>Ga0058699_1000405_pt1 | contig 13371 bp, 6 predicted proteins | sample AgamicAtPe_FD_55078 | JGI IMG/M metagenome (GOLD analysis project Ga0058699, IMG submission 55078) | Agave microbial communities from Guanajuato, Mexico - At.P.e | ecosystem: Host-associated > Plants > Phyllosphere > Phylloplane/Leaf | place: Guanajuato, Mexico | collected 2012-10-15 | reverse complement strand
CAGTGCAGATGGCTGGCTTAGAACTAGCGTAGAACTGCTTTCGGCCAATTGTATTATTAGATCAGATCTCCCAACTGTTTATCCGAAGGGTTATATTGGCCTCGATAGGTACCATGCACCGATGGTTTCATCCAAACTTAAATAATGTTGAAGCAGAGAGGTTGCTTCTAGAGCGCGGAGGTGATGGAAGCTTTTTAGTTAGGCCGAGCAAGTCTTGCGCTGGCCATTTCTCGTTATCAGTTAGACGTAGGGATAAAGTGACACATATTAANATAAGACATTTAGGAGATTTCTATGACCTGCATGGTGGTGAACAATTTGCCACCTTAGCCGAATTGATTCAATATTACACTGAAAATCAACTTAAAGAGAAAAATGGTGAAGTCTTTGAGCTCAAGAAGCCACTGAACTCCTCTGATCCGACCACCGAACGCTGGTTTCATGGTTCAATCAGTGGCGCTACTGCCGAAAAACTCATCCGCGACAAAGGATCTAATGGCAGTTTCTTAGTTCGAGAAAGTCAAAGCAAAGTAGGTGATTATGTGCTCACAGTTCGTACCAAAGATGAAATAAGCCAAGCAGATAAGGTAACCCATGTAATGATTAGGCACCATAACAACAANTACGATGTTGGCGGAGGTGAAAAGTTTGACTCACTGACTGAATTAGTTGAGCATTATAAACGAAACCCAATGGTTGAAACAACTGGTTCAGTTGTCAATATGAAATATCCATTCAATGCTACACGTATCACCGCCTTAGATATTGATGCTCGTGTCGCAGAGCTATCTAAGGAAAACCCTTGCAACAATGGGAAGGAAGGCTTTTGGGAGGAGTTTGAACACCTCCAGCACCAAGAGTGCAAAGTTCTGTTTAATAGGAAAATTGGACAAGAAGATAGAAACATGTTGAAGAATCGTTATAAAAATATATTACCCTATGATTATACTCGTGTGATTTTAAAGAAACCGATGTCATTCAAAAATGAAGATAATAATTCAGATGCTGACTATATTAATGCCAATTATATCAAATTAGTATACGAAGATACAACTATATCGCCAAGAACCAAACCTGTGCCACATAGCAAAATATATATAGCGACTCAAGGACCACTTCCAAATACTATAAACGACTTTTGGTGGATGGTCTGGCAAGAAAAATCCGACTGCATTCTAATGGTGACAAAAGAAATTGAACGGGGTAAACACAAATGTTACAGATATTGGCCAACTCTTGAGCAGCGGAGCATNCGGTGTGGACCATTTGATGTTCGGATACTACTAGATTCCACTAACAAATCCAATGTTGACAGTTACTCTCACCGAGAGTTCGAGCTTAGATATTTGGGGGGAGACGAAAATAATGATTGTTTGAATGTACGCCGCGTAATACAGTACCAGTATCAAGCTTGGCCGGACCAAAATATACCCTCAAATCCCGCAAGCATATTAAATTTTCTTCAAGAAGTCAATCGTCGTCCACCGAACGGTCCATTAATCGTCCACTGTAGCGCCGGAATCGGTCGTAGCGGGACCCTTATTGTTATTGATATGCTAATGGATCAGCTCAGGCACAATGGCTTAACTTATGAAATTGACATTCAGCGTATTGTAAAAGTTGCCCGCGCTCAGAGATCTGGGCTAGTACAAACTGAAGCTCAGTATAAGTTTATATATTTAGCAATTCAAAATTATATTGCCTCTNTGAGGCAATGGATGAACTCAACATTTTAACGAAAGACATAACCATAAACGATATCAAGTTAGACTTACCGGCCATCTAGTCTATACAGCCCCCAATAAAACTTGTTNTCTTTGCCGAGACTCCTCATCAGGACAGTCTCAATAAGCGAATGCTACGTTTGAGCGGCTTGAATGCATACATCCCTGTTGAAAAATTTACTTAGACTTGATCAATTGATAGGTTTATAAACATGCAGGAGAGTCGTCTTGGTAGAATTCTAGGGCATGAGAGAGTATCCTCCCTGGAGCCATCAACTGCACAGATCTGGGTGGTAGTGGCGAACACTCAAATGCGATCCTTTGGGACAAGTGTGGAGAAGAGTTCCATACTAACAGCAATTGAACATGGGTCGGTCAGTCTTGAGAGAATGGCAGGGTTATTTCTGAATCAAAGATGATGTACGAGACGTAGGTCCTGCCGTATGACTCCAAAGGGGATAATATTCCTCAACCAAGATGGGTAGATCGCTGCTGTGTTTAAGCTCTCGGGTTGATTCCAATCTATGTTGGCGGTGGGGCAAACAGGCGCGTCGACGCAGTTGGTAGAGTGGGCAATCGATTCGCTCGAGGATGGGCGCCGCGGTAAACGTAAAATCATACAGCTCCAGTGTGATCCCAATTTTTGTCGGCGGGCCTTGGATAGACACTAAAGCGCAGTTTGCCTATGAATGTCGTCCGCACTTGAATTGGCCTCTTTCCTTCATTGGATTTCGTTTTGGTTATCCTTATCCTTATCAACCGAAACTCATTGAGGGGCACGAGCCCTTAGGAATCTAACTGCCGTAAGATCGGGTCAAATATCTGTCTTAACCGCTATCACCATCATAAGATCGTCTAGGGCGATTGTAGGTGTTCGATTCGCCTTGGTGCCGACGAAAATCAAGATAGCCAAAAGGTTATGGTCGAGTACACTCAGAATGATCTCAAGCGATTGTTAAGGTCCCATACAGATGATCGCGTGATCTAATGCTTTTGTAATCAAAGTAATGCTTTAAAGAAGATGACAGGAATTGAAGATCTTAGCTGTTCTCAATGAGAAAGGAAAGCTGAACTGGCGCCAGATTGGTTGTCCAGCTTGGGAGCCTCAGACTGAGGGAAACTGAATCGATTATGAGCATATCCCACTACAAGTGCTCGAGAGCGTCCAATTTTACAGAGANTCAATCAGCGCTGATCTTGCCCTTGAACCAAAATAAGACTGTTGGCCCACCAACTGGATGTACAACCCCTGATTAGAGATATAACGGATTCACTCTGAGCCTCGTCGCTCCCGTCATAACAAGCGCCAGAGATATCAATTGACTCAGCAATGTAATCTTAACGGAGATAACACTGCGAAGAATCAACTAGTCGTTGTTGGAGGAACGATCGTGAGTCCCTCACGCCGAAATATGATGTTTGGAACAAGGTAAATGACTCAAGGAACATGGCCATTGGGCATGAGTCCGCTGACGAGTAATGTTGATGTGGAACAAGCATTTTACAGTCCAGCACGACAGACTGCTTGCGGCCTCTATTCAGCCCATTGAGATATGATAAAGAAATGCGCCCTTGCCTCAGAGTGAACTCACCGCTTTATGGCGCGAATGTTGGATTCAGAGTCGGAGTCATTCGAAGTGAGTTTCCATATCTCCTGTCGTTAGGAGGGCGGTAAAACTGTGTTGTTGGTATAACTTGGCTTCAGGTTGCGTGGGTGTCACACTCAAGCGTAGAAGTGCGCGCGCCAGAGGCAAAGCCAAGAGGGGGCATTGAGGCTGCTTTAACCTCGGGAACGCAACTCAGGGGTTACATGTGTAGTGACTGTGGCGCCTTGTAGGCATACCCCACGCAAAAGTCTCTTGTTTAGTCAGGGGAGCGAGTTTGCAAATAGTCTGCTGCAAGTCTCTAGTCGGAGGCGATGGCCGTGGATTTTGCAGGCGAGGTTTCGAAAGAGAGAGAAGATTCAAAAGGATGTTTGTCGGCACTTGCAAGCGTTGCTGCAATCTGGATTGTGTTGCGCCATACGAGTCAGCCTGTCTTGCGCCGTTTTTCCTCGCTAACGCAGGCCAATGGCGCTTGAATGGGCCGAAGCCCATTGAGGCTGGCTGGCTTGTTGGTTGCCATATATGGAGCGAGCTATGTATGTGTCGCTCGGAAGTGAAGCAACTTGATCAGGCTCCACGCTAGACCATGCGCACTCTCGGTAGTAGCTAACTGAAAACGTTAATTGGGCCGGCGAGGCTTGGCAAATGCCGCCTAGCTCATCCTCCAGTGGGACGAATGTTGGCCGCTGTTGTCGGCCATGTTGACGCTAGCTTTTGCTGCACTAGAATCCCCTTGTTGCTCACTAGGTGATCCTGTTATTCTCATTTGTGTGGTCTAATGCTTCGCCCACGAGACTTGGGGGCGAAGGGAGGGAGAGGGAGAGTTGGAGGTAGAGGAGCAAGCGGGGGTGGATAACAGTGTATTCGGGTTAACACTAGCGAGTTTAAGCGACAAATTTTGCCTTTGCTAAGCTTAGCCGAGGCTGGAGCGATTTTGAGGAAAAAGGCAAGACTCTGCCGGCTGGCCTCAAGGGAAATCAGAGGCAGCAACGTTATTGTTGATTTTGTTAATTGTTTAAGTGCATAGGCCAGCGAAAAGTGGGCGAAAAAGAGCCTAAACTACACACCTACGGCAAAGTCTAATCAAGCGTTAGCTTCTCTTTGGCCCCATGGACACTCAGTTTGTAGTAGCTATGTGTGACTTGTCGAATAAAAGTTGCCCCAGGCTAGTTCAGTGAAGTCAACTTATGAGATCGTGGATATGATGGAGTGAGAGTGTTCCGATTGCGCCAGTTGTGTGAAATTGTTCTCGGCTATTGTTGCTCCTGGAGCTGAGTTTGCTCGTTTTGAAGTGACTTGTATAGCTACACTTCAAATGACGACAATCGCAGCTTGCGAAGCCAAACCAGCAAGCAAACAAACAAGGATGAACCGCACCAGCCGTCTTGTCTTTGCTCACCACAATAGATGGGCTGCAACGCTAGCGAGATATTGAGATCCCTTTCAGGCGGGTGCAAAATTTGCGGAGGTGGAAGTAATAGTTTGTGGGCGCGCGTAGCCAAAGAGTGAAAGATTGAGAAAACGCGGGCGATAAGTGCTAAGGCTAGCGGAGGCAGTTAGAGTTGTTTTAGCCACTACTACTAACGACTGCATCCGTTTCAACTTGGCTTCCTGCCTGCCACTCCAACAGACGCCAGAACAGTGCTAGGCTCGCCTCTCATGTTTGCCAAAGAGTTGTCTACAAGCTAAAACACTATGCCTCCTACGAGACGCGAGCAGTTTGAGCTGGACGAGCTTCTTAGCGATATATATAAAGGTATTGAGACTTTGCCTGATAAGTCGGCCCTACAGGCTGGCACGTATAGCCACCACCGTAACCAGTTTGTCCTATCGCCGACAAGCAACAAGTCCTCTAAGAATCTATACTCAACAAGCTACGTCAGGGAATACGAGTTGCCCGCCTCATCGCCCCTAGTCAAGCAGCACAAACAAGAGCTTGCCGCTCTAACTGCGAAACAACCCCAAAGATCCACCCTAAAAAGGCAAACGAACACACCAGACCAGTCGGGAACGCGCCAACAGAGTCAGCATCAATCGCTCGCCTCCTTCGTTACCTCGACGACACCTGAAAATAAGCGTCGCGTTCGAATAGTCGACCATCCAGACAAACTAAACAAGTGTTACAGTGAGCAACAGTTTGAGTTAGTCGAGCCAACAAGTGGAGAACACTTCACTGAGAGCCGAGCCGGTGGAAGGGAGAAGCCAGCTAATGTTAAACATGTTAACACAAATAAGCTCATCTATCACCAAGAGCGAGCATCAGATGATGAAATCTTAAGCGAACAAAACTCAGATGAAAATAATAGCCAAGAGAACGGCGACGATATTGACGGTGTAACGAGGGTTGAGTATTATCATACAACTTGGCTTGATAAGCAACTTGGAAGAGCCTCGAAAAGAAGGAGCAGCAAGGAGTTGAATGAACGCCAGGTGAAGGAGAAGGCTATGATAGAGGAGCTCAAGAGGAGCCTCAAGAATGGTGCAATAACATTGAGACAATCGTTTAAAGGCAAGAAAAATAGCAAGAACAAACCAAGTGAAACCTATGATGATCAGATGCTAAGTTCTGGGCATAGAAACCACGAATCCAATGTCATCGTATCCGGCTTAGCAACAACACCCAGGAAGCATCACAGCAACGCGAACGGACTAAGTAAATCCAACAGCAACCAGCAGAGGAAAGACCAACAAAGAGCCTCGAATCAACATTCAGCGACAACACCTAAGCAAACACTAACCTCGGACTCATCGATTGACAGGCTAACTGGCATCCGTGTCCAACCTGCGCCAGATAGGCGACCGCAAGAGCAGCCAACGCGAAATTACTCGCGCACTCTACCGCACAACTATCAATCTACGAAGACTCCCGGACACCAACTGTTACAATCCCATTATAGAGCGAACAGAAGCTTCAATACATTAGATAGTCAACGTTCGGCACTCAACACAAAAGAGAGCGACACGATGCGGAACGTACATTTCGACAACAGTGTAAATAATTGTCACACTGGAACAGGCAAGAGTCCAACCATCAACAACCACAACCAATCGAGCCAACACCTGCAGCAACAGCAACAACAGATCCACCAGTTTGATCAAGCGGCAAATACAATCAGCAGCATACCCTCTGCAACGGAAGTGGTTAGATCAGCTCTGTCTAGAAGTGGCAGCCAAGTTAGCTTGAATCAATTGAACAAAACCATCAACCTGCTCCCTAGTTCGCCATCGCCCTATATGCCAACGCCAACGCCAACAACACCAACCCAACAGTTGAAAGCTGCCTCGCCTTCCCTATCGCCGTCGCCCATTGGATCGCCATACCAGCCGCGTCACCAATCAGCTACTCAATTGAACGGCGCTTGCCAAACAATGCCAAACACTCGTAACACCTCTAACAGCAGCTTTAGTGCCACTAACAACCGACCACAACAACCAACTCTCCATGGGACAAGAACAATTGAGCGTAATTCACAACCTGAGTCTCAACCAGTCTATGCAAATCCTCATGCTTCATTGATGCAGCATAGGATTGAACAGCAAATGCGACAACCAGGCAGGAGCAATCATGCTTCAATACGCGAATTCAATGAACTTGACTCACTGCTTAGATCATTGAGTCCATCCTCAACCCACATCACACCAGGCTTCTCAACGAAGCCAGCGCAACCGTCGTTTGGTTTCGGATTAACGCCGGCACAACCGGCCACAGCAGGTCAACAGGCGCGACAGAACAACAACAACTCGGACATCTATGCGAAGGTCCATAAGCAACAACCAATCGCGACCAATAATCCGGACCTAGTCGCTGAAAGAAACAAGTCAAATTACTTACAACAACATTATGGATCCAACATAAACAGTAACATCGAAACTCACCAACCGTTCACAATCGATGTGACCAACAAGAGGGATGAGAACTGCATTGACAGACAGGAGCTGAGTGAATTTGAACGTCCAATTGAGCTATTGCCCTCGATGGAAGACTATCAAAACATAACAAAATTGAACCCCGTAAAGAATCACTACTGGTATAAACCCAATATGAGTCGAGATATGGCGATTAGTCTACTCAAGGACAAACCCCAAGGTACATTCATTGTGAGAGACAGCACCTCATTTAGGGGTGCATACGGATTAGCTGTCAAGGTTGCGAGATTGCCCAAGAACGTACTGAATAACGCGAATCTTAGGAATCCAAACGTGGATCCTTCAAGTGAGCTCATAAGACACTTTCTAATTGAGCCGACCTCAAATGGTGTCAGGCTGAAGGGTTATGCAAACGAACCAGTCTTCAGTAGTCTACCTTCTCTAATTTATCAACACTCCTTGACGGAACTAGCTTTACCGTGCAAATTGGTCATACCGAGGGCTGACATTGAGGATCCAAACTTCAATTACAAGCAGAAGCAATTCTTCGACGAGTTTGTAGCTAGTAAGGAGCAGGCTAAGCATACGCCTTACGAACGAACGAGTCCTAACGGCGGCTACAGGAAGTATCCAGGTGACGTTTATGTCCATAATGAGCATAGAATAATATTCGAGTGAGAGGAAATGCATGATAAAGATTTCTCTGTAGCTACATAAAAACGGGATCGCTTCATAAACGCGGGCACTTGAGTGTAAACTAATACTTTGAAAAATTTAGTGACTAATGAATATTATAATACAACTTCTAAATCAATCATCGGGTGATCATAATAAATGATCTGTGAAAGTTTGAATCATCGTGATGAGTCCAGCGAAAGGATCTGATATCTTGTGCAAATTTTGTCGATTTCGAGGATTTCCAGATGAATTTGAGTGTCTTTGAATAAAAAAATTTGCCAACTGTGGTTTCGTGTCATCTAGCTAGCCGCATGAAACTCCTTGAAAGTTACGCAGGAAGTGCATTTTCGTTTCGCTAAGGGAAGAGCTCTCTTCAAAGTTCAGACCTATTGTGATTGGCTTTATTTCCATCTTGGGGGTTTGTTTGACTGGTGGAGCGCACTGCTGATCTGGCTGTCGGACTTTAACTTCCGACACTATCTTGACATCTGAATTTGAATCATTTTCTGCGTCACAATCTACATCAATACTGCGATTTGCGGAGTCATGATTTTCTTCGTTGTCGCTATTCAAATCAACTTCATCATCTGAAACATACCCGTGAGGAACGAAAGTTTTCATGTCTATTTCATAATCATCCAACTCCTCCTCATCCTCGGAATCATCGCCTTTCAGACTTTCGCCTGGGCCGCCAATATCCCACTCAGCTTCAGAGTCGACATCATATTCGAAAGCTTCATTATCCAGACCGTAAGGCCGTCTGCCAGTAACAATTTTGCTCTCCTTTTGCCAAGTTCCAAAATATGGCGGTCTCACATCCTCGTGGAATTGTAATAATTTTGCTCTCAAAGGGCCCCGAGGTTTCTTGACCAATTTGAATGGCTGATGCTGAGCTGTTCTGATACTGAGAATGTAGTTGGCTGACGAAGTGATATTAGCTAACTCTGCGTCGAATGAGTTTAGTCTGGCTTGGAAGTCCTCCACATGTTGCTTGTTGTAAATTGGCGCGGATCTTCTCGGATTCTCGTCTACGGCACCTAACTTGGAGGGGAGTTTAGTGAAATAATTGAACATGGTTTTGCTTGAGGGAGCCGCCATCTTGGGTTATCGTGTGGCTAAAAATATGTATCATAGAGAAAAAGAGTATTAATCTTAATAAAAGAGAACACATATGCTGTATCATGGGTATGTGAAGACAATTTAATCTGTGGGTAACGACGACGTGCTAGGTCGTGCACGCATTGGTTCTTTTATTCATCAACGCGCCAAATTTAACCTTGGAACGAGGCCGCAAAGTCTGTGACTATTTGCTTAAGTTTAACATCTAGGGCCTCACTAATCTTACCCTCCTTCGCAATTGTATCCAGAACGTCCTGGTGCGATGCTTTCATGTGAGCTAAGAATTCTTTTTCGAACTTCTCTATCTTCGATGGATCTAATTTGTCAAGGAATCCGCGCACACCTGTATAGACTACAGCCACTTGGTCCTCGATAGCCATAGGAACATATTGACCTTGCTTGAGAAGCTCAGTCAGTCTAACTCCACGACTCAAGAGTTGCTGAGTTGCGGCGTCCAAATCTGAACCGAATTGAGCGAACGCAGCAACCTCACGGTATTGGGCGAGCTCNAGCTTCATCGANCCAGCAACCTGTTTCATGGCTTTTGTTTGCGCAGCTGAACCGACACGTGACACAGACAAACCGACATTGATAGCCGGTCTGATACCTTTGTAAAAGAGCTCAGTTTCCAAGAAAATTTGTCCATCAGTAATAGAAATGACATTGGTTGGGATGTAAGCCGACACATCTCCAGCTTGGGTCTCGATAACTGGTAAAGCAGTCAATGATCCGCCNCCGAATGACTCGTTCATCTTTGCCGCTCGCTCAAGAAGACGCGAATGGAGGTAGAAGACATCTCCGGGGTAGGCCTCACGACCTGGAGGACGCCTTAGGAGTAGCGACATTTGACGATAAGCTACTGCTTGCTTAGACAAATCGTCGAAGATGATGAGAGCGTGACGTCCATTGTCGCGGAAAAACTCTCCCATCGCACAACCTGAATATGGAGCTAGGTATTGCAGTGGGGCAGCATCCGAGGCGGTGGCTGCAACAACGATGGTGTACTTCATTGCATCGGCATCTGTTAAACGCTTGACNATTTGGGCAACAGTGGATCTCTTCTGGCCGATTGCTACATAGATGCAGTAAAGCTTCTTTTTCTCGTCTGTTGAATCGTTGAATCGCTTTTGGTTTATAATCGTGTCAATCGCAATCGCAGTCTTACCAGTCTGACGGTCACCAATGATCAGCTCACGTTGACCTCGACCAATTGGCACAAGACTATCGACAGCTTTAACTCCAGTTAACATTGGTTCACGCACACTAACACGGGGGATAATACCAGGAGCCTTTACTCCCACACGTGCTCTTTTTGCTGACTTCAGGGGGCCTTTGCCGTCAATTGGATTACCTAAAGCATCGACAACACGACCTAAAATCTCGTTTCCNATNGGNACATCTACGATTGCTCCCGTCCTCTTGACAATATCACCTTGCTTTATGAGCTTGTCGTTACCGAATACGACAATACCCACGTTGTCAGGCTCCAAATTGAGGGCCATTCCCTTGAGACCTGACGAGAATTCCACCATCTCCTCTGCCAAGATGTTTTTTAAGCCATAGACGCGGGCAATACCGTCACCAATGGACAAAACGCGGCCGGTTTCATCTAAATTGGCCGATGCCGTTTGGCCGAGAATTCTCTCCTCAAGGATGGAGGCGACCTCGCCAGAATTGGTGGCGGCAGGCCTTACAATAGAGAGCGATAATTTACGGCTACATTGTGTCCTGCCTAGATTTGATAGCTTGGGCACGAGACGTCCAAGAGAGAGCATATTATTTGATAATTGGGTTGCCAAAGATGTGGATATAAGTCGAACACACCCACAATGTTGTTCCGAGTGAGTTAGCGATTGGTCTTGATCCTCCTGAGCAATAGAGGGAGGAGAGATTGAACACGAGGGTGTTGTGACAAATCTGGTGGAACAAATAAAACCTGATGGTGGTCGAGGTCGTTGAATCTCATAGAGCAGCAACTCTCGTTTTCTCTCTCTCTCGCTGCAGTGAAAAGCGCAGCAAAAGGGACGGCCTAAAAGTCGTGACCAAAGCAAAGGACAAACCTAGTGTCGCATAAGTAAACGACCGAGAGTAATGGGAAACATCTGTACAACAGATGAATCCTCTGAAGGGGCACTACCATCGGCGGTCGCTCATAGTGTAACAAGCGAAGATTCGGCTTGTGCCCAAGGAGATTTACGACGCGTGCGCAGTTCCATCGTCCNTAGATTGTTCGGCGCCTTATTCAAATGGCGCATCTAAAGACAACTTGCCGATTGTTCCTAGATCCCTCATTATCTACTACACGGCATAAACATGGACGTTGTTTTGGATCTTTGAAGTCTGTCTACCAATAAGAGTATGTTAAAAATTCNAGGCGTTGACCACACTGACAGAACAAGAGGGAAACGCCACTTGCAATTCACGAGCATGATCGGAGAGTCTCTGTCTCGTGACTGTGGTCATGTGTAATTTTGGATGTTCGAAATTTGAGTTGCAATCCATAAACAACGTAAATAAAGTCAACTACTTGACTGAAACGGCAAGCTCAGTTAGATGCTCTCGACAGGAGTTACAGAGGTATAGATTAGCTTCAGTGCTCATGTTCACTCGTTGGCAGAACCGTTGATTACCTGCATCCGGCAGCAGCCGCCTCTCAGTGGCCGACATCTCTACCTTTGCGTCCGAGCGACAAGTTTCAAGGCCCTCGTTTCAGATATCGACAAGAATTTTCAATTTCGTCACGAGATGGCGTCTAGCATACAGTTTCATGCAGGAGGTTTCGGCAGGTTCCGCGGATGAACCTTGCGATGGAGCTCGCGTGCGTGCCAAACAAGTGAAAGTTGTTCATTAGGTTGAAAAATCAATCAAACGAAGCCACTGTTGGCGGCCTGGTAAAAAGGAACTTTCTGCCAGGATTAGGAGACAACGCGCCAGTTGCCGGTATCGCTTGTTGTTGCTTCCAATTTTGGTGCGAGGAATCGATCAAATTCTCACCTGAAGTTTGAAGATCAAACAAACACTTGCTGCAACCTTGTGGGCGCCAATGCTGGAGCCTGAGCAATTGCAGCAGGTTGCTAGCTAATTAGGGCCCTATCGGGATTCAAATAATGACTCCTGCCGGCTGCAATCATGGTCGGCGGTGCTTGGCCAAATTCGAATTGGAACAACTTGTCGGCTCGATGTTTCGGAAGGTAGAAATGACTCGTCGGGCCAACACTGAGCCATGATTGTAGTTTCGTTTGGCGGCGACATTTGAGTCGCTCGGCGCCAACAGAAAATTTAAGGGCCTGAAACGAGACGGCCAGTGAACCTGATCGGCAGCCTAGTATCAAAGCTCTGTTCACCTTATTACCCGCAAAGCCCGACAGCGATCGTCAGCCTCCTCTTCGCCTTCTTCCTCCCGTTCGAACGATAATGCCTCTGATAAATTAATCGCGTGACAAGCTGGCCAAGGCTTTGTTGTGTCCAGTAGGAGAGCGTTGATGGTGGAAACAGGTGCAAAATAGAATAAATCACCCGCAGAAGAGATCCTCCTCTCGCTTCAGGTAGTCAACGAAGCCGCTCATCTCATCAATCTCGAAATGGGACTCATTGCCGGCACTGTTGCTCGCAAATTCTTGCTCTTTTTGTTGTGTCTAGGCGAAGAAGAATAGGACTGTTGGTTTGCTCGAACTGCCGAGAGTCTAGGCGGACGAGTCTTGGCTCCTCCACCAGCTAGGAGCTTTCAGCGTGGAATTCTAGGCAAGCTGAATCTCTGGAGGGGGGACGCCTCTTGAAAGGGAGAAACAGACAGCCAGCGACAGTGCGGCGGCGCACACTAACAATCGGCGGAGGTGTTTTCATTATCAAGTTCATGGTGATTGAAGAGACCACAATTTGGCTCGATCTATATTGAGATGTTACCAGTGTACTTACAAGTGAGCTTACTAAAATAGCGCCTGGCTTGTATTTAAGGCGCGCACAATTGGATAGGCTGGGCCTTGACTGGTTGTTTGGAACTCGGACTTTGGCCGGCTCAAAATGGCCTCGCCCAGCTGGGACGGTTTAGAAAATTGAGAGGCCGCCGAGATTCTTGCACGCGAGTTCTTGCGCTCGCCCATCAAGCTGGCGCCAAGATACTTTTGGTTGTCGGCCCAAGTAGATTGGATTGGCGGGAACGCATCAAATTGGCCGCTTGATGAATCCTCCAAATAGGCCCAAGTATCCAGTATTTGGAGTTGCCTCTCCAGCGCCGGGCTTAGGAAAGCTCAAATGCGCCAACAACAACTAGCCTAAACATAGGCAAGTGGGCAGGCAGGTAGGCGGGCGGGTAGCAAGCCAAACAGTTGGACAAGCTCTCACCGCTGGCCACAGTAGCGTCGGTTGGGATTTAGTTTGCA
>Ga0058699_1000403_pt1 | contig 13428 bp, 13 predicted proteins | sample AgamicAtPe_FD_55078 | JGI IMG/M metagenome (GOLD analysis project Ga0058699, IMG submission 55078) | Agave microbial communities from Guanajuato, Mexico - At.P.e | ecosystem: Host-associated > Plants > Phyllosphere > Phylloplane/Leaf | place: Guanajuato, Mexico | collected 2012-10-15 | reverse complement strand
GAGAAGATCAGCCATGCTCCTCATGAGCGTCAGTTGGCCTCTAGCCCACTCGCATTTGATAAGCCGTTCAACAGTATTGGCTAATCTCGCACACCTTTTGAGAGTATTGACATCCACGATCAGATAACCTCTTATCCCAGTCGGCTTTGATGTTCTCTTCATCGACAGATTAACCTTGTTCAGACNGCTGAGATGAACCCTAATTGGTTTCTCTCATCATCATAATCATTCAACTATGCGATCAGTGGGTCTTCGCGCCCTCAGGTTGAATGATTAAAGTTAGTCACCCGCTGAAATTCTGACCGAATTTCTGATATCTCCAAACTCGAGAGCTCTCAAGGAGGCTAAGACGATATCCGTATTTGTTGCTTTGCTCCAAGAGTGCGCATCGCAGAGTGTATCGGTATACTCAAGTGACACTTTTCACTTGCAAGAGCAAAAAGATCGATTTTGATTCGGGGGGACAAATTTGAACCATGCGCGGCTCTACGAGGTGGGGGATCATTGATCCCGGATCACATACAGGACAAACTCTCAACAAGACTCCCGTCATGTAGAACCAGGTTTCCTTGTGAGTGATTGGAAATANAGGGATTCGTCATTTTACATTTTGTTTGTTTTTGGTCGTGAGACATACTACTCTTGAAAAGCTGCATCAAGAGCCGATTAATCAGCTCGATCTGTGCAACTTGTGACGCTTAGACACTAAATAGAAAAGGCGCGCAATTCTTTGGGTTATATTNGTTCTTGGTTTCTCGGGCCAGGTTCGATTCTCAGTTGCGTCCTCTTTCAACCCTTTCAATCGGTCCTCAACCAAGCCGCCACTTACCGTGGGAGCCTATGGTTCTGGCTGCCTCTTATTCTAAGCTGCTCATAACCTCAGGCCTTTCTATGGCAAGACGCGCACTGATTCCCAATTGTCCCAACACANCTCGCGGCCAACAGATGCGGGTTCGACTCTTGGCTAGGGCGATTTTTTTCGGTTGCAATCAGGGGCGCAGTATGCTACCACGCCCATCTGCCCATTTTCCCGAAATTTGTGTGCGAGCCAGGTTGCAATGGGAAGTTGCGTGCTATTCGCTCCAGGCCGTTGATACTTCATGCGTCCCGAACGAACCCAACAACGTGCACTTTATCTGTTCTCGGCCTCGAGGCTCGAGCTGTACACAAGATCCACATTGCACTTCAGTGTTTACTTAAACGGGTGTTATGTCGAATCTTTATCATAATTGGATTCCTCCAATTTTACTCAACTCAAGCGGTTAAGGTTAAAATGACTCCAAACAACTCACCAGACCAACCGGCAGCAGTAGAACATCTGGCGTCAGATAAACCAGCGCCACAACAGTCCGTTCTAAAGCCGTTCACGAAGAAGAACTGGGATGCCATAATTGATGAGTTCGAGAAGGAGGAGGAAAAGGATCAGGGTGTCAACGAGCTCTTTAAGCAAATCTACGAGTCCGGTAACGACGACGTCCGTCGGGCAATGAACAAAAGCTTCCAAGAGAGTGGAGGGACTGTGCTAAGCACTAACTGGTCGAACGTAGCAGAGAAAAGGGTTGAGCCAAAGCCGCCGAGCTCAAATGATGACAAACCCGCTGATATCTTATGACATTGCTGCTGTTTAATAAAGAAACTCACTTGTAACAGTCCAAAGAGTTCCTCATCAAGTGAAAATCAAGGACCGATCTCATTGAACTTGTGATAGAAAACGGCGCCATGGTCAGTTGTATAAATCATATCTCCATCATTGTTAACATCGAAACTTAGTATAGATAGTGGGTCGTTGATGCAGCTCACGGATTCAATCTTTCTGGGTACTTGGTTAGCAGTGAACTCTGTGTTCAAGTTCCATTTAAACAATTCTCCATCACAAGATGATGAATAGAGAGTATTCGAGTCTTTGGGCCGGTATCTGACGCATGTGATGGCCGCGCTGTGGGCGGATATTTTGGCCACGGCACAGTTGTCGTTCCTCAGGTCATAAATCATGATGGAACCCTCGTCGTTACCGCCTATTGCATAGTGGTTTACGTTTGGGTTACGCTGGACGCAAAGAAGTGTGGAGAGTGTCTGGTTTGCGAATGATCCTATGTGTTCGTATGTACGAAGGTCGATATGTATCAGGGATCCATTGAGTGTGCCGCAGATGATCTCATTTGGATTCACGATATCCATACATTTCAAGGACGATTCGGACACCTTATTTCGGTTGAATTTTTGTGGGTGCTCAATGTTAAAAGTTGAAATCGCTCCATCATTGCCACAGGTTATAACAGAATTTGTCTGCGCGCAAAACAGCATATCGTTACACCTGTATCTAGAGTGAAGATTCTCTGTCTCTGAGATTAGATTTAGAAATTTGCGCTCGTTTCTGTCGGTGACAAGCTCGTGCAATAGCACTGAGCCATTGACCAAGGCAGAAAAAGCGATATTTCCAATCAAGTGAACGCGACAGGCAGCATCTTTGGTACTTTCACTGGCCACTTCAGTAATAGGTAGCTGATCATAAGCACCTTGAGTACCTTTGAACTGCCAGACAGCGACGCTTGAGTTTGAACCGCTAATAACATTTTCCCCGCAACAGTCGGGAGCTGTGATGTCCGACGACTTGCTGGCTAGTTGCCAGGATAGACTGTTGATGTGGTTCTCAATATACTCGACCATGCTTAAATTTTCAGATTTACATGTATAGAGGACGAACGTCCTGTCGGAACTTAATACATCCTCAATTACAGTCGAATCAGAGGAGGTAGGGTGTGTTGTCTCTCGATTCTAATACTAATATTTTGGGCTTCCGAGTTGAATCTTGGATAGTGCAAAAACGATTACCACGTGTGGCAGAGTGAGCGGCTGTGGCAAACTAGCGCGCTTGGCAGTTGAGAAGCACGAGCCACCATGTAGCCGACATTAGGTATTTTGAAACTGCCTTCGTCATGCTANATTCCTCTNCATCACCAATCGCTTGTCTCATTTCAGACCCTACAAGGTAAGCGAGCGACCAAGAGGACGACAGTCCAGCAGAGAGTCAAAGGATCCCTTCAACTGCTCGTGTCCGTATCAAATTGTGGAAAACGAGAGACGTTTCTGTGCCAAGAAAGACTCTTGGAAGTGATTGATAGGATTCTCGTCTTGGATGNTTCTATCTAGATCGCTGCAAATGAATGCGAAATTCATCATTAGATCTTCTCAAAGAAAAGAGAACGAAGGTTTGAGGATCGCACTGAAGACCGAAGTGAATAAAGTGTTATGGCGCCATTACTGATCTGTTTCGCTTGCTCATTGTCATAGATCGCAAAATCAGGAGAATTCTGTCAGGCAATCTCGAGTTTCGACGGTGTTAGCGACAAAAGCGCTTGACATAACGAAACATTTTTGCGTGCNATTTGTCTCATTGTCTGCTCAGTTAATGAGTTGGTATCGAGCTCTCTTCAGTGAACTGGGAAGCGGTCAAATCGACAGATTATTCTGTCCAGAGATTCTAAGACGTGAAACACTCTTACAGGCTGAAGCGGCAGTACAAATGTCCCTCCTCTCGTCAGATTTGCTCATAAATGAAGGTTTCAATTCACATATGTAATCTAGCCTTTCTCCTCCAAGCGGGAGCTCAATAGGCCATATCGACAGAGGTCTAGGAATCGAAGGGATGGGTGATGGTTCAAATTCTAAAATATAGTCAAATTGGACGGGTACATATGTATCTTCTTCATAGATAATCTGAGAGGGATTCATAAGCGTTGACAATAAGATCTTGTTACATGATGCTCTGATTTATAGTCAATTTTCTACACACTGTTCTTATCCAAATCTCTTGGATGGCAGAGATTTTTTAGATGAGCTATAAAACTAGTTCTGGTGATGTATGACACCAGCGTCCTTATACTCTGAAGAGTCAGTGTCGAAAAGCTCGTCTAATTTCCACTGGAGTGCTTCGAATGTAAGTCGTTTCTGAGGATCCTTATGCCAGCATTCCATCATGATATCATACAGGGCTTTTGGGCAGCCTGGCATTGATTCGTGCGTCATACGCATACCCTTTTCCACTTGCTGTAATACCTCTGAGTTTGTCATGCCGGGATATGGAACTCTTCCGTAGGTAACTAATTCGGTTAATAGAATGCCGAAGGACCATACGTCACTCTTCGTTGTAAACTTATTGAATGTCGCAGCCTCAGGTGCCGTCCACTTGATCGGAAACCTTGCGCCCATCCTAGCTTCATATTCGTTCTCTCTGATGAGTCTCGCTAGGCCGAAATCCGCAATCTTAACCGCATTGCGTTCACCGACAAGAATATTTCTCGCAGCTAAGTCACGGTGCACATACTTCATAGATTCTAAATAAGCCATACCTTTGGCTATTTGTTCAGCCATGTTTACTAAAACTTTTATGGTCAGTGCTTTACCTTGTTTCGTTTGTAAATAGTCCAATAGGCAGCCATTACGCATGAGTTCAGTGATGATGAGAATAGGTTCTTGTTGCGTGCAAACTGCGTAAAGTTTGATCAAGTTGTCATGTCGAAGATCTTTCATGACCTGAGCCTCGGCCAGAAAATCTTTTGGGTCCATGGATCCTTCTTTGAGGGTCTTTATAGCTACCGGTGTGTTTCCATTCCATCGTCCCTCAAAAACTTGTCCAAATTGTCCACATCCAAGCTTGTCCATGAATGTCAGACTAGATCTGTCTATTTCCCACTGGTCTTTGGTCTTGTACGATAAGTCATTGGTATCAGGCTTTTCGAGTTTTGCACATGGCATCCGGAGATTGACACATAGTCCATCAGCGTCATGACTGTAATGTGCAACAAGCTCTTGCAGAGTTCTAAATGCGGTACGCCGCGCTATGTAATAACCACCATCATCCAGTCGACGGATCCTATAATGTTTGACACAATTCTCATCTCTTACCGATAGACTATAATCGTTTTCTCTACTCTCACTGTCGCGGATAAGAAAAGCGCCATGTTCGTTCTCAGGCATTAAAAGTTTTTTGTCTGCATCAACGCGTCGCAACTTGCCGAAGTACCAAGGCTCGGCTTCGATTGATCTATGGCGAGCCACGTAATTGCTTGGAATATAACCCTTCTCTCCGGTTGATTTTGAGATAGCAAGCCACCAGTCGCCTTGGGTGTCATCAATAATCTCCAATTGTTCACCCTTTTGGAATCTTAGATCCTCTGGAGTTCGAGCATCGTAGTCATATAAAGCAATAAATATTTTCTTCTCGGAGCCATTCTGATTATTGTAGGGTATTGAGTTGTTGTTGTGCATATTATTAGCTTTGAGACTGTCAACGAACCCTCCAGCTACATTAAGATTGTCTCCAGTCCTTAGATTTAAGGCAGCTCCCTGACGTAGAACCATAGATACGTCGCCATTGTTGCAATTGAATTGTTGATCTTGATTGAAGAATCCGGTCAATCCTCTGACCTCAGGTAAGCGGCCACCTAAAGCCGTCCGTCGGCGATGATTCTGATTCCGGATGAAACAATTGCCCATAATGATGTAATAAGGTGAGGGGCTACGTTACTTCCATTTGGGAGATTAGAAAGGTTACTCGAGGGCAGTTAGGGCTTTAGGGCAGAGTTCGATTTGAATTGACTCCATTCTTTCGAGAAGTCGAAACGAATTGCAAGATTTCGTATTTTGAGAGCGTTGCAAGAGGTATAATCGTAAGCNGTTTTGTAAGATAAATTAATTTCAGCAATTTTCAGCACAAAAATTCGACTCCTGATGTTGGCTTCTGGGACTGTATTGAACTGTGCAATTGCATCAACACGCTTACGGCGCAGCTGATTACAACACTTGCTGCCTGGAAGTAAACTAGAGGCCGATATAGCGGCAGCTCAATCGCTCCCGACTTAGTGAAGCGACTATCGATAGCGAATAAACGATCTTTGATCGACATATCCAATAAGTTTACTATTTTATCCCATCTAAATGGCAAACGATCAAAGGAGGATGGCGGGTAACTCCACAGGCCAAGNGCCCATGTTGTCTACTTGTCCCAAAAAAGCCTACCTAAAATCCCTGAGTCGCATCAGCACACGCACAGGCCTCGTTGTGCTGAGTAAAACCGAGGGATCCCAGTCCGAGAAGCCAGGAANAGATATAATCAACTGCAGTTTTTTCCCCACCCGATAATGAGTACCCACACTCGCGTTTGGTAGCGCCAATAGAGGGTTCTGCAAACAGGGAATTAATTTCCTCGGGGATTTAGCTCTCCATTTTAGGACTGAAATTCTCAAAGTGGATTCCAGTTGAGGTTATCAACGATCTGCGAGACGCTACCCAAATCAAGTATAGAAAATTCTTCCTGACTTAACCAAACATAAAAATCGCTATTGGCGTGAAGGGTCAAGGTGCAGAGATGAGGTGATCTCGAGGAGGCCACACTAGACGACCAGATGACTGACGAACAGACCAGAACTCTGCGGAGAACTAGGAGTTGCGTCCGGAATACTGGATTTCCCTAACTTGTCTCATGAATTTCCCTGTTTTTCCCGGTCTCGAAACACAGTTCGCACTAGCCGCCGTTCCATAAGCTAGGTCTGTCTGTACTTGTGCGTGCGTGCGTGCTCCCCGAGAACTGAATTCTTTGAAATATAATCTATAACTATTGGGATAATTATGACTATTTACTACAATACTAAGCCTATTTGATTGAATAGACAGACAATTGTTCGACAAAAAATCTCAAGTGCCCAAGTGAAGTCCTCGATTAGATATTATTAACTTGCACAGCCCACACAAGCTTTTTACAGTCCGATAATCGGACTTGACGCCGAGTGTTAACCTGGTTTCAGTAGTGACACCATCGGAAACCTGCAGCATCCTGGACTCACCCACTCATTGGACGAACCCAACACAATCCTGAACCAGAAGAGCATCACGGCGATTCCGTCAGGCAGCAGGCGATCCGATTTCATTTCCTCGAGGTTATCAACACCTCGGCTCATATTATAGCCTGTATTCTACGTTCAACAAGCCGCCAAGACGCATCGCTCAATTCTTACCATCCTGCACCGTCTGATCTCTCCTGCGTCGAGCTCTATGGAAACCAGGCAGAGCAGACATCTGGGATCATCATCAGCAGCATCCACACCCAGCAGAGGAAGAAAACCAGCCACAAAAACACTTGAGCAATCCTCAAATAAACCTGCCGCCAAGAGAGGCAGACCGCGTAAAGATGTGACGACCATAAACGGCAAGAAAGATGATAAAAGCACTAACAAAGTCGTACCCCGACCGCGAAACCAGCCCACCCCTAGGAACACTACCGACTTGCTTATTAATAGCTCTGGTAGTTGCGTAACCAGCTCGAGTGGATGTAGTGCAAGTAGTAGTTGTGGGAGCACAAGAAACGGTAGCAGTGACCGGGAGAGTCTAAGTTCTAGTAGTGAAAGTGACGGGTCTTCTTCAAGGAGTGATCGACGCCGACAGACCAAATTCACTGCCAGAAGATCGAAAAATCTTGGAGAAAGAAAATCTAGTCAATACACCAGAAGAGGCGCAAGCCAACGAAATTACTCTATTTTCCGTGCCACACCCTCTCTTAACTTGATACGGACAAAGCAGCAGCACCTCAATAGAAATTCTGGCCATAAAAGGCACACAAATGACGACGAATATCCACCCACAAAAAGACAGCGATCCTCCGCGATTGTGGCCAAGTCCAAGATCACACAATTAATTCCTGTCAACAAATCTGGCTTGAGCATCAGCACCAATAACATATCGCCTCGATCGAAGCAGACAACGATCGAGAACGCGTCGACTCAGACAATCGGATCTTACAACAACGAACATTCTTTGAGGTTTAAGCGCTCTCGCAGTATATCGTCATCTTGTAGTCGTCGGAGCCCAGTGCTCAACGGTGGCGATATAAATGAAGTTCAAAGCGACGGCGAAGAACAGACCATTCGTCTACGATGTCCCGTCGATGGTTGTAATTCAGAGGGTCACCTCAGTGGCAAATTNGACTCGCATTTTACGCAAACTACCTGCCCCATATTCCACAATCTAACGCCCCAAGATTGTGAAGAACGCTACCTTAGTCGACGTCGTGGTAGACGTATCGACATTGAATATGTTAAAAATACTCAATGTAGTAGATCAGGTACTCCAATTTTTGTGAATCCTGTGGACAGTAATGAAACCACACCCGCCAAGTCAGCAAATACCAAATTTCCTCAAACTACAAGATCTCCGAGGAGTCCAAAATGTAAGACGAAGGTCAAGAGTGAAATACCAGATTGTGATGAGTCTCTTCTGGGAAAGTTAATTGAATATCGCAAACGGGAAATAAACCAAATTATACTGCAGAATGGCACCCCACAGAAGAGGCCTGATCTAGTGANAAATCCATCACGAGAGCCGAATTTGAAGAACCTTACGCCAATATTCGATTATGAAATGTTCAAAGAGGCTCAGGCGAAGGCTGCTGAGCAGCTTCAAGAGCGCGCCAGAGACGTCAAGATGCGATATGGCATCAAATGTATAGATCTAGGTAGATACGAGATCGATGTATGGTACGGTTCGCCCTACCCAGAAGAATATCGATATCTTCCAAAACTCTTCATTTGTGAGTTCTGTCTCAAGTATATGACGTCCGCCATGGTATCAGCTCGGCACGTCCAGAAATGTTCACTGAAACATCCGCCGGGGAACGAGATCTATAGAAAAGGAAATATATCATTCTTTGAAGTCGACGGTCAGCAGAACGAAATTTATTGTCAGAATCTTTGCCTTCTTGCGAAGCTGTTTTTAGACCACAAAACATTATACTTTGACGTTGCNCCGTTTTTGTTCTACGTAATGACGGAATATGATGAGGGCGGTTTCCATATCCTAGGCTACTTTTCCAAAGAAAAAAATTCCTTCCTGAACTATAACGTATCGTGCATACTGACTCTGCCGCCTTACCAAAAGCAAGGTTATGGAAAGCTTCTAATCGACTTGAGTTATCTTATAACCAGGCTTGAGGGGAAAGTTGGATCACCGGAGAAGCCTCTGTCGGACATGGGTCTGATTTCTTATCGAAGTTACTGGAAACTCATCATATTGGAGTATCTGTGTAATTATCAGGCTAAAGAAATATCCATTAAAGATATTTCTCAAGAGACTGGGGTGAACGCCTATGACATAATAAGTACTCTACAGGCCATGGGTATGCTNAAGTATTGGAAAGGAAAGCACCTAATCCTAACCAGACAAGATATTCTGGATGACTACAGGATAAACAGAAGGAAAAAAGATAGCTTTAAGAGAATAGATCCCGCTTGTTTGAGATGGAAACCACCCGCTACAAACTAGGTGCGATGGATTAGCAATCCCACAAGACATTGCCTAACTGCACCCGACGAATAAAAACTTCACAGACGCCATCGAAATAAATAGGTTCAAGGACTAATGTTCAGCCGGATCTCATCAGTCGGCTGTCCCTCATCCTCGAAATTTCTTGTCTATTTTAACGGCAGAATTAATCCAACCTATTAGGTATGATCATTTATGATTTGAGTATTCACTGATAAACTGGTGAGAGCCTTAAATCTTCACCAGATAGATCTTCGATAGAAGTTCGATTTTCGAACCAGCCATCATCGTGGCATATGTTCATAATGAATGCCTAGGTGTGAAACGACAATTTTGTTTCCCCGATACGGACTAAAATAATCAAAGTGCCACAACAGAATAAGAGCTTCAAAATAAAAGCGAGAATATCCACGCGCGGCGCGCGGAACTATGGTTTGAGGTTAGCAATGGTGTGACGGTCTGTAAAACACTCTATCCACTTGTAAATAGACTGGATGACAGTCGTTCGAACTCCTAGATTAATCATTCCAAGCGACCCTCACCGCTCCAACTTAGATTACAGCATGACAGAATTGTACTACGCCGCAATCTTCACACTTCTATTACTGATCATCACCTATTTTTTGACCAAACGGTTCAGAAAGCAGCCGAATGTAGTTCTACTGACCGGTCTATCAGATTCTGGAAAGACAGCTATTTTCAGCAAGATCGTATTCAACAAGTACAAGCATAGCGTAACATCTCTAAAAGAGAATGAGGTCACCCTAGATGAGTTCAACTTGAAGTTGATTGATTTACCTGGCGCCGATCGCTTGAGAAATCGATACTGGAATCAATACAAAGCTAGGGCGCGCCAGGTTATATTTATGCTTGACTCAACAACCGTCGAGAGCAAAATCCGCGATCTCGGCGAGTACCTTTACACTCTTCTATCTGATGGAGTATTCAACAANACAGGAGTTAAACTAACTATAGCTTGCAACAAGCAAGATCTAGAGGGCGCAATGAAAAAAGAGATGGTGTCAGTATTGTTGGAAAAGGAATTGAATGCCATCAAGGAGACCAAGTCAGGTCAGCTAAAAAAGACATCTGACGAGGAGGAAGAGGACTTATTGGCCAGACGTTTCACCGGACCAATCTCATTAGATTCTCTCAAGGTTGGCTTGGTGGAAATCAGTGTTGACAGACCAGAACAGATAGTTAGGCTCATATTGTAATTTCCCTGTGCAAATACATTTATTCAGTTAATCAGCTTTCATATCTTTCATCTCACCACAGTCAGTCGTCATCGCCTGTGCAATTTTCATGCATGATCACATAATCTCTACTACTAAAACCGAACTTGAGAACATCTTTCTCAAACAGCTGGTAGTATCTACGCGGCTCGATCAGTTCATTGTTGAGTTTCGTCCCATTAGCAGAGTCGAGGTCTATGACGTAGGGACAAATCTTTTCTCTTACTTTCTTGAACTGTATGACAGCATGTTGTTTAGAACACGAAGGGTGGTCGATTGGAATATCCGCAACCAGGCGATCTCGACCGAGCAAATAAGCCGATTGCCTATAGATGGGTACCGGGTNTAGACTTTCATCGCCTTTAAATGGGTAGATGAACCACCTTTGATTTGGTTTTTGAGCTTCGATAGGTTCGTTGTACTTGATTACAACACCTTTGAAAGTATTCGTATCTTTGGCAAGAGCTCCGCTCAAATTGAAATTAGGTCCGGCTGGGACCTCAAGTTTCTTTTCGTCCATCTCGATAGATCCTAATTGCTGATGAAGTATTCTGCAGCGATCAGAATGTGATAGCATCAAAGCTTTTACATTTCTTCAGGCGAATTGAATCCAGAACATCAATTCAACTCACCATGATGTGAATCTTCATTGCATGCAACTTGAACTGAAAATGATCAAAACTGAATGACATCAAAAATTCACCACAGTGTGCTTGGTTCCACCACTCCTTGAGATGTCGAAGTTTCAAATTTATCGATAAGATGCGCCCATGACTGGTAGATTATGGTTCATCAGTATAACAAACTCATGGCAAATAACAAAAGGACTCTCTATGTGGGCGGGCTAGCCGAGGAAATCGATATTAATCTATTGAAGTCAGCTTTTTCACCTTTTGGCGATATTATCGATATTAACCTTCCTATTGAGTACCCTTCGAAAAAACATAGAGGATTTGCTTTTGTTGAGTTCCAATTGCCTGAAGATGCAGCCGATGCAATCGATAACATGGACAATGGCGAAATATTAGGCAAAACGATACGAGTCAATATCGCAAAGCCAACACGCTTTAAGGAGAACACAAATCGACCTGTCTGGGCTGACGATGAATATCTGAGGAAGGTCGAATCGGGCGAGCAACCAAAAACCAGTGATGACAACGAGACGACAAACAAGGAAGCTNATTGAAATTATTGATAGTTTGTGGCCGTAAGCCCCGAAGTCAGGACGCCGAGATCAACTTATCCGAACAACTACAATAACGTCAGCCGAGAGCCGCCTCAAGCTCATCATAATTTTTTTGATAGATGTCCATATCACCGTCTTCAAGTCTTCGGTGCGCTAGCTCAATCATAGTATCCAAACTCTTTCGAACTTCGGCAAACTCAGATTGATTAGACAAGTTAGATTCCTTGTTAGATTTGCTCCCGTGCTTCGTCAAGTTCCTTCTTGGTAAAAGATTGCCCAAACGTCTTATAGTTTTCTGGACAGTTTCGTCAGGTCTCATGATCCTGAGCATTTGTTTGTAGCAGGTAGATTTATCACATTTTGCTATTCCAGGTTCGAATCTTGTGGTGTGCTCGACATTGAGTTCTTTTTTGTACTTTTGCTCTCGTTCACTCTTTTCTACCGCAGCCCAATCGATCGATTCTGCCCAAGTGTCAACAGGCTTCTTGAAAGAGGATCTCTTGGCGAAGACAAAGTTTCCAGCTTTGTCAAACTCGCCCTCCTCACACTCTTCCTCCAGATTAAATGGTGTCACCTTTATGTCATCGTATTGTTTGATGGTGGATNGTTCCTGGGCGGTTAGGATTTGCTTGTATTCGGTTTTCATTTTACTTGTGACCTCCTCATCTTCAACATCATCGTCATCCTCTAAGTGTTCGTATTCGTTTTCTATGGGCTGTTCGACAAGGAGCTCCTCTCTCGCGAGCAAGCTATCCCCCTCGTCGGGCTTTTTACGCTTGCGTGAACTATAGCTGGTAGGAGGGTTGTNGTCTACCTCGCGAGTTTTGTCTCGACATAACCCTTCGTCCATCGTGGATTTTCATGACCCAACCTCCCAACACCATCCAAAACGGTAAGGAGCCCGGACAAGAATTAACAACATTGGTTGGTTCATCAGATTTTTGAAGAATGCGCCGTCCCTGTGGAGCATAGACCGGCCTGTATGAGCTTCAAAATAGATGAGCTGAAGGCGCTGGCACTCGTTCACCCAAGTGAACAATCCTAACACAGTCACATTGCGAATTAGCCAATTGTCCTCGTCGAACCAAAACCCTGGCCACATAAATTTGGGTCAAATGGCTAAAAATAAACCGAGCCAAGAGCTAGTGTTCGACCAAAAAGAGAGGATGGACTATGTGAAAGGATTCGGCAAGAGAAAACAGGAGCGGAAAGAGCGCGCGAAGCTGAAAGCAGAGGAGAGGGAACGCGAGATCCGTAAACTATTACGCCAAAAGCGAAGAGAGGCCTTGAAAAGGGCTCGTGAAGGAAACGAGGACAAGAGTAATACAAGCACTAAGTGATCGTTGCTGGCAGCCTCGGTGTGGGCGGTCCCAATCCGACANGATCTGGGCGAGTTTCGTTCGTTAATGTACGTCGTAAGCGACGTGCGATGGAGTGTTGCGCGTACTTTTGTGCAGTAGTGGCCGAGCTCTCGTTCCTGTTGGCCGGGCGATTGCCTAGACCCTTGTGTATACACAAACTCACATACATACAAGCGCGCGGATATATATAGATCCATCCATCTATTCGCCCTGCCTCAGCACCTAAAGGGTGATAAGGGGACCCTAACGCGCGCGCGCGCGCCCTGGAGCCCGCACATCATGTTGGCATCTCTGTGATACGACCCTATGCGTGCAGCGCGCTACCTTTGCGCGC
>Ga0058699_1000399_pt1 | contig 13488 bp, 8 predicted proteins | sample AgamicAtPe_FD_55078 | JGI IMG/M metagenome (GOLD analysis project Ga0058699, IMG submission 55078) | Agave microbial communities from Guanajuato, Mexico - At.P.e | ecosystem: Host-associated > Plants > Phyllosphere > Phylloplane/Leaf | place: Guanajuato, Mexico | collected 2012-10-15 | reverse complement strand
TATATATATATATAGCCTCGTTTCTTTCTTCTTTCGCACCGTCTCTTCAATACATGAATGTCTTGTGTTTCGGCTCATCTACTTGCATTCAATTATCTGTCTTAATGTTTGTTTGAGACGATTGATCGTTGGCAGGCATTTTCAAGGCTGCTAGTTGGTCACCGCCGGGGGCCGCAGCCAGAAATTGACAATCAATTGGAACACCCACTTGCAGTGGAATCAGTTGAATGGTTGAATTTGGTGATGCAGTGCCGGTGGTTAGATTAGTAACTTGTTGAATTTGATGATTTTGATGAGGTTGTTGCTGAAGTTGTGTTTGTTGTTGGAGCTGCTGGTGTTGCAGCTGTTGGGTTTGTTGTTGATGTTGAATTTGTTGTTGTTGGTGTTGTTGTTGGGCTTGCTGTTGTTGTTGGTGTTGGGTTTGTTGCTGACCTTGTAGCTGTTGCGCCTGTTGGTGACCCTGCTGATGCTGCTGCTTGTTGTTGTTGTTGCTGCTGCTGTTGTTGCTGCTGTTTTTGCTGCTTGGGTCCCCTGCCGCTACCTGTGCCAGGCGGTTGCATGTGAATTTTTCTATGCCTAGATAATTTATCTTTCCTATAGAAGCCTCGGCCACAAAATTCGCATGGATATGGCCGCTCGCCGGTGTGTATCATTTGATGACGCTTAAGATGATTCTTCTGCGAGAAGGCACGCTGACAAGTATCGCACTTAAATGGCTTATCACCGGTATGCGTTCTCATATGATCAAGTAGTTTGCACTTGTAAGAGAATCCAGAGCCGCAAACCTGGCAAGAGCATGACTTTTCGCCATGCGCCGCTCTAACATGAATCTTTACACGATCCTGTGAGGCAAATAACTTTCCACATTGTGGACATGGAACACTTTTCTCTTGTTTCGTATGGGTAGTTAGGTGCGTTTGCAATTCTTGAGCAGTTCTAAATGGTATTTTACATGAGGGACAAGGCCACATATTTACTAGACTAGCCGTGCTAACGTAAGTCGGATTGCCGGCAACACCTGCCAACCTGATAGTTTGAGCTGGGCCAGTGGAAATGATTACAGCATGAGTGGCGTGGGCACTAGACGGAGTGGGTTGCTGCTGGTTTGTGTTGTTGTTGCTACTGCTGTTGTTGGTGCTATTACTTGTAATGTTTGCGTTTTGGTTCTGGTTGTTTTGTTGCTGCGATTGTTGTTGCTGATGCTGTTGATCCATATCAGGAGGCGAATGCTAGCGAGCGCCGGGCCTTCGGGACAGAGGGAGACCGATGCAGTTGATAAATTACTATCTGTTCGCTACTTGAATTGATGATAGTAATAATAATGATAAAGACAATGGTACTAATAATTATAATTCTAATAATAATAATAATAATAATATTACAAAGTGGGTGGTGGTTTTGTATATAATAGGGAAAACTATCGCCAGCTTTCAGGTCTCATAACGAGAAACGAAAGGACTTTTTGTCGTTTGTTTGATAATGGTGATGGCCAGAGCCTATGGTTGTGGTTGTTTGCCGTGAGTGCGAGAGTGTATGTGCGTTTGTGTGCTTGTGAGCGCAAGTATTGGCTCCATATACATTCACTATGGCGAAATGTGTGGCTCCCTACCAGCTCACAGTGAATGCAGCAAAACTTTCTGTCAGAAAGTGAGCAAATCGAACCCCATAGAGTGTTTTCTGCATGGGAGCGCTCGCAGCGGCCGCCGCTGCCGACCAACTCGGAGATAGCACCACGATCACCGATGCAAGTTGCCCGGCGTCGGCACCGGGACGCACAGGCAAGCGCGCAATAAAGCAACAATTCACGAACAAGCAAGCAAAGAAGAAGCAAGAGCATTCCCTGCTTTGCACCCCGCTGAAAGTTCATGCGTTTCGCGGGCACCAAGCGCGAAACTGCCGTGCACAGAAACTAATCTAAGGACCGCGTTACACCTAGCAGGATGTGTCCCTCTCAGTGGCAGTTTGACCAAAGCGGCTCGCGAATTGCAAGGGGGCGATGAACAATCCGCGCATCGAATGGCCGAACGACACCGGCCCAACGGCGGTGTCCTGCGTCTCCAGGGGCAGATTTACATTTTTTGGGTACGAATTCAAAGATTACCAGCCACCACCAATCAAGAGTCAAGCACTCTAGCAAAGCCAACCTGAGGCTGATAGCGACACTTGGAGGGCCCACATTGTCGAATACAATTTGCGCGCCGGTAATTCTACCAGTGAAATAATTTATCTGATGGCGATTTATCAACAATCAACTATTGAACCATGCTCCCATTTCAAAACATTATTATCGAGGTTGAGGCACTAGAGTCCCTCATACCTGTTTAATCAGGTATTATAGTCAAATCTTCAAATGCGAGGGCGAAAATATCTCCTTCAGGTGATAAGCGTCCGCTAGCATTAAAACTATCTCATGGTCCGACCAATGGTATGTCGGTAGATTCTGTAATAACAACATGATGCCTTGAAAGTCACGCTCGCGCAACAAATCCTTCGACCAAGATTTGAGAAAGGCGGCACAAACAAACAAATGGAACGAGGCCGAGAATGGTGTCTCACTTCCGTTGTTCCAGGAGCTCATCTTGCCTGAATTTGTGACCGTCGTTATTGAATTCTGAGATCTGCTGTTANAATGCTGATAATGTTGATTTTCATGCATTCCAATTGGATGCAAATTCTGGGGGTAAACGCTACCGCCGCCACTTCCGATTATGCTTGCAGCCGATGACAATGATGAGCTGCCGGAGAGCGAAGATAACTGTGGTGCNGATGTCGGTAGATTGTTGGCTGAAATGGTCTGGGGATTTTGATTGGACTGTGCATTTGTTGACGATGGGCTTGGCTTATGTGCAACAGTTGTTTGTGGAGGGGTGAATGTCGCTATGAAACCCTCAGCTAGATAAGAATCCCATAACCGCACTACCAAACGTAGAGGTAGCTCTCTTATCAACAGATTATTCATCCAACGGAAGGCGAATTGTAAATAATCAACACCGTTATTCTTCAAATGATTATGAAGATCTGAGTCCACTCTAGATATAACAGTTGCCAACATCTTAACTAGACGTTGAATTCCAGGTTGAGCATGCGTATAGTTGTTTTGAATTGAATCTAATAATTTACTAAATGACCAGTAGGTATCAGCCTCAATGTTTNTTAGCGAGACATCGTCCACCGAGCTTATATCAAATTTTTCAACATCTTGTATCTGGTTACTGTCACAGTGTTCAGATAAATAAGTCAGAAAGAATGGTGTCACTAAATCGTTCATCCCTTGCACATAACCGCTTGCAGGATGCCTGATAGACCAAATGTATAGTATTCGCTCGAATGAGACCTGCACCCTTGGATGCTGGAATATAGGTATTAGAGGTTGCATTCTTGGGATGTCAATGTGAATTTGGCGCCACATCCCATCATCAAGAGACCGATCATTGTAATNTTGTTCGATCAGCCGTTCATATTCGTCTCGCTTCCTATCTAGCTGCTGTTGGCGTTTAGATTTGGCCACGGGCAAATACCCTAGAAGGAGTCGCCAACTTAATGGCCTAAACTTGTGAGGTATCCCACCCCAGGCTATCATCTTGAGTTGATTCAAATCAATCATCTCGTCTTCATACAACAGTTTCTGAAATTTTGCAGCCTTTGGTTCATTCATGGTGTTGGAGGCTTGGTGATTTATATTATATCAATAAAAACACTCGTCAGTGGGCGTCAAGTGTGCTGTATTGCATGAGGTTAATGTCTATGTTAACCAGAATAGGTGGAATCGTTTCTCGGATATTCGATGGTTCGCTTAGTTTAGAGTGCAGGCTTCGAAAATTCGCTCGATTCAGAATTCTGCAGGTTTTAAATTTAGAGTGTAAACAAATAGCGAACGGTACCTTTCCAGTTGTTTTCTAGCACTAGCCCGAGATAACAGAATTCAAGTTCTTGTGAATAAGAGTTCTTGTCGGGGCAGAGGATTAGTTGTCAACCATTTTAAAGGGACTACATAGCCACCTGGTCGAGCACCAATAGCCTTTGCTACAAAACGACCATATTAGTGGAGTAGAGCTTTGCATTTGACGTGAAAATATTTAAGGCCGACGAGGCTAATGCACGCCGAATAGCCAGTTCAACGACGGGCATTTGATTGCGCTGAAGGCTACTGTTTGGAGTTNAGGAATTTGTCAATATCTCGCGCCATCCTAAATGTCTCTGCAGAAATAAGATGATTTCAAGCGATTGAGATCGGAGCCCTAACGTCAGATCGGTCTTGGCAAATACTGATAAAACCACCAGTCTCGTATCATCAATTGAGGTGAGATAATTGGACTTAATCTGTTCTCGGCCTCTCGGGCTGAGTTAAAGATGAGCTGCTGATCATTGAGAGCCCCGGAAAAGAGTCAGAGATGTAACGACGCCATCGATGGTGAGAGAATTCGATTGGATCTGCAATCTTATTCGGCTCAGGCAAGAGCCTTGTTATCGGAGATTTTCTCGGGTGCTAAAACGTACCACCATGCCCACTGGGGAGATCACTAAAGCGGTGAGGGGCGTAAACGAGGCACCAAGCTAGAGCACGATAAATCGGGCATCGGGCGCCCAGTTGCAACAGGGAATGGATTTCCGATTGATCTCTGTTTGCAAATGGCTGCTCATCTAGAGCGGAAAAACTCGCTCGAGGAGCATATAATGAATTCGGTCGACTGAGCTGGAAACAGGAAATGAATAACAGGCTAGTCAGACAGGTGCGTCATAAGTGGGACTGTTACAGAGGTCTGGTCTTTCTTTCTCTTTCTCTCTCTCTCTGCTTCGTTTGATCTGCTTGTTGAGCCCATCGTCCAATCTAATCAGTCTGACCAGCTGACTGCCATCGAAGGGGAAATGTTGGTGCAGAACACGTGCGCGTGTTTCCATGGTAACCTTGGATTGGACCCTAGCGCCAACTTGCTGCGCTCTCTCAAGTCGCTCTACATTTCGGACTTCTTCGGAGTCCCGTTACGAATACAACTCGGTGTAACGATGACCGCGATGTAACGCCATCCGTCCATTTGCATGAAGCGAATGATTAGCGCAATAGAACTGCTAAAATAATGCTATCTCCCGATTCACTCGAGAGCAAACGGAAGGAACTATCTGTTAGCCAGGAGACCCATTTCAAATCAAGGTGTAGAACTTCCAGAACTCGTGCAAGACAACAGCTAGCCGTTTCCAGTGACTCACCATTCAGCCGAGAGGAAAGCTCAGCAGAAGATTCTGCTCCAAAATTCAAAGATGAGACTGAAGAAGTCAAGAAGCAGCTGGACGTTGTCAAGAACCGCCTATGTCGGCTTAAAAATCAACTGGGTGAGTCAAGATCNGAAGACCACGAAGCCCCTTTGTTCACTACCTCTGATGGGCACGAAACAGTCCAGCCAAAGGTTCGGACAAGAGTTTCTAGAGATGGTAGCGCAACAAGCAATCAGAGGGCATCTCAAGCTAAACTCCGCCCCATAACTGGCAAAGTAGACTGTCCTAACTGCACCTGTGATCGGCGAGATTCTGTTTGCGATCGATGCATTGGCTTCGCCGCGACCAGAGCAACCGCAGATCCTCGCATCGGCAAACAAGAGCGCGAACCGCTCTTGCGATTCCAGCCGTCACCTTCCTCCTACAATGATGACAGACCCATCCGACTCGCGAGAGACATGTCCTATGAGACAGTTGAGTCTATTGATCAAGCTGTAGTCCCGAACAAGGTTTATACAATTAGCAAATCGCTCAACGAAAAGCGAACAAAACTTTCCCAGGCCATTGAGGAGTTGCAAATAATGATAGAAAAGGTGAGGAAGAAAGATGAAAAATTGAACCAAGAGAGGAAAGTTGTACAACTCTACAAGGATCAATGGAAGTTTGGACCATCAATCGGAGGACCTAGCGCTAGTTCGCAGGAGAAACTGTACTCGACCCCCAAACGCCGTAGCTACGAATCCCGGCTAGATGCAAACTTGACGAGAGATTCAAAATCTCTTATGGGTTTCCAGCATATTCAGTCCTGTCTAAAACTGCGCCAATATCCTATAATATATCCAAAGGAGAAATTGAATCCAGATAGCTCAAGATCAAAGTCCTTGGATTCGCTACGGGTGCAACCAAAGGTTGATTCGAGCTTACAGAAGGCAATTGCAAATTTCCATGGTGGAAAGTCGTCCTCAGAAGTGAATTTGTTCGCTGCCAAACCAATCACAGAGGGAGATGATGGTTCAATTCAAGATAATGGACGAAATCCTCAAGCATCTCCTGATAGTCAAGCGTCTAATTCTGGGCAAGCTCCAACTGAGAGGGAGGAGAAAGTTCAAAGAATGGCTTGGATTCCTGTATTTGGAGAAACAGAAATCAAGACAGTAAAATGGGCACCCAAGAGAAAAATCCAAGTCTTTGAACCAGAAAACGCGCCACAGACAAGGAGGATCCAGAAGAAATCAAATTTGGTTAGATGTGTTGGTAGTAAGGATCAGCNCAGTCCTGGTTCTTATAGGTCTCAATACTCAACACGNACTCCTACTGGCTCCAGTCCCNGTAGGTTAGCGATAAATGAGCGCCAAAATCGAGTTGTTTCAGAGGCGACNAGGAAACTCAGATTTGCATCAGATATTCTCGAGCAAGATCGACAAGAAAGTAGCACAAAACTTGTTGTTAATAGAGTCCCGCCGAAGCCTAGACCGCGTTCGTCAGTCACTCCTGAAAGTTCTGTCGAAAAGATGGAACCACAACCGGTACAGATGGTATCCTCGGATATTTTCAAGGAGATAGCCCGCTTGGAGAGGATGCTGAATGAGCAGCACAAAATTATAGCCGAGCTTAGCCAATCAGAGCATCGAAAAGTGGCGTCACCGGTGATAGTACGCTGCCTGAGCCCATGTTGTAATCATCAATGCAAGAGTTCTCATTCCACTCAGAAGGCTGGCTCAACAGCTAGCAAGAATTTGATAAGTTCTTTGAGGGAGCGATTGAACAGAACTAGGGCCAAACTGGCGCAAACACTGGAAGTAGAGCGCGAAAAGTATCAGCAGCTTGAGCTAAGGGTGGACTCCTCGCTGAGAAAACAATCCGATCTGGAAAGTGAAAACGAACTCCTGAAACAATCTCTAACTAGATGTATAGACACCTGTTTGAAAGATATATCGAACACATTTGAATCTCTCAGCGATTCCATGGCTGACTCATTGATTATACTCAATAAGCAACAAACGAATGGACAAACCCCCCTCGATTGTGGCCCAGTGCTCAACAGTGCGGCTCAGCTTATATCAGATAACCGACATCTCAAACAAATGAAAGTTCATCTAGAGAAGATAGAGGCACAAAGGAAGAGGATATTCGAGGAGCTTAGTATTGAGAAACAAAGGAACAATCAGTTAGCACTCGAGCTTAAACGGACCCAAGAGGAGCTGAAAAAGACGCACGAAACAAAGCGAGATCGTGAGATTCATATTGAGCCTGAACCAGACCCTCGTGTTTCTAGCCAAAAACAGGCTGATCCACCATCGGCTCTTGTTAATCCCGAGACCGAGAGACAGAGCGAACTAGGTGCAGGCACATCTGATCACGAGGATCAAACTGAGCTCACTTCAATGATAGACAGCCACGATCCACTCAAACAGTCCAGCCATTTTGAACTGGATAAGAGTGGCTCGGATGAAACTTACAACAGTGTTGAGGTTTATAGGCGCTACATTCATTCAATGTCGCCTGATATTGAATCAGTGCGACGTGAGCGGAAGTTGATTTTGAACGAGTTTGATAACATCAAAAAGATGCTTTCTGATATGAACCAATGATCTAGTGTGGGATAAGTCTAACTAATTTTTCAGGCCCGAGGATTTGTCGACAAGATTCCGGTTCATTCCTCAGTGACCCAGTGGTCTGCGGTTTTCTTCATGACAGGTACATTATCTTCAGGCAATAGCTCGCCTTGCCGTCTCAAGCGTGAGCAACAATTAAATTGATACAAACCAAATTAAAGTGGGCAGTTTCATCACCATGTCGACTTGGTGTTGAAATCTTAGTTTTATTCTCAAGAGATCCTAAATAACTAGTTGTTGTGGTAATGGTTTAGATTGCGTTGTGACTTGACAGATGGCGATAGGAGTGATTGTCTCATGCTCAAAACCCTCGAGAGACGGGACTTCTCCATATTGCTCACAAGAGAGTTTGCGTAACCAAAGTCAATTCTATCATTAGAAATAGGAGGAAGGTTGTCGTTGGGGACGTAATCAGAGACTTGATCTGGGTCATCGCACAGACATAAACTCTCTTCAAGTCGCTCGATGAAGGTAGCCCTGGAGACAAATTCATCATCTATTATGAAAGGATAGTAACGGAAGTTTTGATCATACTTTGGCGATGGTCTAGCCTGGATAACGAGCGCATCGCTCATCTCCGGTGATTCGCATTTCTTGTAAATGTTCATTATGTCACAAAGGCGAAGTTCGTCCAAGTGACGGTGCTCCTTCTTATTTGAGGGTCTAATGGCTTGAGCTGTGTTGATACCACGTCTTATGGGCACATAGGTCTTACTACCTCTGTATGAGTGAGATCGTTTCAGCGAACGTATCTTGCATATTTCAATGAGATCTGAAAATAGAAATAGAACTACTTTATGGCTCTTAGATGGGATAACTTCACTCTCGCTGTTCATGAATAACAATTTAGCTTCAGCTTTGCAGACAAATCGACGCAGGGCACTGAGTAGATTCGGTGGACATTCTTCGATGTTGTTCACGATGTCAAACATGGCTATCTGTCCCTCAGTTTTTCGTTTATCCTCGTTGATCAAGTTCATAACGCGCCTTATGCTCTCAAGAGCCTCAATTAGGTACTTCTTGTCTGGGTTTGTGTCTTCAGTTCGTTTTATGAGCTCCGTTATGATTAAGCTTATACTTGGGAGACGTTGGACAGGTCTTATAAGCATTTCAGTCAACGATTCTCTGGAGCACTCGATTTTGCTTTGGCACCTCTTTAGGAAAGCATGAAATCGGGGATACTTGGCGTCACAGTTAGTTATTGTTTTCTTTGTGTCCTCGAAAAAGTTGACAAACGGAGGATAGGCTTTAAGTAAGTCGATTGAGTGGGTCACAAAGACTTTGCCGATGCAATTCGTCTCATTCCAATCAGTTTCGATGAGGGTCTCTAAATTGTTCAACATCCTCTTATGGACTTCATAGATAGGGGTCAAATTTCCGAATATTATCTTCACATCGGTCGCTGGAAGGATAGGATCATTGATATCTGGATTCTCCAACGGAAGTTTGAATAGATTGACTATGGTTTCTAAAATTCTGACATAATTCTTCTCAGTTTGTATGAGCTCCAAACAAGCTCGATGACGTGCGGAAACCTTGCTTAGATCCTGTTGTTCTTTAACTAGATGAGAGACGCTCTGCGCTCTTTGAACCTGCCGTTCTAGCAGACATGACATACTATCCGGGGACCTAGAATAATCCAACATGGGGCTTAGAACATTACTTAATGAGTTATAACCGATAGAGGCACGCCTAGAGGATCGCCTAGTCTGAGGTTTGAATCCAGGGACCGCATATGAGTCCTCGTTGGCTTTGCCCTCCATTTCCAACGAGGCCCAGAACCATTCTTTGTAAACCACATGTATATTCGAGGTTTGGTTAATGCTACTCAACAGTTGGACGTTGGTTTCATCAAAGCCACTTATTGCATCCACAACGATATGGGTGCATGATAGATTTGCTGTGTCAACCACAAAGCCTCCATTCGACTGAGTTAGTGTGTTGAGTTCCTTGAGATCGCTTTCATTGAAACCCAAAAAAGCCAGGTGAAGACCATGGAATGGCTTGAGCTTGTAGTGTTGGATGATTTCCGGCATGTTGGCTTCGAAGCACAAATCATTTTGGGCGAGACGAAAAGAGTCTCTGACCCAACTTGTGTTCATGATCGACAGGCCGAGCTCTAAGGCCCTTCTATATTTAACCCCGCGTGGATTGCCAGCTACCAGGTGGGTTGTTTTATTTGTCACATCTTCTCTAGATTTGGCTCCCATGTAACGAGTCAATGTGAGCAATTGTTGCGCCTCGAATTTGGAGGATATTCCGCTAAAAGTGATGAGAATATCTTGCATAGCTAGATTATGCAAGGGTCTTTCAGGTGCAATCATCCTGATACCTTGGTCGTTAGATTTAAGCTGACGTATATTTTGGAGAAGCGCGGTGGAGCCCATAACCGAGCACTTGTGAGACATCAGAGAAGTAAAACAATAACCACCATCATATCCAGACACATTTGTTTGCGTGTTATCTTCGTCAATATCATCGTAATCAGTTGTGTATCCGACACTATCGATTTCGCTTTCATCGTCAGCCAATTGCTTAAGTTGAGGGTTGACAATATGATTGTTGTTATTCATTCCATTTGTTCGCGTACTCGAGTCTCTATTGTTCTGATATTGGATTGAACCTGGATCAAAATCGAAATGTCTCACGATGAAAAGTGTGTGAGCTAAATCTGGATAGTCCTCAGCTTTAAACTTGTCTATGTGCTCGATGGACTTTAGTTGGTGTCGCTTGTTTTCGAAGTACTTAATGAATATATCTTGCTCCTCTAGATCGGATACCAGCGCTGATCCCACGATGACAAACTGTTGAGCGTCAGGCATGAGGATGGACATGGTTCAACTAGTGGTGAAGCGGTTTAGTGAGAAACGACTGAGGTTTGATGCAGCAGGGCGATGGGAAGCAAGGATGATATAAAACTACTGTTTCATTGTGGCTGAGGGCGAAACTTCAATCAAGGGTTTCGCGGCGAAAGTTTCGCCAATGAAGACGGGATCAAAGCCGTTAGGCTAGCGGCTCATGTTCAACGTATTCTGCACATGCAGCCCGCTCGTCCGCTCACCGCGTACTGGGAAAGCTTCTGATATGCTATTTATTCAATTCTTAGATCCGAACCCGTCCGAGAAGCCAAGAACAGATACAATACACATTATTCTTTCTTATCAGAGGACCAAAGTCAGAACAAAACCGCTGTCAAGACTTTATTCTATCTGGTAGATTGAGAAACCTTCTCATACACGAAAACTATTGAATTTGCCACCCAAGATACGACTTCCAGCATCGGTGCGTATGCCTACCTAGCAAGACTTGAACAAATTAGCTCTGACAACAGTGTATCCACATTACATCTATGTTTTTGATTCATCGACCGCAAACGAGGCGGTTCTCGCTGTCAGGAAGGGGCAATGTGATTTGATGATTCGGTATCACTTCAACAAGCATCAACAAATCGCTAGCGAAGTGCACCCGCATCAGGCGCCTTCACCCTCTACATGAGGTCCCTAGGTACAACACATTGCGCCCTTCATGATGAGTGAGCCATCATCTCATCAGGCACATTTACACGTTTCAACACCAATCCACACTCAACTGCAATCATAGCACCCCATAACTGGCGCTCTACTTCCCATGCAATCCGTCCGGCAGCCCTATGATCTAAATTTGTCTCCTCAAGAGATGGGAGAACGTGTATCCAAATTCAATAGACTCGGCCAATCAGCACAACATACTACAACAACTAATCAATAAATGGTCAACTCAAATCCAACACGACAACGCCTGAGACCTCACCATCAGTTACCGCCACCACAACTTCAAGCTCAATATGTAAATCGAGAGCAGCATTTAGAACCTCTCTCATCCATGACTGCTATAAGCGAATAACCAAAGATGGACAGCTGTGGCCTTAGGATACATCATCTTCCGCCAAGCTCAACTAATCTACTTAACGTAACTTAATTGTGATATTAATTTTAAGCAGTCAGAAAGATAACAACAGATCGATGATAATTCAACTCAACCAGAAAATAATCCGCTAGTCATTATTGATGCACCTCATCCTGAGTACGTTATGCTGTATATGCTACATGCTCACATGACCTGTTCTGTCCTTCAATTACGAACAATAGTGTTCAAGTAGCCATGGTGATTGATGGACAAACTCAAGTTAACTGTCAGTTCAATCTCTCCACCAACGATATTTTAAAAAGATGTACGCACAAAACCGAATCACGATAAAGCACACTTCAGTGAGTCAGATTGTAACCGTGAGATACAACTTCTCTCAGTAGGCATTCCTAATGAACTCAAAAGTTTACTCAAGTATCTAAAAGCCGGACGGAATCTTCCCGACGATTGCTGGCATGTCGCGCAAGGATATTGACTCAGCATCCTCGCACAGTCGGTACTTTTGAGAGAACGGATTGTCCATCTATAAAGATCTGTGCTCTGTCATTGATCGTCGAAGTGCTAATGATCCTTGCCGGAGGGTTGATTTGTTAGATCTATTTCCTGGAGCTAGCGCTGTCAAGCGATGACCCTTACCGCCAGCGTTATGTTTTAGTTTCCCCGAATTATCGGTGAGGCGAACCTGGTGTTATCTTACATCACGCAGCATGTGTGACCATTGGTGAAGGCGTCGGCGTGATAATTCTTGCAAATGCTTCTGTTAATTCTACTCGACCAGAAACCATCGTCTAGGACAACTCGGAGCGGAAATCGGATCCGAGATTGAGAATATGAGTGCTCCGCCAACATTCAGCGAATAGCTCACAAAAGTCTTCCCCCATAGGCTGATGTTCTGTTCTGACAGGCCGAGTTTCTGCTCTCCAGGGCGTTATGCCATTTGCCACCAGAGATTCAAATATCTGTCGTTGTACCTCGGACAGTTCCAACTTCGAACCGGATCCTCCACTAAGCTCGGACCCTTTATTATGACGCTTGTGCTTTGCCCTCTCGATTACTGGTTGCTGCTGGACTGTCTGCTGGCCAGCATCCAAGGTGATGATCGCTCGCTCTTCCCTCTCGTCCTTCCGTTTTCGTCGTATCCTTCTAAAAATTATTCGCAATATAAGGCGCACAATTCGGGCAACGTTGGCCGCCACATTCAAGGCAACCAAGAGGAGATAGATATAGAAGAGGGGATTTATAAGTAGGAGTAGAACTCTGAGAAGCTCAATGAGCGCTCTAAGGATGACAATCAGCGGTGCGAGTAGAATTCTCAATGGAAGTAGGATAATTCTTAGCAGTAAAGCGATCAACCTGAGCGGCAGGAGGAGCGGATTGATCCTTCTCTCCAGCTTGTCGGCTGATCTGAGATCTCCTGGTTGTTTGGCTCCATTTGCGCGCCACAGAAGCGAGTGATCCATCCTCATTTGAGCTTTCTGAGCGAGACTCTGCGCCGCATCGATCACTTCNTCTACTCTACCACCAGGTTTGCTTCGAAACCTTTCAAGTTTGTGGCTGCTGGTGTGGAAGTTCCGGCTTTGCAATGGAAGTCTTGAAGCAAGTTGATATGATGTGTGAACTATTTTGGCCTTAAATCTTGGGCGATTCATGTTTGTAAAACTTCCCTCTAGCTGACTTGTTGAGCGAGTGATAAATATGAGAATGATAAATATGTAGACGGCCACAGTCTCGGGCTGAGAAACCATAACGCTTCGCG
>Ga0058699_1000397_pt1 | contig 13514 bp, 7 predicted proteins | sample AgamicAtPe_FD_55078 | JGI IMG/M metagenome (GOLD analysis project Ga0058699, IMG submission 55078) | Agave microbial communities from Guanajuato, Mexico - At.P.e | ecosystem: Host-associated > Plants > Phyllosphere > Phylloplane/Leaf | place: Guanajuato, Mexico | collected 2012-10-15 | reverse complement strand
TACGCGAAATTCACTGTTAAATACTGTGCCGCTCTTGGGCCAGGTTGCGTCCTCTACCAGGGATTCAAAGCCTCTAGATATCTGATTTTCAAAGAATGGCCCAACATGCGAAAGACAAAGAGCTGACCTACGAAAGTCAGCGCCGTAGGATAGAGAAATTGATGGAAAATCCTGAGAAAATCATCGAATTGCCAGATACAAGTATGACAATTCATAAAAAGTACGAGCCGCCAGATTTTGTACGTAACGTGATGGGATCTAGCGCAGGAGCTGGATCAGGTGAGTTTCATGTATATAGGCACCTTAGACGGAAAGAGTTAACTCGATTGAAAGAAATGGAGGAGAGTGCAGTAATNGACGAGCTTGATGCACAGTTTAAGGCTAAGATGGAAGAGTCCAAAAGAAAAGCCGAAGAGAGAACCATGAAGAAGAGGCTGAAACGTGAAAAGAAGCGAAGCAGGATGAAACAAAAGAAGCAAGAACCCTCCCAGGGCCCAGGCAAATGAACATAGGCTCGAGAAACCGTTCAAAATCTAGGTAGAACCGCAAGTGTCATGGAAGAGGCGCGACCGCGACATGGCCAGCTTGGTCCAGGTTAAAGCATGGTTGCCCAAATTGAGATCATACTCAATGGAACAAACGTTTCAAGATAGTTATTTCTGCGATATTTCCAAGTTTGGTATCGATCCGTAGTCGTCTACCAGTGATTTGTCTCGCTCTACATATCGAGAATGGACCGCACACAGTCGTATTTATCTCTCCCCACTTAACCCGAACCTCGAACACAGTCCGAGAAGCTAAGGATAGATGCAATCGAAATCTGATGCTNGGGACAAGTAAAGCTCCATACAATTAGTCATCCAGTAGAATTCAAATTAAACTTATTTTGCACGTATCTGCAAACAACTTCCATTTAATTGGAGGACAGGTAACGACGAGGACTGCGTCAGTTTATTCAGAATAAAAGATTGTAGATAATAATCCTCGTCGACGAAAGTTGCTACGTTGCACCCAATGAGTCGACTAGATCAGTTTCGCACATACCCACACTTCCGATCTGAGAGATTTCTATGCAGAATCTGCGATCCTTCAGTTGATGACGATGAGAAACCAGACTCATTATCGCCGCCTAGAATCTGTTGTAATCGATCTCGCCAAGCACGCTACAATTCACCAGTGGGTTGTAGTTGGATGCTTGTAGGAAGGCGTACTGGGGTACAGCAGGCAGATATGCAGTGCGACAGAGAAATCTAGCCAGAGTGGTCCGCTTGATCTCCGCTAGTTGGATTGGGTTGAATGAGCCAGCTTGGCCACCATGCTCAAAGTAGTACCTGTCTCCGAATTTGAGATGGTAGTATTGAATGCCATTGATGCAAGCAAATGTTGGTCCAGTGTCTGCACCAGGAAAGTGGCGCTCAGATATACCGCCTGTAAAGAGGTCGATGTTTTCCACTACCCTGTAGAGTTTACGCAATTGGTTCAATGTATAGTACGGGATGAATAAAGACAGATCCTTCCAGGTGCGAACCTTATAATTGAAACAATATTCGATGTAATTTATGTAACCTGGGATACCGTGGTCTCGGCCGCGCCAAATATTGGTAGCAGGCAGGTCACCGCCAGAGAACTCTCTGTGCGATTGGTACAGGTGGTTGCGGACATCTCCCGATATCCATGGATCAACTGCCAGTGACGGTCTGGTAAGCAATCCGTTTATAATCGGCACAAGTAAACCATCGCTCAAAAATGATGGCCGCATAAACCAATCCTTGAGCCTAAAAGTTTGTTGTTTTAAATCTTGTTGGCCGTAAGCGAGAATCTTGGAATAGAGTCCAAAGGTAGAGTGAATTTGCGAGTGACCGAAGCGGCACGAGGCAGTTGAGTACTCATTCCAGGTTGTTGGGTCGGCCTTAGGTTCGTAGACAGTATAACCCGACGGTAGAGGGGTGAGACGGTAGTAGGCACTTAGGATGGGACCAAATACGATTGGCAGATACTCTGCATAGGTGATCATTTGAAACTCTGCAATTAGAATTCGACGTGCCTCTTGGAATATCAATTCGTCCGACCAATCTGGATGGCGTAGGGAAAGTGCAAGAGCATGTTGGTTGTGTCTACGGACCATCAAGACGTGCAACGCGGTTAGGGCAGGATGTTGATTTGTACGTGAATCGCCGGATAGGAAACAGGTGCCAAAGCATTGTTCTTGGCCCTGAGCAATGGGCAACAAAATTTCACCATTCTTGCCGGAACTAACTCTGAGCAATCCGCCTTTGAACGCGCGCAACTTGAGCGCCTGCTCCTCGGTATTTCCGTAGACGTGCGAGGCATCAAGGAAGGCGGTGTTCTTATTTATTTGCTGGCGCGGGCCAAGTTGGCAGATTGGACAGACACCCGACCGGACAAAATTGAGACAAGTGACGTTGAGCGCCCCGTAGAAGCGATCGCCATTTGGTACGTAAATTGGCCAGCAACCTCTGACGGAGGGATTCTTGCAACAGTCAACAAGACCCTCGTAAGAGGATAGAGCTGTGTTCGTTATGTCGTGATTGATGAACTGACCCCATTGCATCTTCATGAGATTGTATGGACCCTCGAGGGGAATGTCCGAGTGGATGATTGTCGAAATAAGGCGCGGATTTGGAAGTGGTACACGCGGATTTATCGAGACTCTTGGAGCTGAGATGCCATCTGCGTAATCTGGCGACAATAATCGAATGTGGCAAACGTTTGATTTTCCCCAGTACGGATGATATGGGTTGTTGCAGAAACCATCAATTGTTCTGTATTTAGATTGGAGGCAGTATTTCAGTCTGCCTTGCCATTGATTTGCGTAAAGATTGAAACAGGAGTGAGTGTTTGGAAATTGGCTGACACTAATCAATTTGGTTAGCTGCGGTAAGTAGCGTTGTCGATCCCATCTTGTCATGCAAGCTCGATCGGCCAAATATAGACTGATGAGTTCAATTAAGAGGCCATCCTCGTCCATTCGAGCATTTAGTTGATTCAAAAAACTAAACACCTGATGTCTGGCTGCAAAAGATGGCTGGTTAGCGTCCAGGAATTGGATATTCGTGCTGCGAAGTTGCTGNAGCTGTTGCTGGGCAAAAATGAGCGCCGCCTCAATGTCCTTGTAAGTCGGCCCATTTAGGTAGATGTTCTTGGGACAGTTCCTGTATGGATCTGTACGGAAGTAATAGAGCGACTGGTGGATTGATTTATAGGGCGTTAACGGGAAGAATGGCGCCAAATCGGCAAGCGTGTACTTGTCGAGAGCGAGAGCTTGTGGTAGGATTTGAGTCGAGTAGTTTCCGGGCACAAGTTGAGTCTGATATGAAGACTGTTTGACAATTGGCTGACTGGGATAGTTAGGTTGTTGAACTATTGGAATTTGTGGGTAGATTTCGTTTATGATTGGCTTGTTCAGGATGGGTGGAATCAGTGGTTGGTAGCTGCTCTGGAGGATTGGCGGTTGCTCTATAACCGTCTCGATCGGCACCGAATAGTTTGGCACAGGAAACGGTTGCTGGATGGGCGGAAGGTACGGCTGCTGGACAGGCGGAAGGTACGACTGCTGGATAGGCGGAAGGTACGGCTGCTGGATCGGTGGAAGATAAGGTTGCTGGATAGGTGAAAGGTACTTTGGCTGCTGGATGAGAGCAGCTTGACCAAATTCTTGCTTCAAAGGTGAATCGAGCTCGCCTTCTTCTGGTAAATCATAGTCGAATTCTTCTAGATTTTCAACATCTTCCTACCAGTGATTGAATTTGATTGATTAGGTTGGAGATATTGGAGGATCATCTAATTACAAAATGCCTGACTTACCAACTCTAATGGCTTGTCCTCTGTCAAACCTTGGCAAGAGATCAAGGCTGTTGAAAGAAGCAGAGCAACTATTGCTAACCTATAGGTCAATGGTTGATCATTAGTCGTTGACCTTAGACAACGAACCCAATCCTATATCTGCTCGCAGGTCTCGTGTCCACCTTTGCTCGAAGTGAGGACACTTCCCATTCGAGTTAAAACTTACCGGTTGATTAGAGTAACCATTTTGATCAAAAAGGTGGCGGCTAGTAGTGGAAACTTATCTCATAGATAGCGTTCTGTATGTCAGCCGTCTGACATCTACAAAACAGTGACCAAAATCCAGTAAAAAGAGGGAGAGGACCTCTTCTCAGTTGGATGATGGGGAAAAAGGAGAGGCTTAGACGGAACTAGACAAAAGTTTGAGCGCTAGCTTGAATCGATGAACCGAATGGAACTTACATGAGCCAGACATATCACCAACTTTCAGCCCTCTGGAGATATCAACAAATCCATTGCAAGAGATCACTAGCGAAAGTAATCTATCATAATAACGCTAACTTGACCACGTCAGCAAACTCGAAATCAATCGGAAACCTCCTAAGGGGTGTGAGACTAATAGTAGACTATAGTTGGATTGAATAGCGCTTAATCAGCAACCCGTGGTTAGACAGATTGAGCGAGATACAAAGATTTTCGAGCCATTGCCTATGGCACGATAATTCGAATCTGTGCATCCTACCAATAGGCGATGATCGCACGTAAGAACATCAGGGTTGGTCGGGTATCCAAGAGGACACTGTACCGCAATGGGATGGTATCAGAGGTTTAGATGAACTAGTGGTTTTCTACTGAGTTCCCGCAATATGAACTGTTCTTAATCATACGGCCCCCAGCCACACATTTCCCGATTCGTCAGTTGAGCGCCACCGCGAACTACGGTGTACGACAGGTTCGTTGCGTTGAGTATTCAAAATAATTTTAAGATGTTCTGCTGCTTTGTAAACAGTGAGAGGTCATCCAAATTCAGAGGGTCTGATATGGAACTCGCCAGATGTTAGATACATTCTTGGTTAACGGAAATTATCCATTCATTCCTCCTATGGATCACAACTACAGCTTTCTTTNATGGTGATATCATGACAGAGCCTGTAGGAATTATTTATCCACCACCCGAACTACGAGGTAAGTTTGTTATCTATTGAACAGATGATGCTTACCCTCCTGATTGTTAACAGCAATCCCCTCTTCCAACCGCCATTATTTGGAACAGGTATTGTCGACAGTACAGCCAAGTATGTGGCCAAGAANGGAGGTGTCTTCGAGGAGAGGATCAAGAGGGAGCACAGGGATAAACCCAAGTTTAGTTTCCTTCTCCCGGATGATCCATTTAATGCCTATTATCAGCACAAAGTCAAAGAAATTCGAAATACCTTGTTGGAGGAACTCGACTCCAAGCAGACACAAGATTCGGCAACGAAACAAAAATCAGATGAAGCCTCGGGCGAGACCAAAGAGGAGCCGGTACGATCAGAGCATCAATCAAATGGCCATGACCCGGCAGATTCTAACCACCAGTTCGTACAACCACCCAACGAGGGCTCATCAGCAGACAATCAGATTGAGCCTGGCGATGGAGCACCAAGAGTTAGATTGAAACTCAACGAGTACATCCAAGAGATGACGATGAAACTGGAAGAGCCGCCATCCCTAAACTTCTTGGCCACATCCGCTCCATCTCTGACCTTAATGGATTGCGATATAATTAAGCTAACCTCACAATATATTGCGACTCATGGTAGATCCTTTTTGTTAGAGCTTGTCAGTAGAGAGCAAAATAATTGTCAATTCGATTTTTTAAAGCCTCAACATGGTCAATTCTNTTACATGACAAATCTTATCATGCAGTATGCTCTCATCAGAAACCAGCCTCTAGATATACTCGAGCAGTTGGGTAAGGATGCTTCAAGTCAAAAACATGTTTTAAGTAAGATTAAAATGAGAGCTGACTGGGATAGGATGTTAGAACTTGAGCGAAAGAAACAAGAGGAACTTGAAGAGAAGGAGAAAGTTCTCTACTCGCAAATCGACTGGCATGATTTTGTTATTGTCGAAACGATAGATTATCAGCCAGGCGAAAAGGGAGAATACCCACCAACAACAGCAGATCAAGTTGGTACTAGACTCCTCATTCAGCAGAGATATGAGGAGCAAAACGTCCCGGAAGAGATGGAAATCGACATGGATGTTGAATCTGACCAGGAAGATGCCAAGACTGGCACAGAGCATGATGGTGATGCTGATTTTGCATCACCGTTCCTGATACCTGACAAAGTAATCATAAGAAAAGACTACGATCCGAAATCAAATGCTAGAGCTATACAATCCGAGAACTATTTTGTCTCGCCAATAACAAACGAGAGGATACCTGTAGACAAAATTCACGAACATGTCAGATACAATCTTTCAGACCCTCGTTATCTTGAGAAGAAAGACCAAATGCTTCAGGAGAGAATCAATGAAGAGGCTGTGTTTGCGTCCGGATCTCAAATTCAGTCCAGCTTAAAGAGCCTAGCCGAGAGAAGAACAGACATATTTGGTATGAATGATAAGGAAACTGCTATAGGTAGGCGCATAGGTGAGGAGGAGCAGGAGCAGTCGAAAGATGACAGACTAATCTGGGACGGTCATAAATCTAGCTTGAAGAAGAAGAAAATAGGATAATTATTGTAAATTTCAAAGTCTAACCATGTATGTTTATACTAGAAGTATGTATGTTTGAGTGAGCTTGAATTTCAAGTATCCTGAACCCTCGAGTAATTGGATCGAATACAGTTATACCTCTATCTTTCCAGAGTTCGTTTTGGCTTGCTATAAATTCTGCTGCCCTCAGCATGCACTTCTGTTTGTGAGTCTTGATACAACAATAGAGTAAATATGCTGTCAGACAGGCAGCACAACCCTCACAGAACTTCAACTTTTCAGCGTCTGAGTATATATCATTCAATGTATCTATGAACTGTCTGAACTCTGCTTGACTGAGAACGCCCTCAAGTTCATTGGGTAGTGTGGTTTCGAATTTGATCTTTGTCCCTTTGCTGTAATCACGTTGCACGTAGCCTTTTTTAATGTACAAATGGTTTAAGCTGGTACTTTCCATACTCGGTGGAAGGAGGCAAGAGACTAGGAATGCTCAGAAAAATTTATATTGTCAGATAAGGAGGTGATCGATCTAATAACTGTCAGCTCATCTCTACTGATGCCTGTTACGATATCCTACAATTGATGATTGAATGTACTCTCCAGTTAGGAGTTCAAGGACACATCTCTGTCTGAGATTCGGGGCGTTCATGATACTTTGTTTATGTATCAATAGCGGAACTCTACTCGACGTTCCGAAAAAANAAGTTTACGGATTTCCTACTGCTTGATGCGGTGCTCTCAGCGCTCTGAACACTATTTCGGTGCACAAAACAAAAGCGTGCCGTAGAGCACTCTCATGTTTTTATCTGAGGATTTTGCCCCTTGATAGCTGGCACTTTCGTCAAAAATTACGAGTCAAATTTTTTGATGGGACAATTCATGCTGCGATAACAAAATCACAAATGTCCTTCATCAAAGGGTATATCATTTCCGTCTATTGACTGAGACAATTTACAATCAGGAGACAGAGCAGGCACGATGGAGCAATCTATCAGATTCGAGGTGGATCTGAGCTCTGGTAGTGAGGAGGTGTCTTACGTCGAGCTTCTCAAGAAACATTTTCGAGATCAGGAGGATCCATTCAATGATGAAAGCAAGGAAGAAGAGGAGATCAAAGCCATAGCCAGACGTCTGGAAGAAAAATATGGCAAGCATAAGAGGGGCTACGAGGACGAAATTGACAAAGGTTCGGGTTATGATAAAAAGGACCCCTTCATTGATGATGCAGAAGCTTACGATGAACTCATGCCATCGACGATCACGACNAAATTCGGTGGCTTCTATATCAATACTGGTAAGCTTGAGTTTAAGCGTCTTGAACCCCCGGTGAAGAAGAAAAAGTTTCAAGAGGCCCCGNCTAAGGCTGCCCCTCAACCAAAGTCACCCATTCAATCTAAGGTGTCCCTGCTTCAACCAAAGCCTGCCCCTGCATCGCAAGTGAAAGCTGCTGCAACTATGCAACCCAAAGCTGCACCATCCAACCAAACTAAACAGAACAATGCAGTNACGGCACCTCAAGCTCACGCTAAGTCTCAGCCACCTCAAGCAAAGTCACAACCACCTCAAGCACCCACTCCGCAACGGCCAACTAATCAACTGTCACCATCAATTCAACAGCAGAGGCCGTCAACTCAGCCTAGGCCTCCCAACCAACCTCGGCAGCAGCCTCAGCAAGCGCCTCAACCTAGACAGTCCCAGCAACAATCACAAGTAAGCCAGCCAATACCTCCAATCCAGCAGCAGCAACAACAACACCAACAGCAGCAGCAGCAGCCGCAGCAACAACAACAACAACAGCTTCAGCACCAGCTACAGCAACAGCAACAACAGCCACCACCACCACCACCACCACAGCAGAGACAGTCTATTCAACCGCAGAGACATCTGACTCAGTCCAACCTGCCGCCTGTTCAGAATCGGCCATCTACTCAAGCTACGCCCCAACCTACAATGCAACAGAGGATGGGTAATCCGACACAACAGAGGCAAGCAACTGCCCAGCAAAGGCCACCAGTTCGGCCTNTGGGACCTACTCAGACAAGACCCAATACAACTCCACTGAGGCCTATTGCGAACCCACCACCAGCCCATACTCCTTCGCCTTCGGCCTCCACCCCTCAGAAACCAATTGCGTTAGATTTAACCTCCTTTCCNTGGGCAAATGGTTCAAATTTACCCCAAGCAACTAATCAAACAATGAATTACAACCTATTAGCACAACTGTTTGAGCAATTCAACAAACGGAGACCGCAATGAAATTGTATTGATATCAATTCGTGTACCTGTTTTTAGCCAGCGCGAAGTCTTACTACAATGAATAACAATATTTTGAGTCCGATAAATATAAAGACTAGTATTAATAAAAAAGTCGGAAGTGTTCCTTCATCTACCTCGCGCGCACTCAAGATAAATGGTCTCACATCGTGACAACTCACTATGTCCACGCCATAAGTGTTTGCTCTCGATAGAGTTGAAGCGATTTTCTCAAATATATCCTCTGTTGAATTGGTAGAAGGATCAGTATACATATCTAGGTAGTAACGCATCACTGATCTCAGCTGATCCGGGATACCGACCATCTTTGCGGGTGTTCCATCGACCACTTCTTGATCACAAGGGCACATACCAAATCCATAACGAACGGCAACTATTGATTCAATACCTAACCTATATATGGAACCATAGCTTAACCATTGTAGAACTACCGGTAGCTCACTAACTCTTGTTGTGAAACCTGACAGCATTATCCAGGGTAAGGAAGATGCTTGGGATACGAAAACAGCAGCTTGAATGTTGTTCATGAAATAAGCGCCAAATAACAGTCCTTGAGTTTGTGATATCAATGAGCATAGAGTCATCACAGCTGTTACAGATAGCATCCGCCAACAGTAGTAGGAACCTGGCTGACCAGTAAGAACATAAACTATTGCAACACTTATCATCGGCATGGTCAATTCGATCGGTAGATCCGCTAGCGTTTTGGCCATCACGAATCTCGGCATCGAGTACCAACCATTACTTGTTTCTTTCAATAATATTTGCATATTCAAGGGAAACGATAGCGCTGTGACAGCCATAACGCACATGGAGAAAGAATACAACAATAAGAAGAACAGGGATACGTTCTCNAAAGTCAATATAAGCTCGTTATGTTGTATCTCTAGTCGATGAATATTTGCCTCCGAGGTCATTGTCTGAAAATCGAATTCNCGTTCAACATGAGGACAAGCGTTCGCAGCGCCCGACTTCTGGCTATAGATGAAATAGAAGACAAACGGTATGATAAGATGAAAGGTTATCCTTGTAGTGGTAAGCAAAGGATCTCGCCACATTGAAATCCAAAGTCTCTTGATGAGGAGTCTCGTATGAAGCCAGAAACTGTGCTCGTGAACGTTGCGCCGCCTCAATCTATCACTTATTTTGAGTTCACTGTGATTTTCTTTCTTCAGATTTGAATACCCCNTATCAGGCTGATCGCTACTTGATTCAATGGTCTCAACAAAAATTGAAATCTGGCCAAAGCTTGCCGGCTTCNCGATTTGGTCGTTATTCGCTTGCTCAGGATGAAAGGTATTGAATTTCTCAAGCTGTAGTCTGGTCAACTGGTCGATTGGATTTTTTCCATAGACCTCAGATGCTAGATCGATGATGAAAGATGCCGGATTCAGGTCATCGGGAGGAGGTAAGAGTTTACAGCAATCAGCTACNGTATTGATAAGGTATTCAGGTCTACCCTCGTATACACATTTACCCATCGCGCTTAGTATGTATACATGGTGAAATAGATTGAAGATTTTGATCTGAGGTTGATGGATCGTCATTACGATTGCGAGCGGAGACATNAGCCCNGCACGGGACATGTCAACTAAATCGCGCAGAACTGAAACCGTTCGGAAACAGGTTAACGAATCGAGGCCGGATGTTGGTTCGTCTAGGATCAGTATATCTGGCTTCGATAAGAGTTCCTGAGCTATGGATACCCGTTTGTATTGGCCACCTGATAATCTGCTGGTCTTTAGCTTCAAACAAGGTTGTAGGCCCAACANATTGGCAACGCGTTCCACGTTTTGCACATGCTCAAAGTTTGGTTGTGTATTCTTGATCCGCGATGCAAATATCAAATTCTCCACCACAGTCAAATTATCAAATAGGTAATCTGTTGTTGATCATCAAATTGAAATGATATTTTGGAATTTGTTAGCGAATTCGGATTCAAAGAGTTGTTCAGGGATCTAGATTAAGTGATACAAAGCTATTCGAACCATCAGCATTGGGATTAAAACGTACCTTTTTGCGGTATGATACAAAGCTTGAGATGATGACTAGTTTTTGGTCCGCCTGCTATATCGATACTACCGGAGACTCCTTTCACTATACTGTTGGTGAGACACTTCAGGAAGGTTGTTTTACCTGCGCCACTTGGGCCGAGTATGGCAGTGAGTTGTCCAGACTTGATACACCCGTTCAAGTTGCCGAAGATAACCCTTCTAGGTTCGCCAGTGTTCGGGAGCTTTAGATCGCTTTCAGCCCGTTCGCCAGCAGTTCTTGGCTCATCAACTATCGGGTCCTCTCGACATTTTGGCCAAAAGAAGTCCTTCCGGCGGCAGAAGCGAGCAACGAAACGAGCTACCCTCTTTTCAGGAACTTTATAGGTAAGATTCCTCCAAATTAGCTCGAACTGTTTGGCATGCTCATCTTCCTCCTCCAATTGCTGGCTCAATGAATCTTCGACTGACCCCCTAACTGTGAACACGCCCCTCGATTTTATNTGATTATCTCTGTCAACGGAGAAGTCTTCTTTTAGGTTTCGCTGAAAACAATTTGGCTGCTCGAATTCGGACTCCAGGGTTGTTTGAGATTGGCTGAAAGCTGAATCGCTGGCCGATGCGGGGGAGGCCGGCGATGAGGATTTATGATTGGATTCCTGGCGATTCAATGAGCTTCGTTCGTATAGCGAATGTCGCTGTCGTTGGCCCCTGATTATGTTTGCCTCGCTATTTGATTGGGGGCCATTTTTGTCAAAGCTCAAGGCTCGACTTTGTTCACTCAGAGAGCCCTGAGCGTGCTTGTATCTTGTCGGCATTGATAGGTGCCGGTCAAGCTGGCCGCCATCATCCTGTTTCTGTTTTCCAATTGACGACTGTTGCTCTCGAGTGTCCCCTTCAAGCGCCGGCATTTCTACTCCGAGCATGTTCGAAATATCGCCCCTATCGAGCGAGGGATCCCTTCTAACTTCCTCCAGTTAACTTGAGGTGTTTCTATTATTTAGCATAACAATGTTTAGACCCACAAATTCTGCAAAGTCTCTCAAGCAAGTGTTACATGAGAAGTCTGGGCTTCTTTGAGCACAAAATCAAAGCTAAAATTGCAGCCAATTTGTGTGCCTGAATTTAGTACGCGCTCACGGATTCATTTTAGTGGCCATCCATCTCGAACAGTAAGCTCAAGAGGCGGCCAACTTGCCAAGTTAATGACCACTGCAAGGTCGTTTCCAACCGTCAATGACCTAACGATTGGTTCAAGATCAAGAGGACCGAGCGCGCTTGGCAAGCGCAGTTGGCTCGTCTAGAGAGTCACTCTGCGAACTCTGGATGGTTGTTGTCTGTACGAGATGTTGATTTCGTTTGAATTTTATCTGCCCACCTGCCTGTCTGCCCTGTTGCTCGCTCTACGCTACTCGTCCGGTCGGTCTAGAGCGCTCGTGTTCGGTAACCCAACTCTCTGGTCTTTTATTTCTCCTTTGCATTAGTGGCCGGGATGGATTCCTTGTTGTTTCTTGCTAACTTGATCCCAACAGTCTTTGTGCTCTATGACAACTGATTGATTGATTCGTTTGATACTAGCAGAGGCTCTTGGGAGGGCGCTAATCAAGCTTGAAGCGCACAATGTGTTCACATGCAAACCCCTCTCCAACTCGAAAATACTAACGGTTTGCAGGTCGGCCAGGCAACTTGCGTTGGCCGTTTGTTTCCTTGTTCCAAGCTGGAGGATCGTTTGCGTAAGAATAGGCTCGTGAATCAGTGTCCACAATGGGAGCCTCTCTCTCTCTCATGAGCTTGTTTGAGCGAGCATAAGTTTGGCCAGCCAGCTAGTGGCGCTTACAAAACAACCTGCAACTCTGTCTGGCTCCCATGTTACTTAAAGCTAACGGAACACATACACTTTCTCCCCATCTGCTCGCAAGCTGACTGCTGATTTGGTAACAATCCTCAAACTCGAACTAGTTAACTAACTAGAACTGAAAACTGCCAACTGCCTGCAGCCGACTCATTGCAACCCTCGAAGGCGACTCCACTCCCGCGTTTCCCTCAATTATATTTGAATCTTCCAACTTGTCACTGAATCTCCCTGCTCTTTAGTGTCATACTTGGCGCCGATTAAAGCCCATCGAGCGAGCAATCGGACAAGAATCGTTGTAAGCCAAGGATATCTTGCAAGATTGCGAGCGTACCTGCGCTGCGAGCAAGAATCGACCCTCAGCGGGAGTGCGCATGCCAGTACCATCTCCCTGAAGGGGTGCAGCTCCTCTTCGCCAACAAAGCCATTCAAACTGCACACTAAACGATCGTCTTGGCTTGGCGCCTGCTCGCGCCCAGTAACTTGCACATCCCATTGCCCAGCTAACTAGCTTGCCTCCTGGCTGGCTGGCTGGCTGGCTGTATGGCTGTATTGCTGTATTGCTGTATGGCTAGCTGGCTGGCCGGCCGGCCGGCAAATCCGACTGCAAGCTTGCTAGCGGCGCACAGAGTCCAATGTTTTTGGCTGCCATAATTCATCGCCAGAGTTTTACTCGATAATACTCTGCCAACCATTAGACTGGCAGCCGGTAGTTGGTTGGCGGAGGGAAAAGGTCAAGCGAAAGTGATAAGCACAAGTGGTCTGCAATGAGGAGCACAGTTTCACTGCCATGCTAGCTCGTTGGATGGCAGTTGTTGTTGTTGTTGCAACAGGTTAGCTAGTTTGCCAGACGGCGGCCGAATAGCGGGATGCCTTGTGCTGCCTCCAAA
>Ga0058699_1000395_pt1 | contig 13537 bp, 9 predicted proteins | sample AgamicAtPe_FD_55078 | JGI IMG/M metagenome (GOLD analysis project Ga0058699, IMG submission 55078) | Agave microbial communities from Guanajuato, Mexico - At.P.e | ecosystem: Host-associated > Plants > Phyllosphere > Phylloplane/Leaf | place: Guanajuato, Mexico | collected 2012-10-15 | reverse complement strand
GACATCGAACCAAGAGGAAGTAACTGGCACTAAGCAAGGCGGTGTCTCTCAATCTGATGAATCGAATAAGAACACCTCCACCAACGTAAATCCCAACCGGATTTACGTTATCGGAGCTTTCGAAGGAACGGAGAAAAGCAAATCACATAAAGGTGACTTCTTGTCGAGATCTTCTGCCCAGGATGGTCCTCTTGGCAAGTCGAGGAACACAACAACACAAGAGGAGGACTCTNTATCGAGGAATTCTTCGCAAATCAACATAAGTGGTGACTACCAAATTGTAATCGTTAGTCTGATTATGCTAATCATCGGAGTGATATTGGGCAAATACATCATCTAATATGATATGTTTTAATACTTCAAGCTCTTATCTTGATAAACACTCTATATCAGTATTCCGCACTTTTGAACATCATTGTTGAACCTTGGCACCGTTGGTCCTCTTTCTCTTAGCCGGATTTCTCTCATTCTGAGACAGACTGTTGAATTGTCCGCCTCTGACGCGCAAATATTTCAGTGTAACTTGGGGCTTCGATTCATTGACAATCCTTTGTCCTAATTGTGTGTCAGAAGTTGTGGGGTAAATAGAGTTTCGATGTTGAGTGTTGATGGTCTTTTGCGAACAACTTGGAGTTTGATGGTAAACTTTAAAATTGTCCTTATTCTGCGCGGGCAAATCCTTAAGAAATTGTTTGGTTGTTCCAGCCATCATTGACGAGCTAACTGGTGATTATGGTGAGAAACGAAACTTGTTGTAGCTAAGTGAGCTATGTTTATGTAGTGGAGGCAGCAAAGTTCATGTGACAACAAGGGATGGTCATGTGAGAGTTGGTTGTCGGTGATAGCTGCCCGTCCTTTCTACCATATGAATCCGGAGACAGTCACCAATTCAAGTACAAAAATGAACGCACCAAAGATCATAAGTAATGTTGCAAAAGAAAACAATCCGAACGCGGCGCATCGGGATATTCCAATTTGGGCCACAGTTGAAGGAGCTATTGAGGATCCTAACCTATCTAGAATGCTGCCAGTGGTGGACTTGTTTTTCCAGCTGTTTTGTAGGCAATGGCGATGATGATTTCTGTTAATTGATCTATCAAAGGATGGATCCTTGTTATTATACGAGGAGACGTCGAACTCTGTGTCAGCTGCGGTTACTCCTGATCCCCTATGCTGTGCGTTAATGCCTGCCGTGCTCATGGTGAGTCCATTGTAAGGGAGCGGCGTTACACTTGTGGCGATGTGAGTTGCCTGGTTACGATCATCACAATCGCTGTAATCGTTGTAAGAATCGTTGACTGTTCTACCAAATGAACCACCTTGATCATCCAGAATCTCGGAAGCACCACTTCCGTTCGTCAAAAGCCTTTCGAATTCTTCCTGTCGCTTGGCGCTTCTCGTCTGGATTGCGGTCGCATTGTAGCCATTAACTCTCCGATTACCCTTGCTATTCTCTCCATACTTATCAAGGCTTGTTGTCTTGTGTTCAAATTCAATCAAACTGGCGAAAGTTGCAGTAAACTGATGCCTACTATTAGCGCCACTATTCACACTATTGTTTAAACAAGAGTTCGCCGGATTACCTGTGCTTTGGGGCTTAGGTAAGCTATCTACTCGCGAGATTGGGTTCCTCTTGATCGCTCCGAAATAACCACTTCCGCTTATGAGATAGTAGTCTTTGGCGCGTTGTAGATGATTTGTGCTTTGATAAGCGCAATTGTAATCATAATTTTCGTCCAACAGTAACGAGAGTCTAGCTCGGCGAAGCCGTCTTGTGAGCGATATCAGGCACATACCAGGGAAAACAAACACATTTATAGCAGCCATTGAGCCTAGAAGTTGTAGAGTAACCGAGATATCGGACGCAAAGGCAGCAAACGCTACCGTTGAAAAGAACCAAAGGGTTGTAATCACGATCCGGCGGGTGCTCTCGCCAGATTTGAACTCCTCTGTAGAAAGCTTTCGAAACTCTCCATACAATCCGTCCAAGGCNCCACGGCCACAGAACATGAGCGGTGGATATGTTGTGATAAACTTGATAACCAATGCTACAATGCCGACCACGACAACAGGATCCTTTGCATCGTAGAGACTCATGATATCCGGGCCGACGTTGGCGCCGAAAGTCAGATAACCATAGGCGCCAACCAAATTGTAGAGGAGAAATAGTATAATCAAACCAGATATTGAAGCCTTCATAAAGTGGCTCATGAATCTTTGTTTCATGCAAGCATAAACGGGGACTATAACTTCGTGAGTTTGATAGGCAAAACAAAGAACCGGTATGATGGCCAAGGGCTCGAACCATTGAACTATCTTTGTGGCAGCTCGATTGTAAGAGAGATTGTTGGTTGAATTTGCTAGTATTGCTTCTTTTGTCACTCTGTTAGCCATCGCAGCTTTTGTTATATCGTCAAGTTTGTAATGCTCATAAACTGTTAGGAAGGCAACATAAAGCATTGCAAACATACCCAGAATGCTAGAATTCATACGGTTAGCGCTTGAGGCCATAGCATGAGATGCAAATTCTCGTCTTGCGAGGGGCTAGTTTGGTACGAAAGGATCTTTCTCTCCCATCTCATCCAAAACTTACCTGGCATGTCTAAGAAAGTCTAATCGTTGAGCATAACACATTGGCCAAATGAATAAGACTGCCGTCGCAAAGATGGTGAACTTTCTGTTCAGAAACCAGCACTCATCTGAGAGTTCGGGCAAAAGTGATTCAAAAATGCGATCGTACTGGTCGCCGATGATGACTAAAAAGGTTATGTTGATCCCATAACAAGTAAGTAGGATGCTGATGGCTGATATCTGTTGCGCTCGTTTTCCGCACATCGATAGTAATACGTCATGATAGTTGTCGTCATGGTTAAAATCTGCACAATAAACTAATATAAACATAGTGCTAGTTATGAAGACTAGTAAAACCTGCACAAGTTGACCCATAGTATTAGCGGGGAAATTTTCTAATTAGACTCATTCGACAATGATCAGTGGCTCTCAAATCNAACTCACAATTTGCATTAGAGATGCGGCCAAGACACCTCCAACCTGATTGTATGCGTAGGGATAGTTGAGCATTCCAGCGCCTAGGGCCGTGTTGACCAAAAGGAAAGCGGCCACTCCCCAGCTGACACCTGTTTGCAGCTCCCCTATTCTGTTGTTTACGAGAGACTCTGAAATTGCAACACTGTCCAAGAGCGGAGTCCTCTCATCTCTCCTCTTCACGCTAGCGGACGCTTGGCTGCCCAATAGAGCGCGCTTAGGGCTATTTCTTGGAGACATCTCTCAACTTGTGACTATCAACTAGTTTGCCTCTAGAAATATGCCTAGTTAGCTTGTTTTGTCGTCTTTTTTCAAGGTTGTGAGTTTCTTCTTATGGTTGTTTCAGCGAGAGGGATAGTTGCTCAAGTAGCCGTCTTCTAGATATTTGCAAAGGTCGCTTACATGTCTTTTAGGGGCTCAACTTGTACTTGCCCATCGTAATGTTTCAATTAAAATCAACCATGTCGATTGGGGAGATTTTAGCTAAATAATTTCAGGATCATGCTGGACTCGGCGCATAAGTGTCTGTATCAACAAGTTTCCTTATTTGGAGGCAAAAAATCCTCATAGTTCATATTGATTTGCTCAAACGTAACTTTAATGGTTATGGTGCACGATGAGTGCGAGAGCCGCCAATTTTAGCTCGTTAAATGCGCATGCTCATACATATCCATCGGTTGCTAGGGGCGACCAGCCACCACTTGGGCCGATGGTCCACCGCTTTGAAGGCACAAGAATTTTCGTAACAATTGGCACCTGTTTCAGGCCCGCCGAGTGCAGTTATTTCGGGCCGGACGTGTTCAAGGCTCAAGGTTGGCCGCAGCAGAAGGATGGCCCTGAACTCATTACGTCAACCAGATGGAAGCACCAAACTGAGCTTGCCATTCTGGAGTTCTGAGTCCAAGAGTGGAGATGGTCATCTGAGACGATTAGCCTGAGACAAAAGAGTTGCCATGACTGTTGGAGGGATTGAGCGAGTGTTCATTTGGAGCCTCCTTGTGAGCTTAGGCAACCTACAAGAACAGGAGGTTGCAGGTCAGGGTGGCGAGATGCCTGATTTCAGGAATAATTGCAACTCGATTCAATTCTATGACAAAACNAAGCTCAGGTGTCGTAACTGCACCGAGTTATTGCGAACGTTTCAACCTAATCTGGACTGGGTTGATCAAGAGGTCGATGCCACAGGCAAGGCAGCGCCAGGTTCACCGGGCTCAAGGCAAGCCCAGAAGTTGTCCGTAATCTCGGCAAACAATAACAAAGATCAACTCTGGCCAGCAGAAGTCAACTTNAATGCTCGAGACAGAGCTGATGTGCTATCGCGTCTCATTAGCGTTGCTGATCAGCAAGATCAGGAGCTCATCGATCAAGAGTTGGCAAATTCTGGATCTATCGAGTTTTCCGATGTTAGCGCAGACACCCTCAAAATGATGAGACAGACTCAAAAGTTGATTGACCATTTTATCAGATCAAGTTACATTGAAAACGAGTTGTTGAACACAATTGATCAGTGTAGGAGGTATGATAACATTAGCGCCTGTCAAATGTGGTCGAATCTATGTGTCATGACCATCTACTCGCACTCTGATAAGCCGCTCTCAACCCAATCACTCTCCGTACCTCTAAACCAAAACCTTGAGTTTTCTGAGCTAAATTTGGGGGGTGAATCGGCGGGCAAAAGCTGGACAAGATGTAGGCAATTCACCTATGAGAGTATTTGCAATAGCTTGAGAGAATCCTTCAAAAGTGAACGGAAATCTAATGCTGAATTGCAGTACATATTTGCCTCCAATGATGAGCCATCTGCAAAAACTGGCTCCTCCCTAGTCTTTAAACCAAACCAACCAATCCAACTACTCGCTTACAGCTACTCACTTGAGGGCAACCTGCTTGGGATTGATCAGTTTGGCTTGGATGATATGGAAAAGTTTTGTTTAATTGCAAGCGGCCACAGAGGGCACGATTTGCACGGTAGTCGTAGTGTTCGCTTGGGCCAGAACGCGCGAGTCAGGTGTCAATTTGATGGGCGCAAGGCTGACCAATTCGCCGTGAAAAACTTCACCGAAACTGTCTTCATCGACCTCTATCTAGGATACTCTGTGAATGGGGCAACGTTTGTGAAGCCCGTCCCCATTTTAATAGAGAATTTGATTTACAACGGCCAAGAAGTAAATAGAAAGTACATCAACGAACCCTCTAGATGGAAGTTGGTTCACCGATTTTTCTTCCACTCAGTGTTAAACTTTGATGGGCAGCAAAAATCTCCAGAATCAATGCCTCACGTGAAAGCTAAATACGAAGATACCATCTTATATGCAAAACGGGCGGTTCTAGATCTGAAATTCAAGCGCCACGAAAGAGGTGCACTTCTAAGCTCAATCCTGTTGACTCTAGACTATGCGCACATATCTAGATCGATGGGAACCGACAATGGCTCAACCTTAGACCAAGAACCCCTGGAATCTCAGGTAACTATTGTTCAGACTCTAATTGATATGCAAGATTACAAGAGAGATTTGGAGCTGCTCTTGACGATAGTCAGTGTCTTGAGCGGTGTTTGGTCGTTAATCAGATGCTACAGTGTTCAAAAGTGTTATGGGATAGTGAGGCTCGATTTAAATTCCCTATTCAGATTCATTGTTATTGGTTGCGACGTCGTGGCCAACTTGTATGCGGTAGTCGTGTTCCTATGTTTAGGATACATCTACCTGATGATCAAATTCCAATCCACAGTTCAGATGCTCGCGCCAAGTGAAGAATTTGAGAGGACCATTCTTACTTTCTTGCAGATAGTATTCATATGCAAGCTCGTCGGCTTTGCTCACAAGATTTTCGTCCATTTGAATATCGATATCTTCTTTGTTGATTGGGAGAAGCCAAAAATGCTTACTTCCGGCCAGATCATCAGCAACCACTTTGCCAATACCAAGAGTCAAGCTGATAAGACGAGCTCGGTCAAGCTTGGAAATTTGAACTCCTCACAGAACATCAGCAATTTGGAGACTTTAGGCCAACAAACGAGCTTCTGGAGACCTTACTCTGTCATCAATAGGTGGCTTCAAATGCAAACAAAGCGACGTCAAAGTCTCACCCTACAGTTGATGCTTTTCGTTGCCCTGTTAGAGCTCTCGAGAGTTGTCTTCATAGCTAACGAAGATTCAAATTGGTCAGATGTTATTCGTGAGAATATTACACGAAATCAATGGCAAAACTCAACAGTAAACCTATTGAACCCAAACACCAGTGCAACGCTCAGGCTCTTGGTGCTGGCCTTTGTGTATTTAGTCTTATCCATGAGCCAGATTTTATACAAGAGGCATCTCTATGAGCCGATGATTAGAAATCGAGCGCATGATTTTGTGGATTTGTGTTCAGTTGCAAATGTGAGCTTGTTTTGTATGTTTTATCCTCGTTTTGGCTACTACATCCATGGTCGCAACGCAAATGGATCTGGAGATTGTGGCTTGGCGGAAATGAACGCCCTATTGGAGCGAGAGGAACAAGATCTATGCTCAAAACGGGGCTTGGAGCCGGACTCGGATCAGCAGACATTTGTGCTCGTTCTACCAAAGATAATCAATGATCATTACAAGAAACTTTTGGTTGGAGATAACATGCCAAGAGTTGGAGCTCCATCCGATCAAATGCAACAATTTAGCCTACAATTGTCGTCTTCCGATCGAAAGTTCGATCATCCGTCAAACAAATTTACCGGCAATAAGTTGGTTAGATCAGTTTTGAGTTCGCCCCTCTCATCGCAATCTAATCCAGCTTTCACCTCAAATCGCGCATTCATTGAGACTATTGTAGCTAGAAACAAAGCGATCAATTTGTTTCTGGCAAACTTTTTGGACCATATTTACAAAGACATCGACTACTCAATCAGGGAGTCGAGGAGATTTGAGAACTTGATGTTTGGTTTCGACTTTGAGGAGGAGCGATTAAATGCCTCGCAGAGTCTAAGTGGATCCCTCAACGCCAGCTTCGATGGCTCACTAAAAGCGGCCACCTTACATTCGGATCATCAGGATGCCTTCACATCGCTTCTTTGGCTTGGCCTAGAGTTTGATCTCATTCTAATGGAGTTGCTCACTGTTTTAGTTATCGATTATTGGTTTGAACTGCCACTCATCGCGACAGCCGCTATTGTTTGGATTCTTCATGGGGCTTTCAAGATANTCTACATTGCATTAGCGCGGCAAAATTTGGTAGATAAAGCTGTGCTGGACGAGAAATTCTTGTTGCGATGATCGGTAGATGGGATACCTGCATGAAGAGATATACTCGTAAAACGCTATGAATCCAGCCTAAAGACCTAGAGGTATCTGAACTCGGTGCACGATCTAGAGCAGTCTCGAATGTGATCAGATGACGCGGATTCGGCAACATGATGCACACTAATTCTGGACTGATTGCTGTTCATCTCTCGAAAAGCTCTTTCAGCATCATGATTCGACTCGGTTGGCGCTACTTCTAGGCTATCATGTGCAATAGCAACAGGTTGTTGTAGAATAACTCGCTCGATATCGCTGATCTCTTGGCGTGACTAGAGCGCCACAACTCAATTAGGCACCTAACTAACATTGGACCTNATTTGCTTTATGATGCTCAACAAACAAGAGATTCTGTATTCTGGTTTCATGCTACACCCGAAACTAACAAAGCAGCGCACCTAGAACTGCGAGGCAAGTTTTGTTTGTTACGTCAACATTGTCCAAATCGAACGTTTCGATCAAAGGTAAATAAAAGATCNATGGACCAGAAATAAACACTAGATCTTGTGCATCGTTTCCAGCATAGTGCATGTTTGATTCCACACTTGATGGTCGTCTCTTTCTGGCTACAATTCAATGTATATTCGCAAGTTAGAAAATTTTAAATCTCAAAATCATGCCAAAGACTAGGTCCCACTTTGATATGGAAGTTGTGGACAGTGTTGAGTTCCAAGGCAAAAGAAACAGCAGCACTCAAACAAGAATCAGAGTTCTGTATCGTCATCCACCATTCTTTGTCGTTTTCATCAGCATTTTTGAACTCTCTGTCTTCGTATATTATGCCTTGAGAGCCTACGAACCTTTATCAATCATTGGCCCAGTGCCATTCAATAGCAAACTCATATACAACCCATACAGGCGCTATGAGTTTTGGCGCTATCTCACCTATATGTTCATCCATGCTGGATACTGGCATATATCGTTTAATCTATTGATCCAAATGGCGGTCGGAATCCCCTTGGAGATAGTGCATGGTTTCAATCCCATTTTCGTAATCTATTTTGGGGGTGTCATCGGTGGAGCTCTTGGCAACTCAATTGCGGACCCACACTCATACCTAGCGGGCGCCTCGGGTGGCTGCTATGCCTTGATTGCGGCACACCTTTCCAATCTAATTATGAACTGGAACGAAATGAAGGGACCTTACTGCAAACTTGTAACCCTAATAACCTTTTGCTGTGCAGACTTTGGAACGGCTATTTATGAGCGTCACTTCAAGATCTCATCAGTTGCCTACAGAACAAGCTACGGAAGTCACCTGGCAGGTGCCCTCAGCGGACTGTTGTTAGGACTAGTCTTTCTACGCAATGTTCGCGTCCATTACTGGGAGAGGGAGGTCGCACGACTAGCGGCCGTGACATGTATAGTTTTATTCGTAAGTTTCCATTGATAGAGATCCTATCAACTCATCCTACCTAACGTTTAATCTATCTCTAACTGTTTTACATAACAAGACTCTAGCCATCGGCTTCAATATTGCGTATCCCACCCACTTTCCGCTGCCGGACTTGAGCGATCTTGTTTGGTCGCAGAGTCCTTTCTCTACGAGTCGAGAATAAGTATCACAGTTTCAAATATCTGGACTGAGCTATGGCAATAAACTAAGATCTCAATGATTGCAGTCCATGAAGTGGGTTGCTACTTCGCTTTGGGTGGCTACTTAGATAAGCCTTTCCTCCAACACTTTAACTATGCGTTCCGCGATGGCCAAAGAGGAAGTCGCTGCAGGGGATGGGCAGTTGCGGAGGTGGAGAACTCGACTGAATTGGGGTCTTAGGCCTGTTTCATAATAGAAATCGTCAATGAGCTCACCGTCGCTTCCAATTGCTTGAGCCCTGATTCCACAGAAATCAGTTTGGATGAGATCCTCGGGTTTTATATTGGGTAATAGCTTCCTAACTCCCTTTGTGAAAAATTCTTTTGATAGGTACTGTCTAAGCTCTAATAGACCTGCCTTTCGGAAATCTCTATTCTTTAACATACGAAAGAGGCCACTGGCTATAAAAATCAGATATATTTGCTTCAAGAACAATTCGTCATCGGGTTTATAATTATAATAACCCAAGCTCGGCAAGGCAGTTGGACCGATCAACACAGAACCATCAATACGTGGAGTTATGTGAACTCCTAGGAAGGGCAGTTTCGGGTTTGGGACTGGGTAAATGTTGGTTTTGATAGATTTCGCCAACTTCTGATCAAGCAGATAATATCTTCCTTTGAATGGGACTATCTTGGGATGGTATTTGTTTCCAGTAGTTAAGGGAAAGAAATCTGAGGAAAGACCTGCGCAATTGATAACAGATTTGGCCCCAATGAAATCGTCTACTCCAGCCTTTTTCAAGTGCAGAGAGTGTCCACCATCCAATATTCCATCCACGATGAACTGAGTGTATATTGTACCATCGTTCCGCCTGAAGTCATCAGCATAAGATAGGGCAACCTTTTGCCAATCAACTATGGCTGTATTAGGTGACCAGATCGCTTCCATGACGTTTGTGCATTCGGGCTGCACGCGCCCTACTTGTCCGGGCGTCAGTAGTTGTACACCTTGAATCCCGCTGACGATGGCGTTATCATGGAGCTTTCTGAGCGTTGCTACCTCTTCCTCATCGGTTGCAATAATCAGTTTACCACACTGGTGGTAGGGCAAACCTTTCTCGAGACAATAGTTCTTCACGAGCTCCGCACCTCTTATGCAGAATCTGCTCTTCAAGGAGAATTTCTTGTAATATATTCCGCAGTGAACAACCCCTGAGTTTCGTTTGCTTTGGTGACTAGCTAGCTCTCTTTCCTTCTCAAGAACGCAGATTCGCAGTTTCGGATGCTTTATTGAGACCCGTCTGGCGATGGCCAAACCTATTATTCCACCGCCAATTATTGCTAGATCGAACTTGGCTATTATGTTGACCATAGCCGCTTCAAACCTGATCAGAAGCGGCTGATCAGGTATAGGATGAATGTCAAGTGGATTGATGGACCGAAGTGACTTGTGCAAACTTGGGAAGACACAATCCACTAGATAACCGCGAGTGTTTGGCTGGACCACTGTTATCTGCGCGTGTGCGTTGTGGATAAAGCGCGTACTTTCAAATTTGAGGCCCCGAAATGCATTTTGCTCATCGATCCTTTCGTTAAGATACCTAGATAAGTGTTCAATGCGACATCGTTACATTGGATACTATAGGCACGAGCGTATTGGTCTGAGTTCATGAGCGGAAGTCTCGTTGTTAACTTTGCTATTCCTGCAACTAATTCTTCGTTGTATGGAAGTGCACCAGACTGTACGTCTTTGACAAACTTTGATATGAGCTTGATCCTATCTTTAAGCATTTTGACAGCACTATACTGAAGTCTTAGATTATCAATGGCCGCTGAAGGTGCAACATCTACATGTGTCATTTTGGCATTGTGTTCCAAACCGATGATTTCCACATCCTCTGTCGCTATTGTCCAGCCAACTTCTATCAGGCTAAGATCCTCTCCAGCAGGGTTAATTTCAATCACAGGTTCATAGAGGGTTATTGGTAGCTTGCCACTTATCTTCGGATCACTTTCACGTTTGTAAGGATTCAACATGAGGAAAATCGGATTTGGAATAAACTCGCTCATCTGCCTGTGAATCAAGAGGTGTATTTCTTTGGAATACGACTGATTGTTTGCCGGTGTTGTTGAGTACCAACCTATGAGATCAAGATCGGCAAATACTTGTTTCACAAGTGGGATCTTCTTTTGATAAAATTCTCGATCGACGACAAAACTGCTCGGATCTGTGCTACTTGAGGTCATGGTGAAACGTAGTTCGAACGAGTCGACAACTTCAACGGTTTTGTCCGATTTTCTACCGAGAAGAGCACCAACAACGATGTCGGATTGTTGTTGCCGTAATGCTCGAACTCGAGTATGATGCTCTGAGATGCTCATTATGACGGTCGGGTGGATCTGCATGTTTGCCGGTAACTCTATGCTCGTTGGAGACGAAGAACTACCACTATTCGGCGAGTATCTCTAGTTGCGTGGCCACTTATATCAAATAGTAGTGGTCAGTGGTAATCGATTAGGAATGGATGGTCAAGTCTGACAGTCTTGAGTTCATGTAACTACAAAAATTATCAAAGACTTTTGGCTGATAAATTAAAGGGAGTGATAATTAACGGTAACCGACTGCAGACAGACCGAATCATATGTATTCTGTGAACTTCCGTCTTGTGCGAGCTCGCGAGTCGCGACGTGCCCTGCACACACACGAACACAATGCGTTGGCTGTGCCAGGGGTGGAGTACGTTCTCACCCCCGTAAAAGCGAAATGTGACCGCCTCGGATAAAATCACGTTGCAGGCTAATAACCGTTGAATGGCGAAAATATACATAACATAAAACGGCACATTTTTGCTCCGAATCGGGGAGTAATTTAGACGTTTAATATTTAAATGAATGTAACTCCTCGACCAGCCGAGTGGAATAATTAATATTGACTTATCAGCGCGGGGGTCTGGTTATTATTGCAGGTGTGGATCAAATTATGTCTCGTAGAGACAACATGAAGCGCATTTTTGTTGGCAATCTGCCGCCTGACGTGAGGACCAAAGATTTGGAAGATTTATTCTATAAGTTTGGCAAAATTGCCTTCATCGACTTGAAAACCCGACGTGGACCACCATTTGCGTTCGTCGAGTTTTACGATTACCGCGACGCAGAAGAAGCAGTCCGATGCCGTGACGGAAAAGATTTTGACGGTTGCCGGCTTAGAGTTGAATTTCCACGTGGTAGAGAAAGAACCTCAAGATTTAAAAACGGATCTGGATCCAGTAGATCTAGTGCGCCCCAGAGACGTTCAAAATTTCGTGTTAAGGTTAGTGGACTGCCATCATCCGGTAGCTGGCAGGATTTGAAGGATCACATGCGAGAAGTTGGTGAAGTTTGTTTTGCGGATGTATACAAGGGCGGCGAAGGAGTTGTTGAATTTGTCAGTTTTGACGATATGCGCTATGCTATTAAGAAATTAAATAACACCAAATTCAAATCGCACGAAGGTGAATCCTCTTATATTAAACTGAGGGAGGACCTACCAAGTGGAGATTCACGAAGTAGATCAAGAAGTCCAATTGCAACGAGAAGGCGTGGTTCGCCTTCATACTCACCAGTCACCAAGAGACGCGACTCACACTCTCCTTCGCGCTCTCCATCAAGATCTCCAAGGCCCAGAAGAGGCGGCCACCGTTCATCTAAACGAAATCGATCCGGTACGAGAAGCAGATCGCCAACCAAATCAAGATCGCACTCTCGCTCGGTGAGCGGCAGTCCACGTTCTGCTAGAGGCTCCTCTCGTGGCTCTCGCGATCATTCGAGATCCCGTTCAAAATCAATCACACGCTCACCCCGTTATGACAAATCGCCAGCTCGTTCAGACAAACGCTCCAAATCAGACTCGCGTTCACCGTCGCCGGTCAATGTACACAAATCGAAGCGTATCTCTAGTAAAGATAACAACAATAAGAACTCGCGTTCTAGATCGCGTTCCAAATCATCTTCCAGATCAAGTAGGTCACCGAGCGACTCTAAAAGGACTCCCTCAAAGACACCCTCGAGGACGCCTACGCCTGACCGTAATGGCTCACCTGCGAAAAGTTGAAGCTTAGCCTCAAGGCCCATGAACACTGAATGAAACCTATATATTATATCTACTAAATAAAATCTTAATTTTATCGCCGCTTGAATCCGTATTTTTTCCGTTCATAAAAGAGATCTGTTTTGGCGCTGCCTAGGTTCACAATCTTGGGACATCCGTCCCGGTCCTTCTCGAGTAGGGTACATTCTTTACAATAGTAAGCGTCACTAACTCCTGGTCCCCCACAAATGACGCACCTACCCTGGTACGACCCATAGTTACATTCGTCACAAATTCTAACCAGAGTGCATGGTCTGACATATGAGTCGCAGATCACACACCTGCCATCGCACTTCTCACACAATCTCCCAATGGCGACACCCGGTTGTTTTCGGCAAAATATCAAATCTGGATGATGCTTCGCCATCGAGATTTTATTGTTCTAAATGGGATCCGATAATTTTTGACTTGAATGGCATAGATTTCCGACGAAATAGACGTTGGGGCGATATTTATGTGACAGTAGTAATCACAAGAATGGTAGACAGATTAGATTTCAAATTTATATTTGTTCCTCACAACCCACGTGTGTGAACTTCGCTGTCTGACGCAGCCA
>Ga0058699_1000393_pt1 | contig 13599 bp, 7 predicted proteins | sample AgamicAtPe_FD_55078 | JGI IMG/M metagenome (GOLD analysis project Ga0058699, IMG submission 55078) | Agave microbial communities from Guanajuato, Mexico - At.P.e | ecosystem: Host-associated > Plants > Phyllosphere > Phylloplane/Leaf | place: Guanajuato, Mexico | collected 2012-10-15 | reverse complement strand
TAATTAATCATGGACGTGGCAACATCACCAGATATAGACAAAATTCGATCGGATGTAGTAGAGTTGATAGTGAAACAGAGGCTATTGCGGCTAATTGAAGGCGGCCGTTTCCTCAANCACACCCCAAAAGGTCAACGGATCAAAGATAAATTCTGGGTCTGTAAATTATCACCAAACCATAGAACACTCCATTATGGAGACTTCGATGAAAATCGGGAGCCACACTTGGATGAACTACCAAATTCGATAAACATCTCAGATGTTAAACGTGTCTTGACCGGCAAAGATTGTCCTCATACTAGAGAGGGCTATATGAAAAAAGCAGCAGTGGATCTCGCCTTCTCTATAGTTTATGAATCAGATCATGAGGATTATTTAAACTTTGTTGCTATTGACTCAAAAACGTTCAATTACTGGACTGATGGTCTCAACGCACTACTCAAGACAAATATGAACAGTGAGGAGTTTCACAAAGACTTGCAAATATTATCTAAGATAGAACTTAAATTACGTAGCATGAAATGAGGACGGACGCTTTATTTGACACTAGAATTCAAACTTTCTCAAAATTCGGAACTCTCTAATATTTTGTGAATGTGTTTACACCTGTCCGCTATGTGAGGTGCGCTGGTGAGATAATTTTCCACATTTTTGATCCAACTGATCAAATTCTTGGGATCAGCCGTGAATTCTTCTTCACTGTAGGTGGCGAATGACGAGGTGAGAGCGTCGATATGAATCTTCAATCGTTTGTTAAGAATCGAGGCATCCCGCATGGCCCAGTCGAGGGGAGTGCCACCGTTTCGGTTGACTCTTTCAACGAGACTTGACCTCGCTTGTCCATCGATATTGCTAGAATCGTTTTTGTTGACCGATGCATTGCCGCCACTCTTAGATTCACCGAGGCTCACTCCTAAGCTTTCATTAATCTTATCCTCGTCNAGGCGAGCTATAATCTCATCATCGATATTGCGAGAATCTTCGTTGACGGTAGTGCTCTTTAGGTTGTTATAATTATTCGTAGTGCTATGATCTAGCTTGCTTGACGCTTCTGAAACGATTTTGTCCTTTTTGAGTTTGGCATTGGCAGCTCTGTCATCTGATTGTTCTTCAAGATCCATAGTGGTACCAGAGGCAAGCTCCTGTCCGTCCGAACTGTCATCACTGATATATAACTCGTCCTCGAGGTTTGCTGGAAGTTCCGCCGTAGCCTCTTTGGCAGGGCAGACAGGGGCAGGATCTTGCACAGTGGTTGATGATGGGATGTTGTTCACTGTGGTCTCGGCCAGAGGTGGACGTGTGGGGGATTCCTCTCTGGTTGGTTCACTACTGATTTGAGCGGGACTCTCTTTAATTTCCACTGGCTTGGCAAAAAGCTTTGAGGATGAGAAAATGCAGAAGTTCGGCGCATCAACACGAGGTTTAGTACGACGTACTTCCGTCGTTGAACTTATGGGCTTGATTTTTACAGGTGTCCTCTCCTTTACAACCGACACTGGCCTAGAGACCACGATATCGGGTGGTCTTAGAAACTCGGCTGCCTTTTGTCTTAGGCTGGCTAGCTGTGTATAGTCGCATATGAAACAATGCCAGGCCTTTGAGTTTGTGATTGAGCTCAAAGACTTGTTACCGAAATTTCTCTCGATACATGAGAAACAGAAGCCATTTTTACAACATTCATCGTTGCAGAGGAGGAGCTGACCCCCATCTAGACACCAACGACAATAATTGTCTTGTCCGTTTAGATCAACTCCTCCCCGATATTTTGAGAGATCGCCGACGAGAACGTAAGTCTCATGACAAGTAATACACATAAGTGTGCCCAATGCTGGATGTTTGCGAGCATCTTTGAGAGAGACTATCAATTTTCCACAACTGGTGCAAGGATACCTAGGTTTCTTTTTCTGGCTCCTGTCTACAGTGTCGCTGACATCCATGGCGTGTAATATTTAATGTTGCCTCATGGGACCTCATGGATATCAATATAATATGGCTTCGTCGGGACAAAAGCTAGTATTTATTTCGGTGACTTCACTTGGGGAGATGGTTTTTTCGAACACGGTGGATGAATGCGTGTTTTTGAACAACTGTAACTTTCGGGGATGTTTTCTTCCTTTTTCTCGAGGTTAAATTACCCCAATATTATTTGAGCCCCTGGTTGGCGATCACTCTTCTTCATTTCTCAAGAGAAACTAATATCACGAAAAAAAGTAAATATTCTTCTACATTGTTTGCCCACAGTGGTAAGTGAAATGGGATTTAAGCGACATGCTGGAGAATTTGGAGAATTTTCTCATTTGACTACACTTATTGATAACGTAAACGCGCACTCAGGCGACCCACGCGTGTAAGGTATTGGTATACAATCAATCCAATACTTCGACCTGAGTAAAACTCTCCCTAATTATTATAGTCTGGATCTTTCAATTTTTGGTTGCAACATTATATGGACCACGTCGTCTCACCATAGGAACAACTACATTTTCCGTCTCCTATATAGACATGTTGAGTTAATTTTGAAATATGATTGCTGCGCCCGAACTACTAGGAGTTTGCCTCTTCTTGTTCTTAACTCGGCATCAGCTATCGCTGAATNGGTTCTATTAGTCAATAGAGATGAAACCAAGTTACCAGTCGTCTAAATTATACCAAGCTGATCTTTACGATCAGATAAAAGGTGATGGAAACCACATTGTTTGCCTTGGCCAAGAGCAGACAAAAACCTTCATCCTTCTGGCAGCTATCAGAAACCGTGCTCATCAGCTGCACGATCATTATGGGTCATTTACGACGGTCGTCGTTGAGCCAGATAAAGAACACGCCGATGATAGGCAAGGTATGATAGCCGACCATACTGAACTAAGCGTCCTCAACTTGTTCAAAAAACAGCCAAACAAACATAGGGGATCAGCTCAAATAGTCATTGCATCGATGCAAGAGGCTCTGGCAAATTCGTTTTGTGCAGAACGAGTCAATCTAGTCATCTTGGACTACGCACATCTACTCCTTCTGCAAGATGTCAAGTTGGTCCAGAGCGTGGTTAAACGCTTTGATGGGACTCAATTAATCGCATTCATGTGCAGTCTCATTCAAAACGATCACGAGCTTACTCCCGTTAGGACTGTGCAACTCATTCACCATTTAGAGACCATATTCTCTGCCAAATGTGAAACATCCGGCGATCTCAGATCATTAAGCAGACAATCACCTGTAACAAGCATTGATGTGATACAAATCCAGCCATCAGAGATGGTAACCTGTGATTCAGTTCTTCTTGCAGATTCTTTGCTCAGGCAATTCTGTGATCTCATGCTCGATAACAAACTCGACGACTATGAGCCGATGATAAAGCCCGAAATCGATTTAAGCCCATCGGTCAAAGCGCCGGCTCTCAATACAAAGAAACAGGTTGTATTAATTAGATCCTGCTTGTCGGACATTCTCTATGCTGTACATTGTCTTGGCTTTTGGTGCGCCAAAAAAACAATTCAGCTCTATCTGACTGAATTCTCTAGGCTTATTCAAAACGACCCTCCTGCTGGCGACCTCATATCAGCCGCGTCAAGTAACTTGAATTGTTTCTATGGCCGACTGGATGAGCTAATAGCACANCATAGTTCCAATAGCAAAGAAGACATTGTTCTTGATGGCTCGTCTCGACAATTGATATCTTTACTTGAGTCTATCAAAGAATACAAATCAGTAGGAAGTATTCCGTGGCCAATCTGCATCGTCCATGTGCGCCGACGCGTCATCGCGAAAGTCATGGCTCTTTGGCTCGATAAAATATCTAAGAGTTACGAAGAGTATTCATTCATCAAAGCAAACTACATTGTGGGAAGCACTAGAAAGCATAGAAATCGATTGGCTGTAGACAATTTCGACTTACATCACGAGGCGACGGTGAGAGACTTTAGATTCGGTAACTGCAATGTGCTGGTCACCTCGGCCATGAGCGATCGCTGTGCGGATATGCCTAGATGCAATTTAGTAGTATCATTNGATCTCCCAACTCGGTTTCCTGATTTCGTCCAGGCTAAGGGCAACTGTCGATACGATTCCAGCAAGTATGTTATAATGCTTAACAAATTGATGGGAGTCAACTCATGCGACAAGTTACTCAATTTCATAAACATGGAGCGCTTACTCAACAATGTGAGCAGAAAAGTTCTTCTCGAATCGGACGAAGCTGACTTGTTGTCATCTTTGGAACCAAACTATCAACCGTATCCCAAGAATTCAAAAAATCCCGCAACCATCTGGCGGAGTATCGGTATAATCAACAAGTATTGCACGAAACTCCCGAGCGACTCATTCACTAAACTGTCGCCTGAGTGGCTCATTCGAGACGTTGAAAATTCGTCGTTCTGTTGCGAGATCCGTTTGCCCATCAACTCGCCTGTGAGACAAACCATAGTTGGACCTCTGGCTCCCACAAAAAATATAGCCATGCGGCTGGCAGCCTTCACTGCTNGCAAGGTTCTGCACAAGAATGGAGAACTAGACGATTGCATGATGCCAATCACGAAAGAATCCATGAAAACTATCAATCCCATATCCGGCTCTAAGGAGCCCGGACGGAATCGAACCAGGAATTCCATTCCGAGGGGACAGCCCCTTGGCTCAACAAAGCATCGGCAGTACTATAAGAAGCGTATAGCTGAAGTTTTCTCTGGGCCTTTAGTGGTAGAGTCAGTTCCTTGCTTTTTGTACAAATTCAAGATGGTTCTCACCTGTCCCATACCTGACGAACAAAATAGGCGCGGACGCAGAATCATCGACCCAAGTGAGACAGGAAGGAACTATGCGATTGTTTGTACGAGCAAGCTGCCGAAGATATGTTCATTTCCGGTATTCACAAGGTCAGGTGAAGTCCTGATTTCTGTNGAATTAGTTGCTCAAGACTTTACCCTCGAACAGAGTCAAGTTGATGACCTAAGGAAGTTTCATGAGTACACTTTTTCGAAGGTTCTAAGACTCGAAAAGTATCCCACGATATTCAACCCAGACTGCAGTCCTTTCACAGTCCTCCTGGCTCCCGTGATCGATGTTGAGTTTGGATCGTATATTGATTGGGCTTTCGTAGAAAAGATAGCTTCAAGTGATCAGGACTCTCGTTTGCCCGATATCGAGGAGCGGAAGGCTTTCAAATTCAATCAACACGATTATGTGGATGCCGTGGTGATTCCATGGTATCGTTTGACGGACCGCCAACAATTTGCCTATTATGTTGCCGAAATCTGCACTGACCTCAATCCTACAAGCCCATTCCCTGACGAGAGTAGTGGATTCGACACGTTTATTGACTACTATCATTCTAAGTACGACATCACGATCTTCAATACCGACCAACCTGTACTTGATGTNGATCACACATCGGCTCGCTTGAACCTTCTCACTCCAAGATATGTCAATAGAAAGGGGAGGACTCTACCTTCCAGCACAGCTAAAACGAGACAAGAATCTAGGGAGAGCCTGGTGCAAAAACAATTGTTGATACCCGAATTGTGCTCAATCCACCCATTCCCTGCCTCTTTCTGGAGGAAGGCCGTTTGCCTACCTTGCATATTTTATCGCTTAAACTCTTTATTTCTGGCTGAGGAATTGCGTCGGAAAGTTGCTCAAGAAACGCGTATTGGTTTTGTTGAGCCGCCAGAGGACTTCGAGTGGCCTCCATTGGATTTTGGGTGGTCTCTGAAAGATGTTATTAGCAATCAAGCTGTCGAAGATGAGAGCTCAAATCTACAACCAACGGTTGGAAGTTCGAAGAAGATATCCGAAAAGTATGGGCCAAGAAAACGGGTTAAAAAACGCGATGTCGCTGAGAAACCTTTGGAAGCTAAAACGTCGCCGTCAAATGAGCATGATTTTGTGATTGACCATTTCGACCCGAGCAAATACGATATTCCGGATATCCCCTTGGATGCGCCACCAAAAGATTGGATGAGCATAAAATTAATTTCGAGTAGTGCGGTCAATAATGGAGCACCTAGTGGTTGGGACCAACCTCTCGAACAGCAAGATCTTTTTTTGGAGCATACAAGCGAAATCGGTTGGAGCGATTGCGAGATGGAGTTCGATGGAGAAATTACTGAAGCTCCCGGTCAAGTTAGGTGCGGTTCTCCGAGCGTATTTGAACCCGATGCAAGGAGCGTCTTGACTTCTTTCAAAAATTCTGGCCAAATCACCCTAAGTGCGAACAGGGTGGTGAAGTTTGAAGTTCCCCCAGATCATTCGACCGAAAGTAAACGCGAAGTGCAGGCTTCTGGAAATTCACTCGACAGCTCAGACGATTCATGGTCGATTTCCGACGATGAAAACATTGAAACCGGCAATTCAGATGATGAGACGCGCTGCTATGGAGAGTGGAAGGATAGTAAATCAAGGAATCGACCTTTGCTCCGCGAATTGTTTTTACCGAACAGCAGAATCATCAGGGGGTCTAAAAATGATAACATCGAGGCTTTGTATGAAATCATGTCGAGATTTGCCGACGCTTCCGCCTCCGATTGCAAAGAGTTGATTTCTAGCACTGTCAGTTCTCTTGAAATGAGATGTGTATCAGACGGAGCGACTCAGAAAATAGTGGCTATACTGAACAACATCTTTGAGGAAAAGGTCAAATTATGCGAGGATGACATAAATGAAGCCCTTGAAAGCTGGTACCAGCTAATGAGCGAGTTAAGTCTTCGTGTGGATGACACTTTATCTAGAGACCCAGACATGTTCAAGGAAAACGGTATAGAGCTAGTCACCGTCGANGACTCATTCGTTGACTGTAACTTGGACATCCAACCAACCTTTGGAGAGCTACTGCCTAATCGTGACTCTGATTGCAATTGGACAAGTGAGGAGTGGAAAAGTATAAAATTCGATCCGACTCGAAAGGAGATCAAGTCAAATGGTCCGGGACCTAGTGTCATTCTACAGGCTTTGACCATGTCCAATGCTAGTGATGGCATTAACTTGGAAAGGCTCGAGACTGTTGGTGACTCCTTCTTAAAGTACTCCATAACAGCGTACCTTTACTGCATGTATCCGTCAATGCACGAGGGTAAACTATCTTACTTGAGGAGCACAGAAATCAGCAATGCAAACTTATATCAACTCGGACGATCTAAAAATCTAGGGGAGATTATGTCTGCAACTAAATTTGAGCCGAACGATAATTGGCTCGCTCCTGGCTATTCGGTAGCCGAGAGCGAACCCAGTAGAGATATTGATAGCAACAAGAAACGCGAAATCGACAAAGCACTGGCCGAGGTACCTTACGATCTTCTCTTGCAACATTCTATACCTGACAAGAGCATAGCAGACTGTGTGGAGGCCTTGATTGGAGCTTACCTGACAGCATCAGGCTCCAGAGCGGCTCTCTTATTTATGCAATGGCTAGGGCTTAGAGTGGTTCCTCCGACATTTGACCTGATGGCGGATCTGAGTCAAAATGACGACGATGATTCAATCTGGCGATGGCTCAGTACTCCGCCATCACCACTGATTTGTATCGCTCCATCGTTTGATGAGAAAGACTCGGATATAGCTCACGCGAGTTCATTAGACGCAGACAAGCTAAAGGAAAGAGCGACTGAAGACTTGTATCGGCTTTACTATGCAAACAACCTAGACAGATTCGAGTCTGATATTGAATACTCTTTCAAAGATAAGGCTTACCTAATTCAGGCCTTCACCCATAATTCTTTCTACGAGAACCATGTCACTGACTGCCACCAAAGATTGGAGTTTTTGGGTGATGCGCTTTTAGACTATTTGATCACGAGATACCTATTTGAGGATCCAAGATGTCACTCGCCAGGAACCCTGACAGATTTACGATCTGCCCTCGTGAACAATACATTTTTCGCGTCTCTCGCAGTGAAGTATAAGTTCCACAAGTATCTGAAATACATTTCGGACGAGCTCTTTCATGTTATTGACGGATTTGTGAAAAAATTCCGTTTCGATAGCAAGGATACGATCACGAAGGGTTACACACTTCTGATTAGCGAGGGTGAGAGNGAGTATGCTGAAGACATCGAGGTCCCAAAAGCCCTTGGTGATGTGTTTGAATCCGTTGCTGGTGCCATTTATCTAGATAGTGGCATGTCGCTGGATCAAGTTTGGCAGGTCTACTTCAAGATGATGAAACCCGAGATTGAATATTTTAGCAGTAATGTACCAAAATCACCAATTAGAGAGTTACTAGAGAGCATGCCACAGAACGTCCGCTTCAGTCCATCAGAATTGGCTCCCGATAGAAAACATCGTGTTATTGCAGAGGTGTTCGGACTTGGCCGATTTACTGGTGTCGGGCGCAACAAGCATAGCGCAAAGTCAACGGCTGCGAAACGAGCTCTCAGAATGTTGGCTTTGAAAAAGAAGGAACTCGAAGAGAGGAGCGAGGATGGGTAATGGTGAACTAAATCCCTTTAATCGCGAAAGCAACTTGCTGCTCGAGTAAATCACAGATTTTCTACTACATCACATTTGATCAGATATTCGTCTTGTGTCTCTTGGACTATCGCAGCTTTACATTCTGTCACGTTTGATGTTTGAGAGTTGCAAGCTTGTTCATTACCTGTGCCCAAGTCTGTTTTCCCGAACAATTGAGCTGAATCGTTGGCATCCTCTTTAGAACTTGGGGCGCAGTGAAGGGATCCGGAGATGCACAGAGAGTGCTCCTCATTATTCATAGACTTGTCTCTATTCATCATGGACGACTGAGATGAAGTCGATGNTGCTCCATCCGATTGGTGATATTCATGATGGTGGTGGTAGCGCTGTCCTCGAGCTTGATGCGCATGGTGGACGCAGCGAGCCGTTGGCTGCTGCCGTCCAACAACAATAGAGCTGGACTGAGAGGACTGACTGTTGGATGAATAGTGTCCTTGATTTGATAAACTGTCAGAGGTGGTGATTGTATGCGATGAATCCGTCTGGCTTGATCCAGTTGCTTCACCAAAGAGATCTGATTCGGATGCATCCAACGGTGAAGCTAATGAGCAACAAGTTGAGCACGATAAGCGACTACTCGTTGGCATGAGGTCAGTCGAATTTAGCGGATCGCTGGAAGAAAACGGAATGTCGCTCTCTGACTTAAACTGGCACTTGGAAACCCGGACGCTGGCCCGGCCTTGGGGGCAGCACTTGCAACAATTGGATCGCTCTGCACTTACCACATTGCAGTGCATCACCTTGTCATGTCGCCTAGCAATCAGATCAATCTCATTCAGGCCCAAATACTCAATCATGGATAGAGTTCTCGGTAGTCGATTCGTGGNTAGGTTGCCCTTTGACTGCGCTCGAAATTCAAGTGGCCCAGTCATTCGAGCGCGAGCGATTTGGGATCGGCGCACTGGTCTCGTCTGTATGCATATATCTCCCTCACTTATTAAGCGCGAGTCGTTCACATGTGAAGTTATATTTGGACATGATGCAAGTGCAGAGTGGACCAGCCTAGACCTGTTGTCGCCCAGTGTGACTTCTCTCATAGCCCGACCAGGCGCTCTCGAGGTAGAAAAATCTTCGATGGCTCCTANATGTCTTGTTGCGCTTTTCGGGCCGTCTTTCTTTACCATGAGAGTACAGAAGGGGCCATCCAGCCAGCGATTAAATCTACACTCTGGTGATTGTCCCCTCTCCAATCCCCTTTTCCTCTTCCAGTTTGCCTCATTTCTAGCTTTGTATGAGAAGATGGTAAACAAACCAAGATCTTCCTGAGACCTTCGCGATCCACTCAACTCGTATTCTGCGCCCATCGAACAATACGATGAGTCGGTAGTATACTTTGGCGATGGCTTATCCGAGTTGCCAGCATTCGAATCTGATCTCCTCGGATCGTCCATGAATAACACTGACAGTTTTTCACTTTTGGCTGCGTTCTTAAAATTTTTAGAACAATCAACGGCTTTGAGATTTCCGGCAACACGATCCTCCAGAGCGGGTTGTTTACCGGAAGTTGTTTTAACATCGCTCAAGGAGCACTCATAGGTAACCAATGCACGTTTTCCGCTCTCGTTAGCAAGTGAATTGTAACCATCAGATGTGCTTGTAACACTAGACAGTACTTTCGAAATGGAGCAATCTGTTGTTGTCTCAGTGTGATTATTTGTGCTACTTGTTGTATTTGTTGTAGTTATTTGTGTAGTGCTCGACATCAAGGGTGACTTTCTTAAGTCAGATTTGCACTCCAACACCTGCCCGACAAGAGGCTCCTCGAATTCGGGAATAATTTGATTTTCGTCTCTCCTGATAGAAAACTTTACGCTCTCGTGGGCTGGAGGACGACTTGTCAATGTCTTACAAGAGTTTGGACTGTTGCACGGACCCGGTCCGCAAGGCAACTGGGCCACACCTAGAGAACCACAAGTANTGGTATTGACAGCCTTCGTATATTGGCCCGTTTGAACCATATTCTGGATCTTGCGGTACTTGTAGGTAAGAGCTTCTAATTCGTAGGTCTTCTCTTTTAAAACTAAACGCTGTTTTATGTTCTCGCCNAGGAGTATCTTGATCCTTTCGTTGAGATCGACTCCAAAACCTCTATGAATTATGTTTCCATGTATATCACGACATTCTGCAGGTGAACCGATGTTTCCCTCATGATAGTTTTTCTTAAAAGTTTTTAAAGTTGCTCTAACACGATGATCACCGGCTCTCGGATTCTGTTTCAGCTCGATCAGCTTTTGGCAGTNGACGGGTGATGTTAGATCGTTATTGTAGAGAGATTCTCCAGCTCAGAGTTGCTATATCCATCGAAGACGCACCATTCTCACCTTAGGCACGAAAACAAGACACAATGTTGTNGTTGAGCAGAAAATGATAAAAATCGATATGATCATGAACGAAGCGTCCTGTTGATCCCTAAGAACAAATGATAAACTGGCACCAATAACACACATAATAACAACGTTATAGACCTAAATTCGGTATACAATCAAGTTTAATCCTCAATTAGTATGGTTGTAAGTAAAATTTCGTCATTTTAACGATCAAACTTACCGATAGCCCGATGTATTTAGAATCGTTCAATGCCGGTATGCTAACATGGCGAGTTTCCCAAGCTAGGAAACAGCCGAATGCCATCAAAAGTCCTTTATAGACGTAAATGACGCTCAAGAATATCGTCATCCTCTTACTCTGACAGTGCTCCATCTCGGGTACTATAATGATGTCCTCGTTGTCTGCGTCCTGAATACTAGTGCCGTTATTAGTTTCCCTATAGAAGGGGTCGAAATATTGCCATATAACTAGAATGCAAACGTCGAATGTTAATAAAATAAATACAACCATAAAGAGCTTGTAATCCTTAATAACTTTCTTGTGTAATTTTATATTCGTGAATATGGAATGAACTCGGAAGGTTTTACTGAACATTGATCCAAAAGCNAGAGTAAAACCTGCCATAAGTACCCAAGCTCTAGCGTTACAAATGTAAGGAAAATTGTACTCGCTAGTCAAGCCAGAGTCTAAACCTAGTATTATCACACTCAAGTAAGTTAGAATGCAGCCAATGATAATNAGATTATTCAAATATGGGCTAGACATCTTGATGTATCTATTAATGAGATTGCAACTTGATTAGAACCTGATTTTGGGGTGAATTTAGAGGGACTTTGCTCCTACACTAGCTGTCAAGCCTACCTTTGATTCCTAAATTTGATGTTGATTGTTAGAAAGATGCAAGCCAACGCGATCCCGAACACTGAAAGAATTGAAATTATCACAAATATTGTTCGATTGATTCTGAAAGGCGTCACTCGTTGGATGGTGTAGTCGATTGGTGGCGAATGCCCGCGCCAAAATATTGGGAAGCCAACTTTTAAGTCGAGGTGATCGATTAGAGCATCATAGCAGCCGATAATCACTTCGTTCATGTCTCTAAAAGCTTGAAATTGCGAAAACGATATCAATCCTGGCCTCTCGTTCTTGTGAAAGCTCACAGTACCCTAGTACGATTTTGGTTAAGTTGATGATTTAGTTGTTTAGCCCTGAGTTAGCCCCGAGAGATTGTATTGTCACAAGATTCGAGAATGCACTTACAGTTACACCATTGAATCGAGTTCTATTGAGGGCATTTCGAATCAACTTGACCCAAATGGGCTTATGATAGTCAAAGTCTAGAAGCGAATGGAGATCCTCGATCTCTGGGTTAAGCTTGCCTTGNCCAGATTCAGCAAGTCGATGGTAGTATTTGAGTTGATAGTCAACACGATGGAGGGCCAATGCAATGGCCCAGATGCCGTCGTAAACATAGCCATAAAATTTGTTCTCTTCAATGACTATATTCATCTCTTGAGCGCGGCGCCTGTACTCGCTCGAGTACTCGTGAGCCATCTAGAGATTTTTGAGTTCCGTAGGGGGTGTGTGTCAATCAACCTGGCTGCCCTCAGCACGATCAAGTGTTCTTTGATTGTCAAGAACTCACCATTCCCGAGATGGTCCGATGTTGTGATCTGGAAACGGGTGTTATGTCCGTTATTATGTAGCCGTCCATTGCAATTAGCAGCTCTTGCTCACTGCAAGAGGAGCCTTTGCTCTTGTAGTACTTCCACAGTTTGTCTTCACTAACACCTGTCAGAATCCATTGATATTTCCGACCAATCATTCTCTCTCTAAAAGCCTCACAGAAGAGGAGGAGAGCCCACTCCTCGTCGAAATTGCCCAATATTATGCGCACGTCCTTGTCCTGTTCAGGCCGGTCGGTCAATCATTTTCGTGGTTAGACCAACAATGAGGGACCATATGGTCAAACAAATGGACGTTAGACTGATAATTCTAATGAAATTTGTCCTGTTGTTTCTCTCNGCGACGGCAGAGGGCTCATATAGAGGCGGATGGGACAATGAAAGCAGAATAATAGATGACGCCTCTCCTTCTCTCTCTTGCTCTCTCAACCCTCCAGGTCTTCCATTTCTATAGCCACNCTGGACCTGAGTGCTCACTCGATTAAAAAACAAACTTACCTTGAGTTTGCGGAGCTCGTCGCCAAGATCTCGGTTTTGAAGTCCATCTACGGATCCGGGTAGACTCACAGACTGTTTGATGACAACATTGTACCGCTCAAGGTCTGTCAACAGTTTACTATGCGGCTGCCGGTATAATGAAAATTTGGATTAGTTTTCGGCTATGGGCTGCTCACTGTCATCTAGAGCTAGGATGTAGATATGAGAGAGGGAGCGGGGAGCCAAATGTGATCCGTCCTCTGCGGGCGGTTGATAAAATCTTGAAACACGAACAGAATGGCTTAGTGNTCGAGATGCAAGGCAATAAAGTTTGATTGATTAGCCTTGGGAGGATGCGAGTTTAGGGCCAAATTTAAGATTCACCCAAGATAAGCACGTAGCTGCCGTGAATTTGTTGGCTTAGTCGTCTCTCTGGTAGCCTCTTGAGTTCATGGAAGGGGCGAGTTATGGTTGTACAGCAGTTCTAGTGTACCTATCTCGTTCAAGATCAGCGTTGAATTGCCCTCTCGCGGACCAGCGAACACTTGTTTCGGGTGCCGAGGCGAGCAGCGGCGGAAATGCGCTCGCTTTGCATTCTTGGTTTAGCTGGATTCAATTTGGAAAGATAGGCGCGCAAATTGCGCCAAAACTAATGCAT
>Ga0058699_1000390_pt1 | contig 13609 bp, 6 predicted proteins | sample AgamicAtPe_FD_55078 | JGI IMG/M metagenome (GOLD analysis project Ga0058699, IMG submission 55078) | Agave microbial communities from Guanajuato, Mexico - At.P.e | ecosystem: Host-associated > Plants > Phyllosphere > Phylloplane/Leaf | place: Guanajuato, Mexico | collected 2012-10-15 | reverse complement strand
AAGAGGAAGCGCGCAAAATTGCTCGACTTGTTGCTCAACACCAGCTGGTCAAAGCAGAGCGGCCAATCGAACAACCTGATCAAGTTGCACAAGATTTTGCTCCTCTGTGATGCAAACTTTTTGGACGAAAAAACGGGCCAACCGCCCATAAGCCTGGCAATAATCTCAACACAAATCAACGCAAGCCCAAACCAGAGCGTGGCTGCCGGAACAAGCCAGGCAACAAGCATATCACTGTCCGCGGGTTGTCCGCAGTCAGCAAGCCTATTCAATTTGCAATGTCAATCTGCCGAAATCAGCCCCTCAACTCTCCAGCAAACCAACATAGCCGATTTGAGTTGCTCGCGAGCGCCCATCGTCGAGCGAATACTCTTGTTGCTCTTCAAGTCGGGCGCCCAAGTGGATTTCCGGAACAGCGACGGCCAAACTCCTCTCCATGTGGCCGCGATGAAGTCCAACTTTTGGGCGCTAAAAACGCTGCTCGATTTGGGTAAGTAAAACCTGTTTGCTGCTTGCATACAATTGTGCTTGTGTTAACTTATGGAACAAAACGGAGAGAGTCGGCGCAATGAGGTGGAGCAAAATGAAATCTAACGGGCAAGCGCGATGTATTTCTACGAATGATTCCAGTTTGTTTCGTTGATGATTGATGAGACTCGCCCGCGAGAGGGCTGGGGGATCAGGATTTTAGCCCAGATAGATGCAAACGATCATTGGGATGGGTTGAGAGAAACTGAGAGAGAGAGAGAGCGAGAGAGGGAACGGTAAAGAGAGTTATTTGCCTCGCTTGCCGCTCCTTACAGGTGCGTGAGGGAAGTAAAAATAAAGAGGGAGAGAGAGAGAGAGAGAGAGAGAGATAAAGAGGGATAGAACTGGCGAGCTGGAAAAGAAGCGAGTTGCCACTTCCACAAACCTAAAAACTATCCTGCATGACCGCTTGCTTGTCTAGCTCGTTGGACTATCTAATTCGGATAGCCACTCACAAACAAACTAACCAGTCATCGGAACTACCCACACCAATTCCACTCTATCCGCAAACAGGAGCTTCAACTGATTATCGTGACATTAATGGTTTAACTCCACTTTATTATTCAATTTTGCATAAGGCCAATCTGAAAGTAACCCAATTACTGTTGAGTCACAACAACAGACTACTGGCTGATTCAGCAACCGCTTCATCATCATCATCTGCTGGCTTCAGTAATGGGGGCGCCACTTCCATTGGCGTACCTGACCAACACGGATGGCAGGAGGTGCACCAGGCTTGCAAGCTTGGTCTCGATGCTCACTTGGAGAAGTTACTTTACTACGGCTGTGATATAAATGCCAAAATAAGCGGCTCCGGCAACACTCCTCTCCATGTCGCCGCAATCAATGATCAGCTCAACTGCGCAAAGATCTTACTCTTACGTGGTGCCGACAAAACTATCACCAACAATTCCCACCAAACTGCCCATCAAGTGGCTGTAATATCAAACAACATGGATCTGGCCGAGTTTATAGCCGAGCACACTGAGGCAAAAGTGGTTCCATTCCGCGAGAGGCCTACTAATTTTCATTTAGGAGCCCAAAATCTTTCTACAACCTCGCTACCAGATTCCTCGAATTCAATGCCCAGATCCTCGACCATGGTCTCTGTTCAACAGCGACGAGCTATAGTTCAGCCGCAAGTCCAACTGGACCGTACAATGGACCCGCTCGTGCTCGATGTCAGCCATGGTCAATATCAGGGGAACGGTGGCTCCGTATCGAGCGGCACTAGTCAGCCGCAATCATTGCTCTCGATAAGTGGCAGCTCTGGCCAATCTAACCAGCTCAATGTCCAGATAAACAACATATCGCCTTGTTTATCGCAGTACTCTTGCGCAACCTCAAACACAACCTCATCCTCGGGAGTCTGCTGTGATGGTGATGGCAACAATTCAGCTGAGGAGCTTGCTCAAAATGGAAAACCCCTTGCCAGCTCTCACTCGAGTCAGCTTTCAAATGTTACCATAATCTCAATCAACAACAAGGGCGATATCGCAAGCAACTCCAATACGGGCGCCATAAGCAGATTTGCAAGTAATATGAGCCGCAAGGGTGCTGCTTCCAATCACGCTGCTCCTTGCATGCCAGATGGAGTTACAGATAATCAGGATAATCCTGTGGAAGAGGAAGAGGATGATGATCTCAAGAGTAGTAGCAGCAGCAGTGGTGGTAGTAGCAATAGCACCAACGGTCTTTATTCTCTCATGTCTGAGGAGCGACCACTTTTTGTTGGAACCATTGTCGAGGCTACGAGCGAGTATCATTCAGGTGATCCGAATCATCTCCAACTCAATCGGGGTGATCTCATCGAAGTGCTTGAGTTCAAATCGGAACTTTTGCAGGCCGGTCAGATGCCTCGCCTAGCGAATAAGCCCATGTTGTATGGTCGTCGTCTATCAGACAACTCTAGCGGCTTATTTCCCTCGTTCTGCGTCCATAGGACGAAACAGCGATCATCTACTTTACGCCAAAGGTTGGCCCTCAACAATATTACAAATATTAGAGGGGCCAAGACGGAAATTGATGACAATCAATCACTTAAAAACGTTCAGCCCACATGGATCCACAATATTAGAGGCAGCAACCTACCTGACTCCCAGTCGATGGCCACATTAAACGAGCAAGACGTTGGTCAAATGAACGCGGAAAATCAACCCAAGCAACGGTTCAGGGAAGTTCAAGTAACTCTCACCAAATCCAATGGAGGATTTGGCTTCGTTCTGCGCGGTGCCAAAGTTGATCCAACTACCTTAGCTCAATCGACAGCCAACATCGAGGGTGGCCAGTCAAGTAAGGTGATCATCGACGAGCGACTCATGGCCGCTAACAATCTCATAAGCCTACAGTACTTGGATGAAATTGAATTAGGTAGTGTAGCGCAACAGGCTGGTTTAAGGCGAGGCGACTTTCTGGTGGCCGTCAATCAGCAAGATGTACGACTTTGCAGCCACGAGCAAGTGGTTCATATGATCCGTCAATCTGGCAACCGGGTCGACTTGACCATTGCAACTCCAATCAAATTTCATATGCCCAACTACACGAGCAGGACTCTTGGGAAGGTAAAACCTGAACCACCAAAACGCGATCCGACCACCACATTAACGCGAAATCGAGCTCAGCGAGTAAAATCGATGCTAGTTCAAATGCAACACCATCAATCTGACCTGTTCGATGCTGACAAACCACTACCAATAACGCCCCAAATCAACCCTCAAATGTCGCCCACAGGGTCATTACAAATGGTTGATCACTCGATTACACCAAATAACCTGGCACATTTCCGCTCAGCTCATTCGTTATCAAGTTCAGCAGACACCCAATCCCTATCGTCAGTTTCGACTGTTGGCGCTGATCAGCAGTTGCAGCAAATTAGCCAACAAGCTACACCAACCCATTCATCAAGCTCAACAGCCACTCTGACCACAGTGGCTGTTGTACGACCAAAACCGGTGGCACCACCTAAACCTGGATTAGATTTAACTGGTCAGTCAATTTACCAGCCAGCAGTAATAACCACCAAACGCGTAACACAACCATCCACCGCCCACGACCCTCCAAAGTCGCCACCTGATGATGCTGACCCGGCACCCGTTTCCGGCCCGCCTCCTCCACCACCTCCACCCTTGCCCGACTTCAAGGCCGTAACTAGGAGTCCGCATTTAAACGCCGAGTACCTCCGAAAACGAAGAACCTCGGCACCGATCATCCAAGCTCCGGTCACAGATAGTAGTAGACTGATGAGGAAGCGTGAGAGCCTCGCCACCGTTGGCAAGTTTGGATCCTCTTCCACAAATGCACCTGTGCCAGCACAATTTGGTGCTGTAGCAGCAGCATGCGCTGCAGCGGCAAACAATCGAATTCTGAGACAGCAACAACAGACGCAAGATGGAAAGGCGGGAGAGGAGTTGTCCAGCTCAAGAGACAAAATATTACCTGAACTCGAAAAGCTCAACACCCTCAATGAGGAGTACGCTGACCACGAAATATGTTCAAGAACGTGTGAAAAAAACGAGCAAGAATCAAGTGAATCTAAAACTCCACGAGTTGAGCATAAAGTTTTAGATGCGCACAATGAAGAGTCTAAAATTGAGCCGCCTCCACCGTTGGAAGCCGAGCCCATTTCTGACCATTTACATTTGGGTAGACAGCAAATGAGCGCGACTCTGGGCCGAAGATCCTCCGCCCAGATAATCCAGCAGCCGAAGCACCACTCTCAATCCCAGACACTTCGAGCTCGTCCAAAGAGACCTACAATACCGAGTTATCAGAACATGATGTCCATCCCGCCGCCGCCACCACCATTGTTGGATAATCAAGTTTCAAAAAATTTGGATCAGAAAGGCGAGGCGACTCCATCTAGCGGTGACCAATACACACGTCGGCATTTCCTCTACCAGCAAGTGGATCCCCAGAATCATCTTCCAGAGGCATCTGGTACTTATGCCGTTCATCCTACACCTCAATGCCAGGATTCGATACAGAAAAGGGGGCAGTCAGTCACTGTGCCGAATCAATCTCAACAACAGTTGTTGAATCAACAAATGCGACAAAATCAGTTACTGCAGCAGCAGCTATTTTCGAAACAACAACAGCAAGACCTTCTATTAGATGCAGTTAAACATGAGTCAGGCTGTGAGTGCCATCACTCAAACAACCGGTACGACTCAATGGGATCCGTTGTCAGCGGCCAACAAATCCAGGAACATCAGTATCAGTTACAACTACAGCTCAAACAGGCCCAGCAGCACCAACACCATCACCAACAACAACAACTGCATCAACAGCAGATTNCAATGGCCNAATCGCATTCTCACCAACGTCCGCATCACCATCATCATCATCCAACTCAACATCGTCACATTCACACACATACTCACGGCCAAGACCAACTGACNACGTCAGGTTCGAACTCCCAGCATCAGCACCACCAACATCATCATAGTCATCAGCACCGCCAAATGCCGATGCGGAATCAGCTCGATCCACGGCAATACCAGCACCAAGCCATGGGGCTACAANGTCAACAGGATGCAATTTATCAACGCCAGCAACAGCAGCTCTACCAGCAACTTCAGAAACAACATTATATTGAAAGATACTTACCACTAGTCTATACAACTGATTCTTATGCAACCATTACAAGGGACAGTTGAGCACTCCTACCAGGGAGTAGAGGGTTACTCATCCTAAGAAATTCATCTAGTCTACCGCGATCGCACTCTTGTAGCAACACTCTTGAAAACATTACTCGAATTGCTGTAGGAGAGCACTCTCGCACCAAGAATAAATACACTTTGTTATGCCCATTGATTGATAGTAAATTTCATTGGCCCCTCCACCTAGTTCGACTCTTTCCTGTTCCGAGCTGAAGCCCTATTACAACTAAGAACTTGCACTTTAAAATTATGGTTGGTCGTAGGGCCGGATGCATGCTGACCCTCGGTGTAGAGGGTGAAAGCAGGGCTATTCATTATGATCCGACGAGGGTAGACCTCTCGATTGTTTTGAATGAGATCGAATGGTCGNATAGATCCTTTGCGAAGGTTTGATGGTGCATAACTACGACCGGCGCAAAAATTAGCGTCTGTCGTACGAGCTGATTGTCTACATTAGTCGAGCTGGAAAGTAGCCACTAAACGTGAACAAACTCACTCTTTGAATTTGCGCCCCCCTAGTTCAAGAATTCGGAACTACGTCGATTGATCTCATGGTTTGTTCACGAAGATGTTAAAAGCCTTTCCCTTTGTTGGTCGTGTAAATTAATTTCTATCTCCCGACTCGGATGATGGAACCATAGATGTGGATGGGTGCTCGTAATTGGATGGATCCGGTGGTTTCATAATTGCAGCATGAGTGCCATCCTGGTCGACTAATCATAAACCTTTGCGATTCCAGCAGTGGCTAATTCAAATATTAGCCCCAGGGTGGAATGAACTTTCCTCTAAAATCATGAATGAAAACAAGAGGAATGTTCATGTTCGAGGCAAACCTGCCGCCGAATAATGGCCATCAGAGCGACGAGTTAGCAGTCTGTATCTAAACCGAAGTGAGCCTTGATCTGCGTGGCAACAACTTGTTGCCCGTTCGGACTAGCGTCCGAAGTCAGAGTACGATGAATTGTCATAGCTGGTAAAATGGCCCTCCTAAACCCGCTCAGCAGGTTATTCCACTTGCTTGTGGGAGGCAGACCTGTAATAACTAGCTCGTCTGAATTTGGCGAACTGAGAGAAGAAAAAAAANTGGACTTCCACTTGAGTCTACAAACTCAAATTCATTCTCATTCTAAGATTTTCATCTTAGTTTAGAGGAGCAACTCTCTCGCCGAGCAGCTGCATCACAAATTCACCTCCCTCAGCTTGCCCATCTCGCCGACCAAACTCCCCCTCAGTGAAGTCTGATCATTTCACTAACCCTTAGACGCAAGAGGCTACGCCCACNCGACGCTCCCGGCAAGCTGGCAACCTCATTAGAGCGATCGGTTATCTAGGTCCCCGAGTCTGCGCGTCGCATCAAAGCAACTGAAGTTGCTCTCCGAACTCTCTTTCTCTCTGGAAACGAAAAAGTCTCTCAGCGTCATATCGCGGACGAGCATATTATCTGACTCATGCCAGCAAATGGTTGCCCGTCGGGTNGNTTGGCTGAAAGTTGCTTGTTTGAATGCTGCAAGGAAGCCAATCGTGCACTTGCCGATACACTCGAATCAGACAAAGTAGTTTAGTCCAATCCGTTGCAAGTTTGAGCCTGATTTCGCTCGCCATTTAGAAGTGCGCACTAACAGAGGTAATCTGCGGTCATCTATGAAGGCATCCGGAACTTTTATTTGCGTTCAAGCCTCGATTAGCCAGTCAATCAGTCAGTCAGTCAGTTAGGTTGCTAGTTGGCGNGTGAACCGAACAACAGTGAGTTTAAAGAGAGCGAGAGCTTTGGAAGGAGGTGTTAGGGGTCAATGTTCAAGAGTTGTCAAGAGTTACATATCTAGAGTAGGAGCGGAGCTGATCGCTTGCTTACATAAGGAACCTAACACCACCATCACCGGCATATTGAGTCGTCACTTCGAGGTCTGCAGAGGAGGAAGCGCGCGTTGGCGCGCAATTAAGTGCTAAAAGCAACTAAAACAACCCCCACTGACGTTGCCTCTTATCTCACCGTAAGTGTCGACTTTTGATACCCTCGCTGGCATTGAATATGAACCCTCCAGTCTGCGGCCAGTCTCCAGGATTACACCTGACTACACTTGCTGATTACACCAACACAGCAGAGCGCCGATAGTGCAGAGAAGAGGAACCCGGCCGACAGGACGACAAGCAGGCTGCAGAGGAACGCGATTAGGGGACGTGCCAAACAACCTGTGAACCCAACCCAACCGAACTCTGCTGTAGCAAAACAAACTCAATCTTACCCTCCTAATCGCTCCCTTGTCGTCAACGCCACCACTGCCGCCACTAGTGCTGCTGAACCAATTAGACGAGTTTTGCTTCAAACTTATTTAGGCAGATCTGTGCCAACGATAGGTTGTCGATCGAAAAGGAAATTACAGTCAGCCAATGCGGTTGGAGTGGGCGAGGGAAAAGGTTGCAGGATTTAGAGCCATAGCAAAGCGAGAGAGAGAGAGAGAGAGAGAGAGAGAGAGCCTTTTCGGCGGACGTGATCTTGTGGCGGAGCGAACTTGAAGGAAATAGATTGAGCCCTAGATAGGTGGAGCTATACACATCCAACCGGCGAGGAGTCAACAAAGTGTGCCGAGCAAACAAGCAAACAATCTCACGTGCGCCCAACTTGTCCACGGCTCGCATCTTTCAACGCCAAGTGCCGCCGTTTGCCTCAACAGGTATCCTCAGCAAACCCCCATCATTCCCTTCCCGCCACCTTGCAACGCCAAACTCAAGCCAGTTGCTGACAGAACCCGAGCTGCGGCCAGAGCTTCCCTCGAATAGACCAACGTTCGCTTAAGAAAGTATCGCCACCAAGTTCCAAGAGTCCGGCGGCAAAGCTAACTGCCCGCCAGTTGCTAACCTAACAAACACCACCATTTGACCGTCCCGTCCCAAGAGCGGACAAGTTCAAGATCAAAATCAAAATCGAGCAGCAAGTAACTCAACGCACGCTTCACTTGGCCACCGAACGTGTGGCCACCAGCAAGCGACTCTATGATGATCAGCCTGACAAGCTTTTTGCTCAAACATTTGTACGAACTTATGGCAGACGATGCGGATGAATCTAGCGAGTTCGAGCCGATTCTAATATTTCTAGCTAATAATCAATTGCCCGACTTGATATGCGACACCTTTGTTGAATTATTGAGCTTTGGAGTTATTTTTGCTCTCATATGGGTTTTTGTTGCCGTTACAGAGCTCAACGAAATAGAGGGATCTCATTGTCATCTTGTCTCAACTTTAGGTTGCCCAAGCAAAGCTATCGCAAGTTTCGCTTGAAGCTGTCGTAACTAGAGCTAGAATAAGTCCGCTGGCGAGACAAATAGATAAACTTTTCAAATTAACCTCTTTCCAATGTCCATCCCACCCCCAATAGTTTGCCCCAATAAATAAATATAAACCATCCATGGCAAGCTTCCGATTCCATAGTTGAGACGAATCAACTCAAAACGCACTGCGTGAACCCAGAGAACGCCGGTCCAGTCATGCCCAGGTTTTTCATCGAAGTTGTGAGGGTAGAGAGAGGTAATCTTAATTTAAGAGACAGACGAATCCAATTGTTGTTTTGTATCAACTTGAGACTGCCCAAGCAAAGGGCTCGCAGGAGTTGCGTTAAGTTGCCGCGATTTGAATAAGTCTACTGACGAGATAGATGGATCGTCCTTTGGAGTTACTTTGTTTTCCACGATCTTTCCAACAGTCTGCGTCAATAAATCGTTGTGGATCATCCAAGGATCTAACTGTTTTGATCGACCTCCCTGGTAAAAAGTGTTATAGTTCCTCCATTGATCCTTTGCCAAACCAGGCGATCTAACAGATACAGGAACATCTGCGAATGACTTGAGCTAAGAGGTTCGCATCTCGCGAGACTAATAATCTTCCACGATCAGTGAAACAATCTAAAGACTGACCTCTCACTTGAACAGAAATNNCTGGTATCCCCCAATCGACAGGCAGATTTTGATTTAGCGTCATTTTATCGTTCAAGAAAGAGCGACCGCTCAGAGGAGGATCATAGAGGTAGAATCACAGCATGCCGTTTGTTCCATTCGAGTTGCATCTGTTTTGATTCCGTCTAGCAAAAACTAACCCGTGACATCAGTCAGAAAAGTTTTGCCCCAGTTAGAATCCATCAAAATTACGGTCATCAGTCACTAACCAAGCGTACATAGCGTTTACCGCTTGATTTACNAATACCCCACACAATAGCTTGACACTAATTTGATAAGATACTAGTGCTTTTGCATGGCGCATAGATCGAATGCAAGAAACTGTATGTAGGCTTATCTAGTCTAATGCTGATATTTNCTTGTCAGAGCGAGATCACGGTACCTTGGCGTGGTAGATGCCCTCATAGTAATATTCAACGCGTCAATATTCTTGCTGCTAGATTATTGCTCATCTGTGGCAGCAAATGAGATCCTTATATTGTTAAAAGCACTCAAAATTTGACCTTAGAATGTAATTTANAATTCTGAACCAAACTGTGATCTACGTGATAATGAGTCGAGCAATAAGTACTTCCAATATTAATGAATATGAACTCTCAAAGATTCATGACTCGCTTACAAAGTCCACCAACTTGGACATGAGTTTTAGGATAACAGGTCATACCTATCAGCCATGAGTTTCGACAGTACAAGAGCGCAAACTGGCGAAAAGGTCGAACTTCAAGGCAGAAACTAAACTATATCAATTAGGACAATATTGCGAATTATCACCAATTGCACGGCATTGAATCAAATCTGGCCATTATTTTAGGAAAACATTTCCCAAATCAAAATGAGTGCTGAATCTTTGATAACCACCGATAGCGTGGAGTTCAACGCCGACTCAAGAAATGAGGACACAAATGATAACGTAGTTGGCACTAGTGATAATGTAGCCCACCATAGGAGCTCGAGTGAAAAGNCTGATAAGCCAATTGGAGTTGTCTTCTTTGGAGCCTTCTTCAGATTCAATAGCATCTCGGTCAAAAGAACTTTCCACAAATCTCTAATACTATGCGTAACTTTCATAGCATACACATGTTATCATATGGGTAGACGACCTTTATCCATAGTTAAGAACGCTTTGAACAGAAATTGCTCAAATATCCACCAGATAACTCTCTTCGATGAAACAGAGGANACAACTTATATCGAGTACGAATCAACCTCTGGCCAAAGCGACCCAAATTGGTGCGACTGGCCCCCATTCAATAACGATGCCACTGCAAATCAGCTGCTTGCACTCTTGGATTCTGCGTTTCTATTCTCTTACGCGTTCTTCATGTTCTTCAGTGGGTTCCTTGCCGACAGATGTAATCTAAGATATTTTCTGACCAGCGGAATGGTCTTGAGCGGATTGCTATTGTACGCTTTTGGACTATCCTTCTACTTAAACATACACTCTATGTCATACTTTATAATGGTGCAAGTCTTATCTGGTGCTATACAAACCACTGGTTGGCCAACTGTGGTTACTTGCATTGGTAACTGGTTTGATCAATCATCAAGAGGGTTTGTATTTGGATTATGGAACTCGAATACCAACATTGGAAACATACTTGGCGCCTCAATAGCCGGCTACTTCGTAGAGAGAGCCTGGGGTTTGTCTTTCATAGTGCCCGGCTTTATAATGCTTGGCTCTGCGGTCTTGGTGTTCTTGTTTTTAGTTCCAAGACCAGAAGATGTTGGCTTGCTCCCTATAAAGCCAATCAACGGACTAAAATCACATGAGACCAGTCCTGCTCATAGAGATCGCGACATTGAAGAGGGTCTGAGACGAGCGACAGATGTCACTGTCAAGAGGTCGACCAACAGGCGAAAGCTCCCCCGAATTCCTCCCACGGATGTTGATTCAGCTGTATCCGAGATAGAGGACAGTCAGACCTCACACGACAGTGAGCAAAGTCCTCTCATTGATGACATATCTAACGAGGAACCTGCGACAGTTACTGTGGATCGTGCGGTATCTTTTTGGGCCTGTATCAAGATTCCAGGTGTGATGGAGTATTCGCTCAGCCTGGGTTTTGCAAAGCTAGTGAGCTATACATTCCTTTACTGGCTACCAAGGTACATTACTCAATCAACGCCGAACAGTTCCGAGGAGTCGGCTTATCTTTCGATTCCGTTCGATATTGGTGGCATTATCGGAGCNATAGCAGCGGGTGTTATAAGGGACAAATTCAACAAGAGTGCGTTAACTTGCACAGTGATGCTGATACTAGCCATACCCGCCATGTTACTCTATGAGAAGTTTGCCGCAATCTCCAACCTTTACAACATAGGATTACAGTCGCTCGTCGGCGCCCTAGTCACTGGACCTTATGCACTGATAACAACGGCCGTTAGCACGGATCTCGGTGGTCGGATCAAAGACGGGAANGCCATGGCAACAGTTGCCGCAATTATAGATGGTTTCGGATCGATAGGCGCGGCGATCGGACCCCTATTCGCTGGTTATATTTCGGACTCAGGTTGGCAGGCAGTCTTCCTTATGTTGATGTTGTCTGACTTACTGGCCTCCCTATGTTTGATTAGGATCACTTTGAAAGAGATAGGTTTCAGACGAACACTATGACTATTAAACGCACCATTCGTGACTTTTCAGTCAGTGCAGCAACCTCCATTTCTTCATTTACTTCTTTCCGATTCCCCTGTCCTTCTCAGGCGAGTTTATTGGACAAGAAAACGATGTTGTCTGCAATGATCAAGGTTGTTAGCTCTGCGTTTACTTGACAATTGATAATGAGACCATGACTGAGCTTATCCTCCACGTATGAAGTGGGAAAGGCTGACACTTCCTGTTTCCGCGCAACTTATTTCGGTNTAATTGGCGTGTTTCGCATCAATTCTACAACTGCCAGCTATAGCAGAAAGTTAAATCAGTCGATCATTTCAAATATTGCCCCCAAATCCTACCTAAGGTTCTCTATAGGGGAGCGTGGGGTTTTGTAAATATCGTGCCTAATAGAGGAGACGATTTATATCGATTTCATTTGTTTTCAAATCTTTAAAGTTGCCGTCCATTGTAACAAGTAAGCTTTAATATTAGTGGCGTCTTAAGAAGTTGACAGCTACTAGCGAAAGAGGCTCAGAAGAGGGGCGGAACCTCGAATACCTGGTCTGCGCATTCGAATGCGAACAGCAGCAATCCTTTTCTCTTTTTACGCAAGCAGCGTCAATTGTTCGACTGGAACACCATTTCGGTGATGTAACAAAAATCTATTATGACTATAGAATAGTTTACAGAAATAGATGTGATCTCTTGAATAATGAGCGATGAATTAGCATCAAAAATGGCTTCTTCGTGTTTAGAGCTGCCAAGCTAGTTTTATTTATGAAGTAATGCAGCTTCGCGAGAAGCTGCGCCTCGAATTGAGTTCGCTAGCGAGACGTCTAAGCTGATATATGACTCGAGTCTTGAGCTCTGCAATCCCCATCTACCTGCGAAAATCTAGCCTCCTACATGGGATGCTCTCGGCTAGATCGAGACCACTAGTGATGGGACTCTGCTCATGGAGATGGTCACTTTTGCCAANATCCACGAGGAGGTTGGCACCAAGGGTGAGGATTCCACGATTCAGTGCCCAAGACAACACGAGCTTTTGACTTGAACGCTAAATTCATATTCATCATACACACAACCTCCCATATGGATCTCTTGTTTGCTCGAGCATACAAGTTCGACTCGCCTTTGCGCTACTCCTTTCCTGGAACCNCCGCTTAAGATTACATCAACTTTGTAGGCTTGGGTAACATTGGCGCACATTCAAGGTGGGGTAGGCTGCATAGATGGCTACATCTGAGCTCAATCTAACTCTGAGTTGATTCCATTCCATTCCCGCTTTAAATTGGCGCCGCTCAGTTGCCACCTTGCTCCTTGTTTCCAGCATTCCTGTTGAGCGACCTGCGTTCCTCGACTCTACTTAACATCAGGCTGATGAAACAGTTTCATCGTGAGGCCACGTTTAGGTTGGCCGCCAGGCGGTTACATAAGCAAGCAAACTTGTTGATCCGAAACCATTGCCCTACTGGAGAGCGGCAAACACAAATCCAATATTGAAGACAAGGAGAAGACTGGGAACATAGTCGTCTGTATGTTGAATCCGACCAAACAAGCGCAAACACCTCATCCCAGGAGTCTGCAAATCAAACCACCAGTTTGCTCGATAGTGAAAGGTTTCGCTGTTGCTGTGCAAATCTCTAGCACGTCTGATGTCGGCTTATTTTGTAGTCAAGCTCATTGGTACCTTCCTTCTCCTAGTAAGTAATCTATTGGCGGTGGAGCCATAGCGGCTTTCGTATTGAACAAGCGCGAGATCGACCTATTTAGTGCGTGTTTTGCCTTTGGAGTTGGCGCAATGATTTCCACTTTTGTAGCGTAAGTGCAGATCTATTTTCATTCTGGATCTCCGCTCATCCATCTCACTCTGTCTAGCC
>Ga0058699_1000385_pt1 | contig 13707 bp, 14 predicted proteins | sample AgamicAtPe_FD_55078 | JGI IMG/M metagenome (GOLD analysis project Ga0058699, IMG submission 55078) | Agave microbial communities from Guanajuato, Mexico - At.P.e | ecosystem: Host-associated > Plants > Phyllosphere > Phylloplane/Leaf | place: Guanajuato, Mexico | collected 2012-10-15 | reverse complement strand
TCCCTGCCCACTGAAAACACCCATACGCACTGTCCCCATCTTTCACCACCACCACCACCCCACACTTCTCGCCCTCTCAAAGCCAAAACCCTAACCAAGGCCAAATCGCCAAGATCTCAGGCACCAGCAAAGCAGAGGGAGCGTCCATCCAATCAGCGGGCCAGACCAAAACTTCCGAGTTTTGCTCCGAAGTTTTGCGCTCGGCCGACAGGTTCGCCGGGCGAAGATGCGATCAACATTTGCTTGGCTCCTTCTCGCTTTCCTGGCCTCCCGAACCGTCGAGCAGATTCAAGCAACAATACTACACCAACCCGCAGCTCCGTCCGAGTCTAGGGGGCGCGAAACGTTTGTTGACACAACTGACCCAAATGGCCAACATTCGCCAACTCAACGGGTTGTCGAGGAACGAAAGTTATCGAGCAGAAGGTTTCTCATTCTAACCGACGGAAACCTGATCAAGCTATATCCATCAGCCTCGCTCACAAACAACACCGAAGCGAGTGGGGGCCAAAGTGAGGCCGCCGGCCTGAAATTGTCCAAGAGCTTTTGGCTGATCAAGCCGAGCGAGCCAGCTGAGAGCAGGGAGTTGTTGGTCGCAAGGTTTGGCAACAACTCGCTCAGCCGCTGGCTAGCGGAGAGGTCGAATGGCCGCGGCCGGGCGAGTAGAGCCCCGATCCTGCCCACTAGGAGTGGCGCCGACGAGGAGGATTATTCGGGCCAATCTGGCTGGAGGAAGCCTTGGATTGTTGATGTTGATTATTTTTTCGCTCGCGAATTCTGTGATCGAAGGAAACAAGGCCAACCATTGGAGGCCAGCAATTGTCTTGTAATTGTTTGGCTGGATAAAAGCAACAAACTTGTGCGATTCGGATCCCTCGATCTGTTGGCAAATCCAATCGAGTTGCCGGTCAAGTTGGACGAAGCGTCCAGGAAGAGAAGCAGGCTGCTAAAATTGCACGAGTTTGCGCCCATCAACGTACAAAGGAGTGTCGCAAACAAGAAGATTGAACATCAAGTCCATGCAATAGTGGTTGATAAGCAGAGAATAAGATTGTTTGTTGTCTACAGCGATGGCCAGAGTTACCCAAATAGGATTCTATCAACGCGTCTCCGGCCAGACAGGACCCCTGACGAGCCAAATCGTTCTAGTGATGAAACGATAATTGCCTTCAACGAGTGCCATGGTCGACAAATCGACCCGACAGAGACAAGTTTCGAAAATCTTAGCCTCGATGAAGAGAGTGGCGATTGGTTGTATTATTTTGACAAATTCAAGGGCGGCAAGATTTTCGTTATAAGCGTTAACCGACAATTTGGACCCTCCTTGTACAATTCATCCTCATCAGTCCAAGCCTTAGTTCGAGACATTCCTCTCGGTGGGTGGCAATGGCCTCTCGTTGGGGGCGCAAAATTCAAGGGTTCAAGTACAAGAGCAATCGGCATGGCTATGGATCACGAGAAGCGCAAGTTGTATTGGCTAGACGAAACTCGGGCACTCTACAGCTGCGACCTTGCTGGCCATGACTCAAGGTTCATCGGACAGCTCTCCTCGAGGCCCGAGATTCAGTCGCCAAATTCGATGCACGTCTTTCACAATACCCTCTACATAAGCGACTCGGCTAAAAAGTCCCTAGTTGCCTACAAGATTTTCGAACACGAGGGCNGCTTGAATGTAGCAGAACACGATTCAAATTTGGCCCAGTCAAGCCCAACACATCAAGTCTTATTGGTCGAGATGCCATCTTTGTACGGGTTTCGTCTGGTCGATATGGATAGTGTGTTGACCCTCCATGACGCTGGCACTAGTCGCCGGAGATTGCAGGGCGAACCAATGAGTTTTGAGCGCGATGCAGAACAGACTTGGTTTGGACGATTGCAATCGAACGTCGCAAAGCTATTCAATCATGGTGATAAAGACGAGTACGATTACCTTCGAGAAAAAATCCTGACAAGTACACCATGTGGATACGATCAGTCAGGCGGGAGCAGACAGGATCAATGCCCATCTGACGAAATACTACCCTTACTCCTAAAGCTGATTATCCTTTATCTAGCGCTCACTTTTTGGTTCATGTTCATGTTCCCATGGCTTCGGCGAAAAGTGAACCGGACAGGCATCGGAGATGCAAAGCAAGCAATCAAGTGTCTAGTTTAGTCTCTAGGAGGAAATCCCAAAACTCATGAGATATCATAAAATGTGATTGTTTTCTTTAATTAATTCAACTAGCTCAACAAGGAACCAATGTACCTAGCTTATGTAAAACCTACATCAAATGTCTTGCATATCAGGGGGAGCGATTGTTTCAAGTGAGGGATCTGGATGGTAATCGTCTTGAGCCAGACTCTTCTTTCGTCGCTTCGAGGTACTTGGCTGCTCGTCGATCTCTAATAACTTAACGCCACCATCGCGTAACTTGGGTTGCCCTTTGAAAGGCAGTCCTCCCTTGACCGAGGAGATACCCGCCTTCATGACAGGCGAAAACGGACTTTTGGTTGAGATACCACGTAAAGGTGTCTCATTGACCCCTCTCATTCTGATTGGTATGCTCGGAGTCGTTGATATACTTTTGCCGCTTAGGGCATCACTTGATCTTTGCATCAGCTCGGCCCGGATCGCAGCCGATTTGGGCTTCCTAATTAGGGTGAAATGCTTCTCAGGCAAAGGTTGAGGCCCAAACAGAGCTGTCATGGCATTTTTGTTCAGATACAGACACTCAAGAGGTAACATGGCGCAATCAATCTCCACCTCATCCAGTGCGTTCTTCAACTCTATCACAAGGTCATTAAAAACTGAAGTATTCTCCTCGATATGAAGATTCACTTGGAAGTCTGAGGGGTAGTTTTTCAGTAGTTCTGCGATCGTCGACACCCATCGGTCAGAGTCGTCCGCAACCGCTATCTCCAGAATATCTTCCAGCTCGCNGCGCCATTCTTCAACGTTCCTTTTAGCAATATGAATTATAGCAAGCAACAATTTCAGCTTCACCTGGGGTTGTAAATCGATAAAACAATCTCTGATGTTCCTGAGCTTTTCCTGGGAGAGCTGTGAGACAATTGTTCGACCGCTCCACTGGTCATTACTTGTGCCCAGTTTGTTGTGCAACCAGAGAGCTGTGTCGATATCAGGACCAGCCATCTTCAAGCAGCTTCAAGCTATGATACAGATTTGTGTGCTATCCATTAACTTGGACGAAGAACCGGATCAATAAGTGGAGAACAGATTCATCCACGTGACTCAAACTGTCTAAATTTTCCTCTTGTAACAGCTGTAAATGATAGAACCGACTTTTTTATTTACCCCAGTTGGCTGAGAATCTTGGGGAATTTGGTACGCATCCTGGGAATTATAAAAAACCCTACCCCATAACTCGGGGCTGCTATCATAACGATTGGCTCGGGTTATCCATAAATAATGGGTAACCCCGAGTTCAAGATGCCCATGAAAGAATACCCCCACTCCAATCTTGACAGTGCCGGCTGCTCTTGCATGAGACTTGCAGAGGGGTCCAATTGAAGAAATATTTCCCAAGACCGATAAATCTGGTGAAAACCTCGGAAGGCTCAGTACGTCAAGATTCTAGATATGTCAACGTTCAACTATCCATGGGAGTACAATTTTCCACCCTTCTTCACTATACAACCGAACTTAGAGACCAGGAAGGCTCAGCTTGAGGCATGGCGATCCCTTGTTTTGGACTTCTGTCAGCAAAACAACATACACCAATTGCATATCAGGGACTGGCTCAACAAATCTCCTTTCTGCAACGAGGCTATTGATAGGCGCTTAAATCTCGAATCGTTGAAGATTGTCATCAACAGTTTAGTCGAGAAGAGATTTGCCGAATGGGTTAGTGGCAAAGAGAAAGAAACCTGCCTCATATACTCCAGGCCCCTCGAGCAATGGGCTACAATAATCTACGACTATGTGAAGGAAAAATCCCTCCAAAATACCATATTGACATTCTACGAACTGCTCGAAGGCGATTCAACCAAGGACAGGGACTTTCATCAACTGGATGAAATAATATTTGTGAAAGCCCTGAAAATTCTCGAAAAAAGCGGTAAAGCTGCTGTGATTGAAATGGATGGCAACAGAGGTGTTAAGTTTGTTTAAACCATCAACGATCTCTTATAATAAATTCGATGATCAAATTTTAAATGCGAGTTGGGTCAGTTTATATAATATTGTTACGTTGACATATTGAATCTAGCGTAGGCGCCAGTTACACTGCTTTGTGTTAGCTCTCCATTATTGTCAACCTTCTAGTTTTTTTAATCACTAAAGTCCTTCGAGATACCAATACCATAAGCCAGATTGAACCATTAAGCGTTCGTAGAGGGTTAACACACCGCAGATTTGGCCAGTCGCGGTCTTACCCATGCCCTTCAATGGTTATGTGGTCCATAGGGCCCAAGCTCAGCGGTATCGCCTGTTCTCAGCTTTCGTTGCATGATCATCTCTGGGGTGACAACCTTGCGTTCATAGGCCCAGCCAATGGAGGCAAAGAAATCAATGAACAATTTTGTAAGGTTCAAGTCGTAACCAAGCTCGCTTGTAGCATAATCCCAAGGGAAAGTGTGATGGTAGTTGTGGAATCCTTCGCCTAGAGCCCAAAAGGCAACGGAGCGATTTTCTGAGGGGTTGATGTGTTTGTCGTAAGGGCGCCGGCCCCACATGTGAGCGGCCGAGTTGACAAGCCAGGTAGCATGCAGGGTGACCACGTAACGGAGGAGGGCGCAGATGTAGAAGGAATTGTAGAGCGACTCGCCCCAGAGCATATAGGGGAGTAGTGTTGGCAAAACAAAGCAAAAGATGGCAATGCTAACCAGGTAGTAACGGTGCTGCAGCCTAACGATGGGGTCAGCAATGAGGTCGCTTAGGTCTATTTGCTTGCCCTTGCTCTTGACAGCCGGATGCTTGCGGCATAGGAGCCAGCCGACGTGGGCAAAGAAGAAGCCCCTGCAGGCGTTGTGGGGGTCAGCGTCTGTTTCGCTGTATTTGTGATGAACCCGATGGTCGCGGCTCCACTCGTAGATGGAGTTTTCGAAGGCTAGCGACTGGAAACATGCGAGAATAACCCTCAGGGGCCACTTAGCCTTGTAGCTGCGATGGGCCCAGAGTCTGTGTGCGCCCGCGGTGATCCCAATGCCGCCTAGCATGTAGAGAAAGTAGGCGAGGAAGATGGTCTTCCATTGAGCCGAGACGAAGCACTGTCTTAGGCCAATCAGGGCGCCGATGTGGAGGCTTGCCATGAGAATGACATTGCGCCAGACGATCTGAGTCTTGAACTGGTCAACCTGGTGCTCTTTGCTCGACAGCGGCTCCTGGCGCTCTTTTGGATCCTGCAGCCTGCGCGATAATTCCAAGTTTCTCTCCACCAGCTCAACCCTTGGCGGCATGTTGCTTTAATTTATTGAGATTTATGCCGGCAATGAAGGTAGAAGGCGGGTCAGTTAATAGATGTGCGAGCTTGATTGGATGCGAGTTGTCACTTTGAGTGGGTTATATATTTGTTGAGGTAAGTTGAAGTTCAGCTTTGAGCGGCTGAAAGCAGTTGATGCACTGACTTTAACTCGTTGCGCTCGCTCATTTTTCTGTCCCTTTCGTCCGCTCGCTCGCTCGCCGAGTCTGTTTGTGTGTGCGTGAGTGTCTCCCCCACTACCTCTGTGTGCTTGTGCGGAGACGGGCGGGCGCGCATTGGCTGCAACGCGACGGCTGCCCGGAGCTGGCTGGCTGGCTGGTTGGCGAGACAAAGCCGACACGCTGAGCCAGCGGCGGGCCAGTCGGCCTACACTCTGCACGGCGCAGGCCTGGCCCACTGTGCGGCAAGGTTAGGCTGGGCTGTTCCAGCAACAGACTGCCCGGCCAGCTCTGCGATCTTGGCGGGCGGATCGGCCGAGCCGGCCTGACACGAGCGGAGGGCAGGCAAGCGCGCTCGGGCCAAAAGGGTAGCACAGCGGCGGCTGCGGCCACAGCCGCGCCGGCAAGGGCAAGGGCGATCGGGAGTGAGAGCAAGTGCGAGAGGCAACGCAAGAGCTTGTCTTACGTCAGGCCATGCACAGTCTTCGTGAGCGGCGCCAGTCAGCGGGGATGATCGCACGTTTATTAGTGGCCAAAATGGTTCGCAACCACATGCGATTCCGCATAATGAACCCATCTGCATAAAAGCGGCCTCCTTGGGCCCAGCAAGCAGCCAATAATGAGACATAAGAGCCGCTTTGGTCGCGCGAGCAACCCTTCCGCTGGCCCCTTTTGTGTGTCGCCCGGTGTTGCCAGCTAGTCGGCATGATCGCGCGCTCGTTGTGTTTACCTCGCGCTCGCTTGCCATCGCGCTCACTGTTGTCCCGTCGGTTCTCTATTTGTCAAGCCGCAGTGGCGGTTGCAGTTGCTGTGGGAGCCGCTGATTGAGCCGCGCGCAAAGGCCCCTCCGCCCGACGAGCAGCCAGTGCTGACTCATCATTTGGCCAGGCGACGGGGGCAGAGGAAACAACAGGTAGCTGCATGGCACAAGCGCATTAGCCTGAGGGAAGTTGGTCCAAACGACTTGTCGGCTGGCCGAAGTGGCGCCTTCGCTAGTTTACGTGCCACCAAACACAACCACCGTGCAACTCATGGCGCCAGATTTGCTTTGGCCAACAAGAGGCAAGCAAACGACAAGGAGCCAATAACAAGTCGGGCCAAGTTCATTCATTGCAAGCTCAGCTTCAGCTGGCCGCTCTCAGTCTTGTGAGAAGGCTTAACTCAGCTAACCCTCCTCTTGGCGGCCTCCAAAATCGGAAGTTGGCTTGGCTGGCGACTCGAAGCGAGCTGAACGAAAACAAGCGAGCGAATTGCTTGTTTCGGCCACAAAGGTGCCAGCTCGTTCGCTTTTATCACACTCTACCACCAGCAAAAGTGTCGCTCGGAAGTGGAATTGTAGGCCATGACGGACTCCTTTACTCAATTCTTTGCCGCTCCAGCCATCCAAGCCAAGCTAGTCGCACTTCAGTCCGCTAGATGGCGCCACGCCCAAACCCCCGAAAGCCCCAAACCCCGATTGCGACTGCTCGAAGAGTGTGGCCCCAATGCGAGTGGCCCACTCGCGATCCCTCTCCTTTCTGAGCCGGCCCGCTGTTGGGTCAAGCCGGCGCCAGAGCACTCGAGCTGGAGAGCCGGCACCAAGTGTTCGCGGCTCAAACAAGTTTTGGCGACTTGGGAGAGGTGAGCGAGAGATGGGATCGAGGATGTTCCAGCTCAAGTTGCTTTGCGGCCGCGAGGAGGAGGAGGAGGAGATCTGGCGAGCGAGCTGGCAGGAGGAGCAGCAGCGAGAGAGGGGCAGTAGCAGCGGCCGGCGAGAGTGTGTGCAACCGTAGAGAGCGCGAGGGGAATGGCGATCGGTGCGACGAAACTCTCTTGGGCCATGAGAGCGCGCGAGTTATACCTGCCGCTGCTGCTGCTGCTGCTAGAGGTCAGCTTGGCGGTCTTGTTGCCGGAGGAGGAGCGCGCGCGCCAGCAGGAGCTTTCCGACCAAACGAGGAGTCAGTGGGCGCGCAAAACAAGCCGACGAGCTGCGCCTATGGGCGCTGGCGCGCCAGTCGCGGACCCTGTTGCTGGCCGAGAAGCGCGCGAGCCGAGCAAGGTGGAGGAGGCGCTTGAGCTTGCGGTGGACAGGCTTCGTGTGCTGGAGAGTCTGGACGGCCAGTTGTTGCAGTTTGTGCGCAGGGCCGAGGGAGCCGGCCGAGTGGGCGGCGACAAGGCTGGCCAGATGGAGCAGGAGCTCTGCTTGCTGCCGCTCAACTTCAGCGAGGCCAAGCAGGCGGACGCGAGCCTGCGCTCCTGCTTGGCCGATGCGCGCCTCCTGCGCCAGGTGCCCNCTTACATGTTGAACCTGCACCGCAGGCTAACGTCCGAGTCGGAGAGGCTCGCCGACGCCGTCCTTCTGATGCCTTACCGCTCGCTCGTGATGCGCAGCTTCAGGCAGCCGCCGGCGGGCAGCCGAACAAGTGGCGCCCGCTCGCTCGAAGGTAAGTAGGTGGCGATTGTTTAAGTTTAGTCGTGTGCGCGCGCGCTCGCCTGCCGGAAATGGAGGTGGCCGATTTGGGGTGGGGGGCGAAATAGAAAACCGGCTTGCAATTTGGCGGCCAGAGAGGGGCGGAGGGCAGCGCAACTGGGTTGGGCGCACAAACAGAGCGGACAGCATCAATCTAGTGTGGCAACAAAGCGAGTGGAAAATTTATTTCCTATTTGCCATTCAAAATTGGCAGCACTCAGGAAGTTGGAGGAATAAATACTTGCGCCTGCCTACCCAATTCAGCTCGCTCTCGGAAGCCGCAAGTGTGCCGACATTATGTAGTAATGGGCGTGCCATTATTTCGCCCAAACTTTGGCGCCCTGAAACTCAAATCTGCGCCCGTTAGTGGGGCCGGGCACAGTGGCGGCCTCGCGCGGATTGAGCGCGCGCCGTCGCCGCCGCCGTCAGCGCTCAGGCAAGCGCCTTTCACAGTCACTGACACCTGTCAATATGAGCTCGCGCAGGTGAAAGGCCGCCCCTCCGCTGGGAGCTGGCCCCTCGCTGGGCTGCGGCGCCGGCCGAAGTCTGACATGGAGCCGGGCGCCCGGACTGAGACGGGCGAGCAAATTTAATTTCCACCTTGGCCGGCGCTGCACTCGGCGGCCAGCCTTGTATCGATTCGCCTCCAACGGCCGGCGGCCCGTTTGTCGCGCTGGCCCCCGCAAACCTGGTCATGGCTAGCTGGCGCCATGATGAATGAGTTAATTTTATTAAAACTTGGCGCCACAAGCGGGCGGGCGCAGGGGGCGGCCCATTGGCGCTGAACTAATCAAATTTCTGCCGCCGAGCTGGAGCCGGCGAGCCCGCCTGGCGCTGTCATGTGCCTCTCGAGTTAACGGCTGGCCGGCCGCCAAGAGGATCTGGGCCGGGCGGCGCCGCCCACTTGGCGCGAAATGTATACTTGATTGCGGCTCGTTTGTCGCCCTCGTTTGCGCGCCGGCTATTCGCTGACAGCGCCAGGCCGCCCGACACGCCCCCAATGGATCAACGCCGCCGCCAGACTCGCGGCCGCCAAGCTCGAGCCAGCCGGCGCAGCTGAAACAAGGAGCGCCCAACTCGAACCCAAACCGCAACCACCGGCTCCAACTAGAGCCGAGGACCTGGAGCTGGCCGCGGGGCAGCTCGGCCAGGCGCCCGCACGGCTCTCTAGATTGCCCCTAGATTGGATTGCGGCCGCCGGCCAGCTTTCGGGCGGGCAGACTTCGAACTTCCGGCGGCGGCGGTGGCGGCGGCCGAGCGGCCATGTGGGCGCCGCGATGAACTCTTGCCTCTTGTAATTGAGATTGATCGTCGCGGAGGAGTCATCGTGGCCGTCGCCAGGGATGCGGCTCGGTCGGCTTGGCCGGCGGCCGTTTGGCCAAGCGGCGCTCGAGTGGGCGGCGCGCAGTCGGTTAACGGCGCCGGCTTGCTCGGGCGCCGCTAGGTGGCCGCCAGGGGGCGGCTCCGGCTGGAAAGCCAAAGAGAGGGAGAGCAAAAGCCAGAGCCGGAGTGGAGCACGTGAGCAAGCGGGCGGACGAGATTTTAAATATGATTTAAAAGTCGCTTTCCGGCCGCCAGCTTGGAGCGTGTTGAAGTTGGCGGCGGTGATTGATGATTGGGCCTGAGAGAGGCGAGAAGGAGTCGGCTCCAATCAGGAGCATCTGTTGTCGTCGTTCCTGTTGTCGTGGTTGGCGCCTGCGCCTCGGCGCCATCAAGTGTCGCTTGTTGCAGACAAAGTGGGCCTCTAATTGGAGGCGCCAAATTCAAAAAGCGGCCGGCAAGAGCCAATGGGGCGACGACTGGCCGCTCGCCGGCGAGCGCGAGTCTCCCTTTCGGCGGCCCACTTTTGTTTGATGGATGCGCGTTCGCTCTTGGAGCCCCCCTTGAGCGCCCTCTGGCTCNGCCGCTGGAGTGGCGCCAGTGGGCCGGGCGAGCGGGGCGGAGGAGTCGGAGCCGAGTGCGAGCTCGGCCGGCCGCCATCCATCAGCGGGCGCCGGCCTCGCCCTTATCGGCTCCATCTGGCCGAGGTGGCCTCCTATTGCGCGGACTCGGCCGGCGAGCGCGCCATTCGCGAGCCGAGGCGCTCGCCGTGGCCTTTGGCTGCAGCGGCTAGCCCCTTCGAGTTCTAGTTCTAGTTCTAGTTCGAGCCAGAATGGGAGCTTTAGGCTCGAGCGCGCAGCTCTTTGGGTTGCGGCCGAGGCTGGCGCTCGCCGAGCGGCGGCCTCTTTGTCTCGGGCGAGGAGAGGAGGAGGAGGGGGGGGAGGAGGTGGAGGAAGCCAGCCGCCACTTTCCAATAAATTCTCGCTCCCCGCGCGCGCGCCAACTTTGCATCGGCCAACTGGCCCATAATTGCCGGATATCCGCCGCCGAGCGCGACTTGCGCGCGAGCAACCAGCTCGAGCCTCGCCAGCCAAGCCGAACCGAACCGAGCAACACTCTCTGCTGAGATCGGCCGGCCTGCGGAATAGGAAATGAGATTCCGCCCTCCAGTCGTGCCTCCAGGTTCAGGTTCAGGCCGAGGGGGGCGCCCTGGATTGGCGCCACTCTTAAGTGTCGAGCCAGTTTGCTCGGCTGCCGATCTGAACTCCACCTCCGTTTGGCTTCTGCGCGCGAGCCAAAGGCGGCCCCTCCGCGCGGACGACTCCTCACCTGGCCGAAGTGTNGGCGCCCCGAGTGGAGTGGAGAGGGGCGGCGCAGCGCAGTGCAGCGGAAGGGAACTGGGCGAGCCGGCGCTATCGGCTGGCCGGCTCAGCGCGCCTCTATTTGTATTCCTGCGGTGCCAGTGGAAGCGACTGGACCAATTAGGGGGCGCCCACGTGACGAGCGAGCGCAGGGCGGCGGCCCCGTTGTCGTGGGCGCTGGCTTCAGTTNTGCCGGCGGGCGCTCAGCTCGCGCTTGTCGCGCCAAACTAACATGTTTCCTCTGTCTAGACTCGGACGTCAGATTTGGAGGTCGCGTTTGATCAATTTGGCAAATTGAAACAGGAGGCGGCTCGCCGCCATTGACTCGGCTCTCGAACTGGGCGCCTCCGCAAGCCCGCCGGGCTTGTGTGGCGCCGGAGTTGCGCTTTGAGGGGGCCAGATTGGGCCAGGATTGAGTTTGAGCGTTGCGACTTTGGAGCAAACGGGCGAGCAGCATGCAAATGCGGCCTCTCCGCACTTCCGGCCGCTCGNAGCAAACCCGAGCGCGCGTCAGCTCAATCATGTTTGCAATTTGTAAACAAAGCGAGCGGCCGCATTGGGAAAGCGGCGAGCCCGCTCACTTTTCACATGATTAATGGACAACTTGAGCGTCCATAAATCAGGGGCGAGGCAAGCCGCTCGCCNTTGGCTCGGCGAGGCTGGCGGCGATAACATTGCAACAAATTGGCCCAATCGCCAGCAGAGGGGCCAAGCGGCCGGCTGGGCGCTGATAAACTGGCGCAGGTTTGCTCGGCGGCGGCGGCTAGGCGGCCGGGCGAGCGGGACGGCCGCCGATAAGATCGCGCGCTCGGCCGAGCGGCCCAATTGATTATCAGATTACTCGGCGCCTCTTTGNGACCTTGAGCGCGGCCAGCGCTGATCGGCCGGCCCAGGGAATGGCCGCAAGCTCGATGGCTGAACACTGCTCAATGTGGGCCTCCCCTCGTAAAGGGGCGCTCGCATCCATTGGCCCGCTAATTGAGCTTGCGATTGCTCGCGATTGGCCGCTCAGGTGGNGGCCGCCGCCTCGCCCTGGCCGGCCCATTTTGGGGGCGCGAGGAGGGCGAGCCAATAAAATGGGCCGGCGCCCGTTGAGATTTGAATGACTCCCCTCTGGCGGCGCCGTCCACTTGGCCGCTTGCTGAAGCGCGGCCCAAAAACCGCTCGTTAGCCCCTTAAGCGGGCGNATAATGGCGCTCATTAGGTTGAACACGTTGCAATGGGAGCCTTGATGCACAACTCGGCTTGCTCGCTCTCCTGAAAGCAACTTTCGAGCAAACGAGCCACAATGTTGTTGAAATTTGCATGCCAACAAAGCTGGCCGCACTCGCGCTTTGAGGCGAGCAACTCGCGAACTGGCCAATGCAGCGCATGCAAGCGAGCGCGGCTAGTGCGCTGTGCTGTGTCGTTGGTTGTGTTGTGTTGTGTTGTGTTGGCTTGGGTTTGGTTTGGTTGAATTGGTTTGCGCCCGCTTTATGCGCGAGCTCGCGAACGCCCCTATGCGCTGGCCTTTGTCTCGGCCGGCCGAGCTGGCGCGGTTATTTTAATTATCAACGCGCCTCTCATCTCCTCGCCGCCGCTCTTTGCTCGTGCGCCGCCTGTCTGCGCGCTCTCTGCCGGCTTGTTAACTCGGGTTTGGCTCGTCTGGCGCGGCCAACAATGACTGCTCGCCGGCTGCAGACACAATGGGCTGCCCACTGGGCCGGCCAGCGCCAGCCGGGTCGGCCTCTGGAGTTGCGCGCCCAGGGTCGAGCAGCATGTGGGCGCCGCCCGCAGCCGGCGGCAGGGGCGCCCCACGCCAAAAGTGGGCCGGCCCGCGGGCACTATTCATTTAATCAGCAAATTTGACTCGAAGCGCAAACAATGTAATTAATTGCCGGCCTTGCCTCCTCTTTGGGGTCCGATTAAATCATAAGACGGGCGAGTGAATAAGATGCAAACTTGTCGCTTGGGATCGGCCGCTGGATGGGCGCAAATTGGGGCCGGCCGGCGGCGGCTGCCGGCCGCCCCGTGCTCTGTGCTCTGCGCCGGCCAATCGGCGCACAAGATCAGCGGGCCAGTTTGCTCGCCGCCCCCGCGCGCCGTCGCCGCTCCTCTTGGGGGCCCTCGATGGCGCTCGGCGCGCAGGTTTGCGCTGCCGAGTGGGGGCCATTTGTTNGGCAGCTGGAGGAGGCCGTCAATGGAGCCAATTGCCACTAGCGGCGGGCGGGGCGCCCACTTGAGCGTGGGGCTCGCATCCCGCGAGAGTAATCGATATTGGCGGCGCCAGCGCAGCAGCGAGCCAACACTCGACTTTTTAAATCTAGCCTCCCCCCGCCCCCGTCCAAGAGTAATTACCTGGCCTCGCTGGCTAGCCTGGTGGCTTGTTTACGTAAGGTTTGTTTGCGCCCCCTCGCTGGCCGCCCGCACGATCGCCCCTAATCCTGGCCGCTCGCCCCAAGAAGCTGGCGGCCCCGTCGGCGGCCAGCTCAGCCGGCGGCTCAGCTCGCTGGCCAGTGTGGCGGAAATCAGAGCGGCGCACACTCGGCCGCGACAACTCCGCCTGAATTTAATGGACTTTTTGGCGAGCTCAACTCGGCGACAGTTGATTCGGGCTGAGACTTGCGCCGGCCAACTAATGGGCCGAGCGGACTGCCGACTCGGANACGCAACTCTGGCCCTCGGCTCGAGAGGTCCATTTTTCACAATCGATTATATTATTATTGGCCGCGAGCTTCGAGCTGCCGGCCAGATCCAGTGGCGGCCCATCGAGGCAACTACGTGATTACGGTTTGTTGGAGCAAGAGTAAACGTTGGCCAGATCTCCGCTCCAGATTTGAGCGCTCGCTGGCGGCCAAATTAATCCAGCCGAGCGGCCGGCTAAGTGAGCGGCCGCCAGGCTCAGCCCCTTCGGCCCCAATTCGGGCCACCAAAGCGGCGGCCGCACATAAATTAGGCGGCCGCAAGTCGGGCCGCCTTCGAGGAGAGGGGACATCCTGGGCCGCGTATTGGCCGTT
>Ga0058699_1000384_pt1 | contig 13716 bp, 7 predicted proteins | sample AgamicAtPe_FD_55078 | JGI IMG/M metagenome (GOLD analysis project Ga0058699, IMG submission 55078) | Agave microbial communities from Guanajuato, Mexico - At.P.e | ecosystem: Host-associated > Plants > Phyllosphere > Phylloplane/Leaf | place: Guanajuato, Mexico | collected 2012-10-15 | reverse complement strand
GGATCGAGCTTGCTCACAATAGAGCCTTTGCTGCGCCGTCAAAACTCTCTAGAATCGGAGAGGGTTCAGCTAAGGTGAGAGAGGGAGGGTTGGGCAAAGGCGCAGCAAACTATGTTCTGCGCTCAGACTGCGTTGGTTGGTGCTATTGTGCCTCTAATCTACTGTGTAGACCCTAGCTCAACGTTGGTATGAGCGCGATTGAGCTTTTTAAAAGAGACACCTACGGCCACACAAACGCAAGTGTTTCGTTTGGAACCTCCCAAAGCCACATCCCTCGCAACAACAACAACAAGCGTTTTGCAGCCAAACCCAACGTAGCCAAAGACTTCTTCGCACCAAAAGTCTGTTATCTTTGTTGTTAATTATTATTATTATTCCGGGGATAATTTGCCATCAGAATGATCCATGAATCATTGATTGAGAGAATCGACTGACACCTATCGACTATCACAAGCAACTCTCAATCGATCCATGTCGCGAGGCCTCGCCCCTTAAAGCCATAATCAGAATTTTAACTACTAACTGAAAGAATTTGCTCTCCAACTTCAACCAATAGACTTCCGCAATTTTGGCCAATATCCAGGCATGTGACGTCGCTTTCAGGCATGTACAAATTTGAAGTATTGCAAACCGAGGAGGTCGTACCAAATTCAAAATTGAATCCTAAGGCTCGTTCAGGTCATCGTATGGTGGCAGACGAATCGGGCGATCTATACTCTTTCGGTGGATTCAATGTTCAAGTGCCTGCCGATGATGGGGAACTTTCGCGTGAACCAGAATGGCAAAAATATAAGCCCTTATTCCAGGAACTCTGGAAGTTCAATTGGAGAACTCGGAGGTGGAAAAAGTTACGAACTACTGGAGATATACCAGATAAGTTAGTCTCTCACTGCATGTGCTATTGGAATGAAAAAATAATCATCTACGGTGGCACTGGCCTACCTTACGGTGATAATTCATCAAACAAGTTAACTGTATACCATATTGCCAAAAACTATTGGGAAGTCATAGAGCCCCTATCAGATTCATCAAGGAGTCCTGTAGAAATGTATGGCCAAGCATGTATTTGTGATGAGCAAAGAGGGGAGATTTATGTAGTTGGGGGTACTAACGGGAGTCAATATAGCTTAGATGTGCACAAATTTAATTTATATACGAAAAAATGGACTGTCTTGCATAAATCAACCGAACTAGATTACGAGCCTGGTTGTAGATATAGGCATGAAATAGCTCTCTACAACAACAAACTTTACCTCTTTGGGGGCAGCACCAGCACTCAATATTATGCATTTGATCAGGTAGGTTGAAAGAAACGCTTAGCACCTATGCCATGGCTTAAATGGGACCAAATAATAACAATTAAGCTTCNAGTTACCCATATTTGATCTCGAAACGCACGATTGGACGTTTTGTAAAACAAAACCTTACGTGAAAAGAGGACGAAATGTATACCCGTTAGCAAGGAAATGCCATAGTTTAGCTGTAATTGGAAACGATTGTTACATTTGTGGCGGCACAAATGGTGTTAAAGTTTGCTCAGATATTTGGCACATTAACTTGGAGGAGCTAAAATGGACTCTATTAGTAGAAAGCATCCCATATCCAGTTTATTTTCATGCAGCTGCGATAAGTTTGCATGGAAAATTGACTATTTTCGGTGGCGTTGACACAATAGCTGGAGATTCTAGAAACAACAAGTTAACTTCAATTTGGTTGAAAATTCCCTCGCTCAAGAATATTTGTTTATCTGCTGTTAGTTATTATGTTAAGCATGGAACTATGAGCTCGAAATCAGTACGAACTACGGGCCTTCCAGATGCCTTGGAAGTGGCTGACCTCTAATATGGTCACGCTGAATTATACAAGGTGATCATGATAGCAATATCTCTATTATGAGTAACATGTTCATGGATTTCTAAGGAAACTTTTGATGACTCGAATCCGTCGAGCTGATGGACACCCCAATAGAATTGTTTTATTCTCTCTGATTGACTCAAAGGTTCACTGAATTTTGACTAGGCATCTCGTCACTAGCTCGAGAGGCTAAGCAAATACGCAATGAATTTGCCTATCACCTCACCTTCTCATTTCGATAAACTGAAATCTACGAGTCATCTGTTGTCTTTCGTAATCGTGGCGCTTGATATGAGGTAAATGTCAACCATTCATTTGTTTAATTCAGTCATATAGCTAGATGAGGATTGTCAGTTCATATGCACGTTGTCCACCGACTGCACNATTGAATCGGNCANCGATCAATCAAACCAGTAGCTCAGTCTAATGTANTCATATTCGACTCTGACTAGCTCTTTTGGATTAGAATTGGACATGTAGATCGTCGTGGGAGCCCCAGTTTGGTTCANTGGATTCAAGTCGCTCATTATGCTCTAAGCCTGTTGCGTTAGGTAACTTGCTGGGAATTCTCGACTGCTGAGATGGTCTCGAAGAGACAGATATATAGCTAGGTGGTTCTGAAACTGATTTCAGACGTTTGTGGATTTGACTCAGCTTGATAGCCGCTAACACGGGCTAGATGCTGCATACACAAGTCATCGTCCTAGCTTAGACTCGATGGCTTAGCTGACTTCAGACTCTGCTCTAACAAATGGCTGAGACATNATTGGACCGCATACCGGTCTCGGTTCTCGCCGATGAGGGAAGGCTTCAATTCTTGTGCGTAGACCCGGCTTGGTCGCTATGCCGCTCTCGTCCTTTTTGGGATCGAGAAGTTCCCGCGAGCATAAGGCGCATGCGTAGCTCACGCGGAGCCCTAGCTACAAGGGAACATGTGTTAAGTTATGAGCCCTAACTAAGAGGCCTTAACACGTACAAATTCAGCTAGCTTGACCAGACGGATTCTATCTGCCACCAAGATTTTGCACCGCTACAGGATGAATTTTACATAATATTCATTATCTATCTTGGTCGACCTGTTATTATGGGTAAGCTTGGTGCTTCTGAGGGTCCAGTTGCGCTAGCAACTAGCGCAAGCAACACGAATCAGCTCGGTCCCACGAGCAGACTGCCAGGTAGTATGGGCCAAAATATGCTCCAACAATTGTTNGACGAAATGAAGCAGATTGAGGACACCGTGGATTCAATTGAAATACCTGCCCGCGGTAGGTGCAAAGTTTACATGGCTAAATTTGGTTACGATCCATTCAAACAATCGCCTAACGACAACCCAGATGCTGAAATGGCCTTCAATGCTGGCGATTATATTATGGTATTTGACGATATTGACGAAGATGGTTATTTTATTGGCGAACTNATGGACGGTAGAAGGGGTTATGTTCCATCAAATTGGCTAGAGAGGTTGACCGGCGAAGATNTATTCGAATTTCAGGCTACAACTCTATATAAGCAACCAAAGGACGATGAATCTGAGAGCAACAGCTATCCACCGGAGTTTTATGACGCAATCGTCTCTGACACCATGAATCATTCAAACTTCNAGCATTTGTTGGCGCCAGAAGATTATCACCGAATGAACGATTATGTTGATTTGGACGATGTCGATGAGGTCGATGACGAATGTTTGAGCGATTACGAGAGGGCCGAGGCTGAACAAATGCGCCGGGCTGTGGCGCCCCCGCAAAGGTTAGTTTTGGAACGACAGCTGAATAAGAGTATCCTGATTGGTTGGCTTCATCCACAAGCAGTAAGAGGTACAATAGTATCGTATCAGGTTTATGTTGATGGGGTTCTCAAGTCGACCGTGCCAAGTGGTGATAGAACAAAAGCTTTATTGGAGGGCGTCGATTCAAGCATTCCGCATAGAATTAGCGTTAGAGCCATCGATCATCACGGCCAACATTCAAATGATGCCGGTTGCACCATTGTTATTGGTCAGAAAATTCCATTTGCTCCGTCTTGTGTCAAGGCCTCGCATGTAACCTCGGATTCGGCTTTGATTAGTTGGCTGCCTTGCAATAGTAACTTCCATCACGTGGTTGCAGTCAATAGTGTCGAAGTTCAGACTGTTGGGCCAGGGGTTTATAAGCACCTTATAAATGGGCTTTCAGCCAACACNATCTATCGCGTTTGGGTCCGAGCTAAACCAGGCAAAATATTGTCGATCGATGAAAAGAATCCAAAGAAATTAGAATCATTAACGACCTACGTTGATTTTAAAACGCTGCCAAAGAGTCTACCCGATCCTCCCGTGAACGTTCAAGTTGAGGCTGGTCCCCAGAGGCGAACCCTGCTCGTTACTTGGTTGCCGCTAACATTGAACGATTTCGGAAGTTCAAATGGATGCGCAGTCACTGGTTACGCAGTGTTTGCTGGTCACAAAAAGCTGGCTGACATCGATAGTCCAACCGGAGATCACGCCCTCCTTGACTTGTCTGACTTGGAGAGTCTACATAAGAAGTCCGTTACAGTGCGAACAAAATCTGGCGAAAATCTGTCCCAAGATTCGATGCCGTGCCAGATACCCGACGAGTACCTGAAAGCTGCGGCAGCAAAAGCCNTGGATAACAACCAGCAAGTTATGAACCAGCAACCCATAAGGCATGGAGGAAATAGTCTACATATGCACCATCGAGCTGACGCCCGACACTCGCCAACTAGACACTCGGGCCGTTATGCTACGCATGAATCCAAATTAACATCTTCGCAACAACACCCGCAACAGCGCCTTGTCAGCAATAGATATCCAGTTGCTAGAGGTCGCCAGATGGCCAGATCGTTACAAAATCTCGAGTCTGACCTCGACTCTCGGCGTTCAAGTATACCGGCGATCGAAATAGCACGCGAAACAAGCGGATCGGATTTCGTCAACCATGCNGAGAGTTATTCTGAGGAAGAGTTCGAGAGTTCAATGAGGTTTCGGGGTGTCAGAGGTAAGCCTGGGAGTCGTATGAACGCGAGATATCGGCCAAGGCAATCGCATTCTGTTGACAGCTCGGTACCTCATTTGTCAAACCGATATAACCATGCCGGAAACTTGGCTAAATCGCGCAACACTCCCACTGACCGTGATATTAGATACTTTGTAGCTCTGTTTGATTATGATCCGGCGACAATGTCTCCAAACCCAAATGCAGCGTTTGAGGAGCTGGCATTCAAGGAGGGTTCGATCATTAAGGTTGTCGGCGACAAAGGACCCGATGGTTTTTACAGGGGAGAGCTAGAGAATCGGGTTGGTTTCGTGCCCAGCAACGTTGTCTCTGAGATTACGGATCCAAATGTGCTATATAATCTACATGAGAAGAGTAATCAAAACAGGCAATTGATGCACAATAAATTGCAACCAAATCCAAACTATATCCAGGGACAGCAGCAGCAGTATTTGCAACGATCTCAGCAAGTTCAAGTTCAAGCATCGCAACAGCATCAGCCACAACAAATGCACACCCAATTGGATCCGATGCAACCGCAACAGGGTAGTGTGAAAAGGATGACTGCGCTGTACGACTACGATCCTCAAGAGAACTCTCCGAACGCGGACACTGAGTCAGAGATACCATTCAAGGTGGGCGATACAATCTATGTCTATGGTAAAATGGACACCGATGGCTTCTATATGGGAGAGGTGGAGCGAACTAAACAAAGGGGTCTGGTTCCATCGAACTTTCTTCGCGAAGATCCGGTGCTCCCAAANNCGAAGCCACCAACTTTATTGCAGCAACAGCAACAGCAGCAGCAACTGCAGCAAACGATGTTCAGCCAACCAAATGGGCAGATGATTGGTCCCATAGATTCGTTTGTGCAGCATCAACGTCCACCAAACCCGAGCCAATTTTATAATCCTACCGTCCAACAGCAACAAAATGTCCCACTTGATCCCTCGTTGGGAGGCTCTTACGCTCATATGCAGGTGAACGAGCAACAATCGCAGATGAGCAATCTAAACAATCTGCAGATAAGAGGAACACCGATTCGTGGAGTCTTGCCGGCGCAGGCACAACGTGGGTCTTACGATCCAGTGATTCAAAGCTCTCAGCAAAACATAAACAGGCCTACAACGCTCAGCTTGGGCCTCAATCCTGAGGCTCGGCTGGTTGGTAAAACTAGTGATTGGACAAACAATCCACGGCAACCGTTACAANGCCAAAATAACCAGAGCGTTATGCTACAGCAGCTCCAAAGTAGGCCGCTCGACGGGACTGGCATGGGAGTCTCGATGAGCCAGCAAGTTGGTGGCGGTGGGCAGTATGGCAACCTGGGAACCATGAGCTCTAGTCAGCAGGGACAGCATCAAGGTCTAATCCAAAGACCAATGCTAAACAACCAGCAGCAGGCCGGCGGCGGGGTGCTAAGTAACTTATTGTCCAGTGGTAAGCAGATTATTGGAGCAGCGACANCCCCCCGAGCCCCAAATCAGCCCAGCCAGTTTCCATCTGTGAATCAAACAGTCACAGCAGCGAACGTTGGTATGGTGGGTGGATCTAGTGCTAACATTGCTGAAGTTGGTGGCTCTAACTTGGCAAGCAGGGCTAACTTTATACAGCCCAATTTCCATCAAGCAGATTCATCGCAGCAGGCACACAATTCTTTCAATGCAACCAATCAAATGCAACAGCAGCAGGCCCAGCACTATAACCAGTTGGGGATGAACCGAGGGCCGATGAATCAGATTGGTGAGGAGCAAGGTGGAAACATTCTAAATACAGTCAGGAACATGTTCAAGTTATCGTGAATTCCATCTACTCATTCCATTAATTTGTCATCAGGATATCACGACTGTGGCCGAAATTTGAGGACACCTTTCGTGGGCTCGGATGGCTATTGAAAAACGGTCGAGAGAAAATATTAGTAAACGAAAGTTTTGTTTGGTGGGAGTCTTAGATTTATGGATTATAATTTCAAGACTAGGAACAATGATCTCATGAGAATCCATGCAAATATGGTCGAAGCTTTATTGAGTGAAGATTTCTCAGATATTTACATCATTAAAGAGATAAGTTATACAATTCAATCAGGAACTTGAGTGTCTTGACAAAATTTTAATTCGCCGTTATCAAAAGCAGTTTCGCCTGTTGAAGTCATGGCTTTTATTTTGGTCTTAGCCTCCTTGGCCGATCCAACTCTCAGTTAGGTGAAAGCTACTTGAAAGAGATCAGCAATATATATGGCTGAGTTTGTCATGAGATGGATGAGGTTGCCCGAGCNCCGAGCGGGATCGTCTGAATGGCCCTCAGTGTCCTGAGCTTCGTCAGGTGAAAGAAATTGACAGTTTGTTTCATCTAATTCGTCGATGGTCTTTGAGTTCAAACGGTGTTATGGTAATTGGTCTGAGTTGATGGTTGAGACGGCGCGGTCAGTCACAAAAATCGCGTTTTCTAATTAGATCCACAACTCGACTGTCCCCAACTCAAGTTTCACGGATTTCATGAACTAAAACCCGTTAATCAGGGTTTGNAGGTTCGTGGCCAGTAGATGAATATAATCATATCTAACAGGCTCGAGATGTAACGGAAGTTTTCCCATTGGATTTTCATTCGAGGAGTTGAACATGCAACTTCCGACGAAATAATGCGCTAAGACTCAACACTTTCATTCTGTAACGGCGAAGACTCCCAGCCCTGGTAGCGTCTCTTGATCTGAAAACTCGAACTTTTAGATACTTATTAGCTGCTTAATCTACTCGTTGGCCCAAGAGAGATNTATGCTGGATGTGCCTATATCTATATATCGACTCACGTCTGTGTTGCGATTATTGGAGGACAAGATCTGAGGACGACACCTGTTGATCTGCTCTAAGAGTATTATAAGTTGGTCAAAGATCGAGATAAGAATCCAACCAATCTTATGCACTCAGCGCCAGACCAGCCAACGCCCCTAGCTTTCAATTGATAGTATTTATTTCTGTCTTTTATTGTGTGAGACTCTCTCGTGAGAGTCTTTTATTGTCTATGGTCTAAATGACTGAAATTGTTCCTTAATGGCGAATGAGCGGTATAATGCATTCGTCAGACTAACTTTCATTTTCAGCCACTAATAAGTGGATGGATGGATTCCATCTTTCAACTCAAAGCTGCTGAAATTTGATCAATAGAAGCACTTTGAGAAGCTTCAATCTAGTTTATGAGAGGGCGGTTACATGTTATTCGGCGTTTGTCTAGCTTTAATCTTGTAATCTCTCTGCTATTCTAATAGTCATCACCGAATGTAATGCAATAAGTTAGTCTGAATTCCAATCTACAACGAGGGCATCCAGTTCCATAGAGAAGAAAACTGAACACGGATTCGGTCATGGCCTCATGGTTTCCTGATTCTGATGGAACCAGAGATGGTAAAAGACTTGGGTAAGTTCGATTGTTGAAGCCCAAAAGCTTACTCGAGAAGCGGACAAATATTAGAGTGATCTGGTTACACACCGCTCGTGCAGGACAAACCGCGGCAACTTGGATTTCTCCATGTGTCTGTCTACTCAGCCGATATTTCTGCAACAAAACAATCATGCTCGGCGGTGACGCCACAATGGAGAAAATCTTCTGTTTTCATGTATTCATGTCGACCGAAAGATGGCAAATCCACAAGAGAAGATAAGAGGGAACAAAATTAATCCGTCCGTTATAATTATTAGTAACCTCGCAACTTGCCTTGATTTAAATGCCATTGAAAATCACATTTTAAGTTCGTCCAACAAGAAGCTGTGTTATGCATCTGGAACTCTATGAGGATCGCAAATAGAAGCCAATTATTGAATGTGAATATGATACAAGCGTGAGAACATTGCACTTGAATGGAAGAATCGGAGACGACGGGTAGTGGGTAGAGAGTAGACATGACAGAGAGGTGCGAATCTAGTACCAGCGCCGGCCAGTCGATGCAGATTGTCTCGCCAAGGAGTTTAACTCAACCGTCAAGTAAATGGGGTGTTGACACTGAATCTGACATAGTCGACACAACCTCTGCTCTCGATGGGACAAGTGATGACAATGACGATGAGGGGGANAGTAGTGAACAATGTGATCTTAGCCATAATAAAGACGGTTGCTTGAGCTTGAGCCATGAACCTGGGTGCTCAGGTGAGAGGGACGAACGATCAGGCCGACACACTCTCGGTAACGTATCAGTTACATCAGCACAAAGATCGAGGCCGATATGGTCACTAGGTATAGGTCCATCGGTTGAGAACGGTAAGACAAACAGCAGTAATATCAGACTGGTTAGTAGAAGGAAGCGATCTCGAATGNGGAGACGTACCGTTGATGATATTGATAATGATCATGATGGCGACATTGATCGAACTGACAACGAAGACGATAACGATCTGAACCGTGCTAACAGCGACCATGATTTGATCGCGGAGAATCGTCGGATCAAGCAATGCACAGCGTATCTGNGCCATCAACAAGAGGCTAGTTTTATCAACAACCTCAATAGATGGAGACAAGACAAGCCAACTTTTTTGAGATCGAGAATTCAAAGAAACAGACAACAAGAGATGAAGAAGCAACAACATAACCATGGTGCAATAGATCACGATAGAACTCAATCTTGCTTAGCCCGAAACGGAATAAACCTAGGCATAAACTTTATTGATCCGAATAGAATATCACAATTTGAGCTTGGTTCCTCTCAAGACCCTCGAGTTAATTCTGCCCAGCTTAGTGAAAACTGGTCTAGGATTGGTAGTGCCTACTCATACGTGTTAAAAAAGTTGTCATCATATGTGAGCCCAACCCATACAAGTCCCTGTGGATCTCCCTGTAAACTCTCGAGTTCTCAAGTTAGTAACACAGACACCGAGCTAGATGACAACCATCCTCAAGGTCAACAATTTAGTATGACTAGCAATAATCCGCGATACCAAACTCTTCACGGATCCGATGAGTGCCAGGACCCTCGGAGCAAAATCTCGGGAGCAAAGTCGAAGGATCACCGTCGCTACGATTCTGCAAGAGGCTACTCAAAATTAAATCATCATCACTACAGAGAAACGTTCAGAGACTCCAAGTTCTANGAGTAGGCATCATGTCCTTGACATTCACAAAGCCCCGATACATATGCATGCACCATACAATCATTAACCCATCACTGATGACTTTTTCTCTTCCTTCAATCCAAACAGACTACAAAGATGCTTGCTTTTGCTNATTATCATCGGTGTCTGTTGTTTCTTACTCTGGAACATACACAGACTACTACGAGGTAAATATCCTCTAGCTTTTTCTAGATCTATTCCATCTAAGGTTCTCCCTAACGCTCGCTAACATTGATTCCATTAGATGAGCAAAATTTTCTGGGTTTTGTCGAAACTCCGTCTGAGTTGGGTAGATATGAACACTACGCTGTATCAACCGATGCCAAACCGTGCGCCAAGATNGGTAGCTCATTACTTGCGAAAGGGGGTTCTGCCATCGATGCAGCCATAGGGACATTGCTATGTATGGGTGTCACTATACCTAATAGCATGGGTCTAGGCGGTGGATGCATCTGGACGATTTACAATAGAACTACAAGACAGGCCATAGTGATTGATGGCCGTGAGATAGCACCTGATTATTCGAGCGAAAACATGTTTGCGAACAGCTCATTAGCAGCCAGCAGAGGTTCTCTATCGATTGGTGTCCCAGGTGAACTCGCATCATATTGGAAGGCTCACCAAATGTTCGGTAAGCTCAAGTGGTCGGAACTCTTTGACGAAAGCATATCAATGGCTGAGATTGGTTCTCCTATGGTTGAACATTTATCTTTTGCTCTGAGACAACAAAGTCACGCTCAATACATCACCCCTCCTTTGGCCGCTATCTATAAGGGTCCAACCAACAATCAGTACCTCAAAGAGGGAGAGATTCTCGTCCAAAAAGCTTTAGGGAACACTCTTAGGCGCATCAGAAATAATGGTGCAGCGGAGTTTTATGGTGGCCAAACTGGTAAGCTGTTCGTGGATGATCTACAGAAACAAGGCGGCAAGATGACCTTGGAAAATTTGATGAAATATGAAGCTTTAATCAAAGAGCCTTTAAAAGTTGATCTCGGAAGCGACTTAACTCTGTTCACTCCGCCGCCTCCTGCTTCTGGTATAGTGCTGAGTATAATACTGAGAATCATGAAGGGACTTGGATACTACAAGAACCTGAANCCTCAAAATAATCAGGACGATTCAAATCTCTACTACCACCGGCTAGCGGAGGCATTCAAGTATGCATATGCGCAAAGAGCTGGTTTGGAGGATAACCCTGATGATCCAGAGCGTATGGAGCAGCTTCTAAAAAAACTATCCTCCGACAAATTCATTGAGGAAGTGGTCAGTAAAATAACAAACGAAACTCACAATGATAGCCGCTATGGTGGGGACGAGTATTTCAGCGAAGATCATGGTACCGCTCATGTCTCGGTCCTAGACTCTGAGGGAAACGCCGTCGCCGTAACAACATCGGTGAACTTATATTTTGGTAGCGGCATGGTATCACCATCCACAGGTATAGTCTACAATGATGTCATGGACGACTTCGTTTCACCGAATCTCGTCAACAAGTTCGCGTTAGCGCCATCAAAATTCAACCGCATAAGACCTGGCAAGAGGCCCGTCTCCTCTATGGCACCCTCGGTCTTTGTGGATGCAGATGGGAATGCCCGGCTGATAATCGGCGCCAGTGGCGGGGCTAAGATAACCACGGCCATAGCAACTGTTAGTTTACGCAACTGTTTCCTTGGGGAGGATATTAAAACTGCCATCGATGGACCCAGGATACATCACCAATTCTTGCCCAATAAGGTCTGGTTCGAGCTGAATTTTCCCGATGAGATTCTCNTGTCCCTGAAGGAGCGAGGGCACAGCTTGAATCCGATCCTGGATAGATCATCTGTTGTGATGGCTGTTGCTAACGATCGTGTTGATGGAAAAAACTCGATTACGGCAAATAGTGATCACAGGAAGGGTGGTGCAGTGCATGGGTCATGAATTAAATTAAGAGTATTTCGTAGAAGCGAAAATTCACTCTAATCCTTCTCTGTATGCAGGGTTATGGTAGATCTTATTCTGCATTAAGTAACTCTATGGTTCATGTCTCGAACGATGCTAGTGTTTTCGAAAGCTCGTCTTAAAAATATCGCTACTTATCAGTTGATGATAGATCCAGAATTTAGCATGGCTTTGATTGAATTGAATTGAAAATGGATCTGGAACTTGAACACTTACATCGTTCATAGAGAGATTTCCGCTNTTAATGAGTAGGCTCGAGATTCGGGGGTCCTCTTCGAAACAGACCCCAAGCTTGAGCAGCCTTTGCACAGGATTACGAAATATTCAACCCCCGAATTCCGTCTTTGGCATCCCCAATTCTCGACGCTGGTTGCACTCCGACAAAACTTATCAAGTTCTCCGTCCAGAAATTTCAGATAGAATAAACAAATTCACCGATCAAGCGAAACCGATCGACAACTTGACAGAGCTAGTTGCTCTTGGCGCGGATGGAGTTTGGCCAGATAAGACNCTGTTTCGATGCTAAGGACATCATGATTTCAACCCAAGTGATTCGATCGGGTTGAACGGCAAAAGTTGCTTATTCTCAGTCTGAACGGCAGAATGATAAGTTCACCAAGAGGCAATATGTGTTTTGCTTGATTAGGGGCTCAGTGAAAGAGGGTTGCAGCTTCGGGTGACGATGCAGCTGCTGAACTTGATCTTGCTTTATGGTTGGAGAGTTCTTGCTGTTTCGCGCCGCAATGTTTGGATGGATTCTCGCTGCCCAAGTCTTGTCTTCACGTCATACTGCTTGTCATCCATTCACCTTGTTGGATTTGTGGAGCCTTGAGTCTCAAAGCGCAAATGTGCCCGAGAATCCGCACATCCACCATACTCACATATGCTATCGATTGGTGGCGGGGATGGAGGCAGTCTCGTCCGCTTGATGTGTTAGATTAGAGCGAGAGGGAGAAGGAGAGAGCTAGAGCAAGGCAACGACGGCTCGGTTGGGCCAGTTGGACCAAGGCAAGAGGCCAAGGAAGCGTCCCCGCTGAATGCCGCACGTCCGACTCTGATCGCAACTGGCCAAGCCCCAGCACTNAGCCCTCCTCTGCCCAGACTGGCGCTCGTCCGCTAGATCTAACGCGCGAGCGACTATTGTGAGCCGTGGCTCTAGCGGCGGGAGCACAAGCGACAGGCCCGCCTTTGTTACTACCATCGCCACTAGCGCGNTCGCAACTAGCGACGAGTCCCTAGGCGAGCTCGCTGGGCAAAACTGCAAGCTGAGCGAGCGAGAGAGTACGAAGGGGCCAAAGTCTGTTTGCTCACTCGCTGCGTTGATGCCATATGCGATTCNACGGGGCCATGGTGCAGGCGCAATTCCTATGCTACCAGCGGGCATAGTTGCAATGCGAGCGTTCCGTCCCTATTCTTGTCTCATCCTTCCAACTCGCCCGAGAGCCGTAAGCGAGCAGAGGCGGTTCAGTCGGCGGCTGCTGTGGGCGGCCGCCACCCGAGCCGGCCCATCCTCGCAGCGCTAGATGCCCAGTTTGGCGCTCCTCGAGCTGCTGCTAGGCGCCCGCACCGGAGCAGCTCGGATTGGCTGCGCGCGATTGCAGTCCAGCGGCTCGGCTAGGCGCACTCGGCCGCGCGCATAGGTTTGGCCGGCGATGGTGTTTGCATCTGCGCACCTCCCATGGGCAGGGCAAGCCGAGCTTAGCGCGAGACTGCGGAGGCGCGGAGACTCGCTGCAGGGTTGCGAGCACCAAGCGAGAAGTGCAGATTTCTCACGCAAACGCAGGCCAAGCACAGTGGCTCGCCCCACTGCTCGCCATTGGACGCGCGCGCGC
>Ga0058699_1000383_pt1 | contig 13725 bp, 5 predicted proteins | sample AgamicAtPe_FD_55078 | JGI IMG/M metagenome (GOLD analysis project Ga0058699, IMG submission 55078) | Agave microbial communities from Guanajuato, Mexico - At.P.e | ecosystem: Host-associated > Plants > Phyllosphere > Phylloplane/Leaf | place: Guanajuato, Mexico | collected 2012-10-15 | reverse complement strand
GTGAGAAGGAGAGGCAGACTCAATTGGAATCTGCGTCGAAGGATGTGGCAACAATCGTTTCAGAAAAATGCGTCAACTCAGAGACAAAAAGACCATTTCCTATCTCAATCATAGAGAAGAGTATGAAGCAGATACACTTCTCGGTTAATCCCGGGGAAAATACCAAACAACAGGCACTCAAAGAAATAAAAAGCTTGAAAGCATCTCCGATAGGGAGATGCCTGATGATGTCGAAAGTTATTGCGCATGAGAAGACTAAAGAGCTCGCATGCTAGGTAGAGGTGGGGTAGGCTGAGGGTGAAAGAACACTCGAAATTGTCCAATCTACGAATTCAGGCTCACCTAAGGGCATCACACGAGCTTGTTTGGTCAGCACCGAGATCTCAAACTGCTATGGTTTTATTCATCACCCGTGTCTTCAAAAACTTGTTTCTCCTCATGATCCGATCTCTTCCTCCATCTTGAACTGTTCCTCTTGTGATGGTGCCTTTCCTGTAATTGGACGTCTGAATAGTAGAATGTGGGGCTCTGGCTCATGGATCATATAGTGTATCCAACCATGGGATTGCTGAATTCCAATGCCTCTCCATTCGTCTTCAGTCATAAGTTTGTCTTTGGGTATTATCTTGGCCATTTCGGGTGTGACTTGTACGTGACGGTATTCGTACTTGTCATCGTAATACTTGTCCGAATATAAGATATGTTTTGACGGCATTTTATCACAGGTTCCTCCTTCTCCCCCTCACTCTCTCTCTCTGCAATTTTCGTATGCAAATATAAAGGCTCTCAAGGAGCGAAACAGTAAACAGAGCAACGACGACAGCGAGCATTTCGGTTGACGAACAAATTTGACCGTTGCAAACGCGAGGGGCGACACCGTCACTCGCGTGTTCTACCGCAGTGCCGGGTTCGCGGAGACAAAGTGCTACGCGTGTATTAAAGCGCGCAATTTCGCTCTCCACTCAACAGTCTCTATGTCACATCGGTTGCCGGTTCCAATTTCTCGCCACTTGCCATTGTTGGCACCTAAAGTAACAATCTTTCAATCTCTTTCTCGCTCTCCTTAGTCCTCACTCGAACAATAGTATCATCTAAGGACTCCCCATTACACTTACCATCTATTTTAACGTTAAAAGATCAACCTATTCGCACTCAAAATGATGATCAACAACAAGCCNAAGGGAATCTGTCTCAACAAGAATGCGGCCAACATTCAGCCGACGCAGCTGGCAACAAGTGGGNTGGATATAAAGCGAAGGATCGAGGACATACCGAAGAATCTCGCCGCCTCGCTCAAGAGCATTGACGATGAAAACGACGATGGTGAGCTGAAGAAGGGTATGGTTTTTGATATGAAGAAGAATTTCATTGAGCTCAAGAAGAGAATCATCATTGATTTGCCAAACAAAGCTAACTCCGAGAATCAATATGCAGAGCAGCCACCACCACAGCTGACCCATGACAAGCAACAAGTGCAACAGCCCCAACAAGAGTCCGGCCTCAGCCGGATCCCGAGAATCAAGCTGCAACTTTTGGCCTCAGCGAACACTGCAGCCGCAGTTAGCAATAAGCTCGTAAAACCGTCCTCTGTGCCCCAAGAGCTGACCAAGGTAGAGTTGAAGGGCGAAATTGAAGATATTGACAAGTCGCCAGGGCGCGACGCTATCTTTCAGGTCTCTGATCTAGCCAAAGACATCTATCAGTACATGTACAATCTCGAAGAGCAACAATCCGTCAAGGAAGATTATTTAAGAGAGTCTAAAATTTTAACTCCAAGAGTCAGGCAGAGGCTTGTCAATTGGTGCATAGAAATCAACTCGCAACTTAAACTTTTAACAGAGACACTATACATCACCATAGCTCTAATGGATCGCTTCTTTGATGCCGTCCAAATTAAGCAACAAAGCCAAGTGGAGCTGGTGGCTGTTGGGGCCACTTTGATAGCGTCAAAATACGAAGAAATTTACCCGCCTGAAATCGCTGATCTACAACATTTGACTCATAGTAACTATTCCAGGCGTGAAATCATGCGCATGGAAATATGTATCCTCGAAAAGTTAGATTTTAAACTTGGTAAACCCATTCCTCTTAGCTTTTTACGAAGATTTTCCAAAGCTGCCAACTGCGATCTTAAGATGCATTCAATAGCGAAATATCTAATGGAATTGAGCTTAACGGAGTACGAATGTGCCCACTGGCGCCCATCGTTACTCGCGGCAGCCGCTTTATTCACGACTATTCACCTAGTTCGCAGGGACAATCCAAGCTCAGACTTTAAGAATAGAAAGACGCTTGTACGGCCAAGCCAGGATCGTTGGACTGGTACACTCGTTCACTACACGCACTACAATAGGCAGCAGCTCCTAGAGCCGGCAGGCATACTTTGCAAGATCCTCAAACGGGCCCAAAAGAATCCGCAATCTTATGCTTGTGTAAGAAAGAATCTACTCAACCTGTCCAAGTGGCCCGAGCTGAAGTCCACGAGAGTCGACGATTTAATCAAGTACGCTGATCAGATATAAATGTGACACAGCGGCACAATTACTGTCGTGACCAGCCGGCTTGCTTGTAAATAAACTTACCATGAAACCTCAGGCCAATTCTTCCCACAATTTTTCCCCTCGAGATGTTTTACAATGAATCAAATCGTAAGAACGGTTGTTATGCAACGGCAACAAGAAGTAGGCGGAACGAGTTTTGATGTTTGCGGGAATTTTATAGGAGCGCTTGGCCGACAAAGTCGAGCTGTGCGAGGGTTGCAGTTCAAGCAACCTCCACTGGCTAGCTCAGAGCCGCGTTTGGCTAGCCCAGAGGTACACTGGATTATGGTCAGAGAGTCGGCTGGCCATAAGCCCAAAGCTTGTTCGAGTTTCTTTTTCAATCGTTCGTTTGAAGAGCAAGTTGCTAACGAGATTTAGTCTAGAAAGAGTCCAAAGGGTTGGTCTTCTCTTCAACGTGCCACGCAATCAAGCGAGACAAATTCAAGATTTGAGCAGAATGAGCATCATTATGGGAGGCTACTCCTCACGAGCTCACACTCTGATTGACGCTACAACTTTTCAGCAAGCTNGTCCGTTATGTTTAGTCATTCTAATATCAATANTCAACCTAGTTACACTAATTTCTACCTCAGAGTTAAGCCCTAGAAGTCTCCCAGAGAGTGCGGCGAAAGTTGGGCAGCCAGCCAGGTTAGATTGTCAACTTGGAGAGCAAAGATACTTCAATTATGAGAGTGCGACCAGAGTTTGGGGATCCGCTAATCAGCAGGTGCATCTTCGTGCAAGCTTGCGCCTCAGATGCATGGAGCCGCCAAGCGACAATACGTTGAAGTATTTGGCAGAAATAATCGAGTTGGGTCCAAGTTTTGGCGACGAAAGAGCTGGTAAAGCGAAAAAGTCAAGACAAACTGCGGACAAACAATCTAGAAGATCTCTTGTGCCGGTAGACGCATCATTGACACCAACACAATCCAGTGCTAAACTAGCCCAATGGCCTCTGCAACAGGCGAAAGGTTCCTGGGATGCTGAGGTCCACGCGGAGCCAGTTTTCGAGGAAGTTGGCGAAGCGATCAGTTCAACAGCTGGCAGAGTGAAGCGATCGGTCTCAGGTTGGTTCAGTAAAACTTGGGGAGTTGTAAAGGATTTTTTTGTCAATATATTCGAGTCGAGTGAGAAGAGCACCGTTTCCCGTGAGCAAGCTTTCCGGGACAGTGGCATTGATATAGCAAACCAATGCAAAGCTGGCAAGGATAGGCCGCCCGGCAAGGGCTTGCCCATTGATGAGTCTATTTTTGAAGATTTGGAGCCAAAGTATTACATTGGCGCGAGTCTAGATGCCTCTGGAACAGCCTACGAGTTTGCCGACGATCAAAATAGTGGGCGCGCAAATGAACAGGATGAAGGCGAGGATCTATCGTTCTTTGACGATCCGAAACCCAAAGCAAGTAGGCTGAAACGAGCNGCAAATCAAGCGAGCAAAACGTCCCAGTTGGGCAAAGACTATGAACGCTTACTCAAGTTGCCGTATGTGTTTTTACAATCTCGATTGGGTAGAATCATTGAAGTTAGATTCAGTAACGAGGAGACTGACATATCGGTGAAAAACTTCAAACGTCACTTGTGCGATTTGTTTGCAACCAATTTAGATAAGAACAAAACTCAAACGAATGAAATAAGCCCAATCGGGCAGCACACAACCAGGTATCTGGTTGATTCAAGCACCAATTCAAGCGCAATCAAGCAATCGTTAATGTTAAACAATGCTGGCCCGAAGGACGACTCGCAACAGTTGGTCAGGGTGCTGGCAAGTCAGTCAGCAAGCTCGAGAGACCCAAGCTTTGCGAGCCCAAAAGGGCAGAGCTCGGAGGAGCAAGGCCGTGATCGTGGCAGCTCAGAGGCAGGTAGCCTAGGCGACAGTTTGTCCGTTTTGCGTAGCATCAATTCTACCAGCAACATTCAATTGAACTCACGGACAACAGTGCCCGATATTGATCGTATTCGGGTGCGAGTGAAGCAATTGCAACANATAAGCGAAGGTCGGCTAACAAACACTGCCGGCCAGCTTAGTATGTCGCTCATTCAGGTTAACGATAGGTCAGCTCGGGTTAAGAGAGAGGCCACAACAAACGCGGCCGACAATAATGACGACGACGATCGCAAAAATGGCCAACAGATTGACGATATTGCAGATCTGCTCCAGGTTTCCACTTCGTTCACGATGCAACTTGTAGCCCCGAAAGCAATTGCCAGCAACTTTCTCGACTCAGCCGATTCGGCTGGCTCTCATGGGCGAAGGCTGGAGAGGTCGTTGGCGCCAGAATTTAGGGTTGAGCCGGACGGTGGAGTTGCAGTGAATGGCAGAGTTTTGACTGAAAATTCCAAGAACTCTGACAATGGCAAGGACAAGAGGGCGAATGGTCAGCTTGCGAGCGGAGGTGGAAGTGGCGCAGTTGATAAAGGCGCACAACGACAGGTCGGCCTGAGTCAGACAAATCAAACAGGTAATGGAGTTGGAAACTCGACTCGCTCGAAACGTGAACCTCTTGTGACCCGGCCGAGCAATTCGTCGGAATTACAAAAGATGATTGAGGAATGGCGACAACTAGAATTAGAGCTCCAACTAACTCCAACAAGTTTGTTGCCTGAGACAAGCAGCCAGGATGGCCAACTGCAAAGGCTTGAGATTTTACGCGACCAAATTCAGATGCGAATAAACGAGGAGTTTTTGAGGAATAAGCTTAGGAGATCGGCCGAGTCGCGACAGGTGGCGACAGCAGCAGCTTCGGCCTCCCTAGAGCCGATTGCAGCGATAAGAGATGGCGCCTCCAAGCTGCGACCATCAGCGCGCTCAAACAATGATCTTGGCTTGAGTCTTACGCAGGTTATTCTCGGTAGCGGAATCACCTCCAAGCGAAAAGGTTCCATTTACAACACGATAGAGGAGGTTGTCGAGCTTGAGGCCGCTTTGGACGAGGACTCGCAAGTGGGTTCAGTGTCNAGCCTATTGCGCAACACTGCCCGCGTTGACAAGCTACGCGCCCACTGCAAGTCCGCCATTGCCAGTCCAGCCGAGATACAAGCCGAGTCCGCTCGATTGGAGCTCAGGTCTCCGTTCAATGTGAACGATGAGCAATCTGAGGGTCACACCTCAAACGAGGATAGACTTTCTAGGATAATTCAGAAATTGGCCACCAAGAACGAGCATCGTTTGGAACAATGCANACAGGTGATGCAGTTGCTGTTGCGAGTTAATGATCGCCAAGCGGCTGAGCTCGTTCTTGAGCTGCTGGACGATTGCAACAAGCGCATGCTTTCCGGCTCAAAGCACGAGGAGCTCGGCTATGGGCCCATGAGCAAATACTATCGCAACCTGCGACAACAATTCACCGAGTTGCTTGCGAACATCAACAGGCCTAGCGAGCTGCTGCTCGACAAGCTCGTNAATAGGCTTGACCAGCTGATAAAGTTGCCCAATTCAGCCGACCAACAAGTGGCCAAACGGCGCCAAAACTCGCAAGAGCAAGAGTTTGTTTACGTCCCCAAATCAACTGAATCAGCACAGGATAATGGGCAATCGTCGTACAATAGNAGTGTGTTGAAGGAGGAAGACGATTACAACAATAATGATGGCGCTGGCTCTCTCGTGATGACAATAACCTCGCTAGCCTCGAGAGCCTCCATAGGGNGCAGCAAGCGGGTTGAGGTCGCAGAGAAGCTCCTATCGAGCCTCAAGGGCAGCTCTTGCTCGCTTTTCAATGCGCCAGACATCGACATCCTCGAGTCGATGGGCAACTTTCAAGAGCCTGTCGATGGGATCGTTGGAAAGGTTGTCCATTTGGCGAGACGCTGCAAACACCATGACCAGTATCTGGTTGCCTGCGTACATGGCTTGCAAGGTCAGCTAGGCCACGCTATCACTCAGAGATTCTTCATAGAGCAGCTCATGTCGACGAACGTATCCTGTACTGTCAAGAGCGAGATTGTCCTAACGCTAGTCAACTCAATACTTATTGACGATCTCAAATCCTTAGCAACGCGGCCCGCAAGCAACGATCTAATTGTTAGAGACCAAAGCGGAAATTGGCCATCGACTGGACTGAACCAAGTGGACGATGTTTTGCTGGAGTTAGTCGACGAGAAGAGCAAGCGATATGTTAAAGATAGAAGGTGTTTAGGCCAGTTGGTTGGTTATTACTTGAGCAAGAAGAGACAACTCGCCACTGACTCTACCTCAACTGGTCCAAAGCAGCATAGACAGAACGCTGGCCGGAGTGGCGATAAACGTCGAGTCGGGGGCCGCAACAAGCGAGCAGTTGTAAACAAGGACGGATTTTGGGACGAAGCTCAGTGCAAACGCTGGTCGATACCTGAGTACTCAATTGAGGGAAACTCTAGTCTCGGTTATGAAATGGCCGACGAAGTAGACGATAACTCAATCTTGGTTGCGCTTGCAAACAATCGGCCTTCGGGTGGAAAATCGTTGCGTCGCAGCCAAAAGTTGGTCGAGCGCGAAACTGATCCGGCCTCAAACTCGACTAGCCCGCCAATAATAAGACGACGCCACAAGTGCTCTGCAAGCAAAACTTATGGCCCAAAAAACGCAGAGGCCACCTTGAAGGCCGAGATTGTGAACGATCTGGTTGGTTTAAAGGACGAAAACAAGTTCCTCGCTAGATTCAGACTAGCAACCAACTTCTTAGGGAGCAAAATCGACGTTGGCAGAATGTATCTTTGGCACCAGAGGCAAACAACTCGTGCCTACGTTAGTATTCTCGGCAAGAGCCTTTGGGATACATCGCACAGTTGCCAGGAGAAGGCGCCTCATCATTTGCTCTACATGCCATTGTTTGACTTTAACCTTTGGGTGGTGAAGGTCTCGGTTGGCTTACGGTTGCACAGCGAGATGGGATTCCACTCGAATTGCGAGCAAAAAGAGGTGGAGGGAGGCAAGAGGTCCCTAACGAGCGATAGGCCAGCCACGAGCGAGGACGAGCTGGAATTATATCCAACAATGACACTTCGAGCCTCTGGCGAAGCGTCGGCTAAGTTCGTCGTTGCTCGGGCTGGAATGAGCCTCACCAGCCAATACGGATACCAGGGCAATATTCGCGTTAGCAAGCAACCAGAGTCCTGCATGTCCGTTTACAGCGCGCACCAACCGATGAACTTGACATTCAGCTCCTGGTTTCAGCTCTGGGACAACGATTGCCACTATTGGGGCTCTCGCAACAGGGCCGAGCCTCAGGCTACAAGATGGCGGCTGAGCGCGCGCAAACCGGCCGCTTGGATAGAGGACGAGTGCTTGAATGGGCCCAGATGGGCAACCAACAGCTCGAGCTTGCAGGATCCCTCACCTGGTACCATAAATCCGTAGGAGGAGTGAGTGAGTGAGAAAGAGGCGGGCGGCAGATGTGGCTAGCTGGCGAGAGGACCCCAGCAAGGCGATGGAGAGGTTGCGTTCGGTGCCGATCGCATGACAGTTTGAGTGACTAGTTTACCTCGCAAAGCGTGTACATTACATAAGAGTCTGTGGGTCGGGCCAAGCGAGAAAGGAATGGGTTGGCTTCGTTATCGTTGGCACCATAGTTGTTGTTAAGTGTTCAAGTCGGCAAGTTAACCTTGATACGGCAAAATGAATGAGTAGGTGGCCGAACGAGTCAATCAGCATGCGAGATTTGCGCCTCTTGAGCGTGGAAGGTCGAGCGAGCGTTAGGCTGGCTGGCTGGCCGGCCGGATAGCCAACCCATCGGTCTGCAAGCAAATGAGTCCCGCTAGCTGCTCGAGTCTGTCGGACGGACGGCCGATTTGCCTAACACCGATCGGCTTTGGCCGACGGCTGGCCACCGTCATCGGATAAGGATTAGCCTGACGACTTTCGCCTGGCTGCAGGGATTGGCGATTAAGTGTACACATTAATTATCAGCGAATGGGGAGAGCTTTTGCAGGTGAGAGGGTTGGCTGCCAGCTAGAGGAGACTTTAGCTTTGGACAAAAAGTCATTAGCTGGTCCATCTGTCGGTCCGTGCGTCCGTTTGTGCGTCGCCCATTCGAGAGAAGGTAATCTGCGAATATCGCGCCTTGAATGCCAATAGACGAGGAAAATTCTCATCTACTGCTTGCAACACTCCAGCTCGTGGCTGTTTTGTTGAAAGCAGCGCCAACTTGCCTGCTAACTGACTCGTTGTTACCTGTTGCTCACGAGTCAGCCCTGACCCAAGGAGGGGCAGGCGCACAACCAGTCGGCTAGCCAGCCAGCCAGCCGGCCGGCAAGTTCGCGCGCTCGTCTAGACTGAAAATAGGATCACTCGCGCAACTTTTATCTAGCTAACTGTTTAGCAGTTTCAGGTACCAAACGAACGGTTACATAAGCTCGAATTGGGGGAGGCGTTTTCCTGGCATTTGGGCGGGCAAATTGACCGGCGCCATTGCGTAAGATGCCCAGGAGAGATGAACCGATCTATTTTTAGAGCCCCAAGTTGGCCGCAGAAGTATAAGCGCCACCAGAGGCTGCTCCTACTCCAGTGATTGCAACTTATGGACACCCATTGATTGGCTCGTGCAAACCATGGCGGCCAGGTAAGGCGCTGGCCGGCTCATGGGCCAACCGTTCGTCGGGAGTATAAAAATGATTCGATTCCATGAGTTGGGTATCATTTGCTTTCAAGCTCGATCTAAGTAAAGACCAGAAATTAGCCACTCGTGCACCGCAAGATAGCTGAAGCTAAAAAGAAAACACTCAAAATGAACAAGCAGGTAAGTGGANGGACACGAGATGAGCCAGTGGGCTATCCCTTGAAAGGGGGCCCCAATTAAGCCACCGAGCAGCAACCAGTTACTCACAAACAACAAACAAATACCAAATTCCGTCCCGAACAGATCATCGTTCTCATCGCCCTGTTTGCCATGGTCGCCTGCGTTCTGGCGCAATACGACCACCACTATGAAAAGGAGGAGAAGAAATTCATCCAATTGCCGGCTCTAAAGCTGAAGCTTGGAATGGACAAGCTCACCTTCAAGCTACCAAACTTGATGTCCATCTTCCAAACTCACCAAGAGCACCACTACCCACAACACTACTAACTTATTGACCAAAACTTAACCTAGCTACTCGAGTGGTTAACGCACCTCAGCTATTCCGTATGCAAATTTCGCTTTGCACTTGGTCCACTTTTGGGCGCTTGATTAAATGAAATCAGCGCCGGAAACTCTGGCGAGACAAGCAACTCGGAAGGATGGCATTGTTGGTTGGCTGAATGGACGCGAGAAGCGTTGGACTGTTGTTTCTTAATTTTGCATTTGGACGCAAGACTAGATCGTCGACCTGATTGTGTTGCATTAATTTATTACGGGATCATGGATTCGTTTTCAATTCCAACGAGAGCGACACAAGCAATCGCTCAAGCTGCTCCAACTAATAAATAATAAAACAAAGCCCAACTGAAAGGCTAGAGACTCATCTAGACCGAGTTTTGCTTTGATATTGTATTTGTTCATTGTGCACCTGTTGCAACAGCGCCGCCCTCTTTCGTTTGTCGAGCAAACCTGACTTGAGCCAGGCTAACGTCGTTTGCAGTTGGCTCACCACCTGGTCAGTCGCATGCATTGCAGCACCCGACTATAAGTGTTGCATGGTTCAAGCGGCCAGATCAAGAAACACTGGCTAAGGCACTTGAAGATGAGGTTTCTCTAGCAGGAATAAGCAAACTTTCGNCCAACTTTGGCTGTGATACTGGCAAAGCAAACACGAACAAGTCCGCGATCGTCGATCCAACTTTATCTCGTTGTTTTTGATGCACTTGAAAACAGGGACAATGTTACGCAACAGATCTCGCCAAACAAGCTGTCTGCCGGCCAACTGGCCCGTTTGACGGCTCGCTCATGAGCCAATTATCTCGTCCCAGCATCTCAATCGGCTTGCAAGGCTCAGACTGCCATCGGCGAGGCGATACCAACGTCGACTACTGACGCTCGCTAGGGCTCAGCGTTTGCGAGGCAAAGGGGAGGGAGAGAGGAGCTAGCAAGCGGGCAAGCGGAGGAGAGAGGAGAGGGAGAGAAAAGGTACTGGTTTTGGGCATAGTAGGAAGCGGAAGTTGCACTTTATCATTGGGAAAATCTAGTTTTTAAGCGGCTACAAGGTTCACTCACACGAGGTAATGAGTGGGCCTACAACGATTATCAGGTGATCAAATCTCTGGAGGGGGGCTGAATTTAAGTCAAATCAACCAAGTGGCGGTCGGCATAAGCCACTGCGCTTCAACGTTGCAGAATTCTGGCGGCCGGGTTTTAGGTGGCTGGCAGATCAAAGCTAGCCACCAGGCTTCATAGTGAGTGTTGATTGCGAGCTCCTTATTGGCATTCACAGCGCTAGAGAAGCCCCATGTTAATCCTGCGGGATGAGAGGCCGCCAATTTTGGCCGGCCACCGATGGATTTGAATGCAAATGAGATATCGGGCTCATTGGCCAAGCGGTGGCAAGCAAACGCAGGCTATAGGAGGCGGGAAATGGCTAGAACTTGCCCGATTGGATACCTACTCTCAAATGGCGCAGAAATTACCCGCTTGTCCAATTTGATTGTATTCTGCTCGCTCGCATATCCAACTCGGCCGGCTGCGATCGGCCAGCTCAGGTAACCTAACCGCGCGCACTGAGGGAAGGGCCAAAATCATTAGTATTCTACCTTCGTTGACTCGCTCGCTCGCTCGCTTGACCGTCTGTTGGTTTTGTATCTTATCTGGTCTGGCAAAGGCAGCCATGTCGGTCAGCTTGGTTCTTGCGCGTGTTTGTTTTGGTTCCCGAGCTCGAGCGGCCGGTCAGGCGCCGATACCTGAGCGGTAAACTCGGAGCCAAGGAGATAGTGTCTGCTCAACTGGCTGCCCGCTCGCTGATTCTGTTGTCAGGCGGCCAGAAAACCCGTTTAGCCGGACGGGTGATGTTCGCATTTTGGAGCCGCGCTAAGTTCACCTGGCCCAACGGGAGCGGAAGTTTGAGTTTTGTTTAATTTAAAGGTAAAATCTAACCTGTTTCAGGAGTGGCCCTTGTGGAGGGCGAGTTGGAGGGCAAGAGGCAAGAGTTNGGCCATGTGACTCTCTAACATGGCGCCGCTCAGCTTGGCTCGCCACCATCATTGGCGGCCCAGTTTGGTGGGTTAAGCTGCTAGTCTGGCGTTAGGCGTCTAGGCCAGGTGAGCCGCTCGACTGGTCGAGTTCAGAAAGTGAACGTTAGCGTCGCCGTTGTCGCCACCAGTCAAGCCTGGCAAGCCAGCATCGCCATTCAATTCCAGTTCATGGTCTTTTTCCCGCAGGCTGGTCGGGCGGGACGCTGACACGAAAGGAAAGTGCGCTGCCGAGTGCAAGTCCACCTCCAACAAGCAAGCCAGCCAGCCAGCCAGCCAGCCTGCAAGCCAGCNAGCCAGCTAGCTAACCAGGAGAGCCTGCATTCACTCGATGAGAGGCTAATAGACGCGCGAGTTCATTGTGATTTATAAAAGAGGCTGAACCCTCTAGTGGCAGCGGAACAGCCTCTTTCCGCCCAACCGGGCGACTGAGTGTGTGATACAATGCACTAGCAGCCCGGCATTACTGAGCTGGCGGCTCGAACGCCTGAAAAAGGTGGATGGGCCTTTTGCAGCCAATCCACTGCCTCGTATTGTCTTTCCGCCTCGATTCCACCTGACCGCTAGCGGGCAAGCGGGCTGACTAGCTCGCCAGCCTTCAAGTNGGCGGGCGACACGCTAAGTTTCCCTCCTTCCGATCGGCAGTCGCCCATTTCCCGCTCTCAGTCTTGCGCTCCTGTGACGAAACTCTTGCTTTGGGCGAAGTGTAGTTAGTGTGGCCGAAATATTATCACCTACCCGGAGAGCGAAAGTTTGCCTGATTGTTGCTGTACATGAGCNCCCATTAGAGGATACAGCCAACGAGCGTCAACTCAGCTAGCAAATCTCGCGAGAAAGCCAGTCGGAAACCCAAAATTGGGCGCCATTGAAACACAACACCCGTAACTCTTGCCCCATCATAAGTTCAAGCTTGAGAATACAACAAGAGACGAGCTGAGATCTGCAAAAACCAGTGAGCCATTCGTCTAGTCGATAAATCATTCACACAAAGAATCGCCCATCGNCCCCAAAGCTTGATGGTTTGCTCCAGGTTGAGCGAAAAGGGCATCAGTATGGATTGAAGTAGCTGGCTAGAATTCTTACATCAGAGACAAGCGCAGAGACACTCGAAGTAAGGGTCAAGATCACCAGATAAGGCTCCTTGAAGGTGAGTTCGAGGAAAATTGGACTCGGTGGTCAGCGGTCAGATGTTTGGTTGGTGGCTCCATCATTTTAGTCGGAAGCGGCCGGTATCTAGCTGCGAGTTAATGCAAGAGAGGATATTCCTACTCGCTGAAACGTCATAGAATTTGTCGAGATAACGAGAAAAAGCTTGTGCTGGCGATATGACGGAGATTTTCTTGCCTACCCAGCTCATCAGCTGGGTGACCTTAACCATATAGTGGTCATGTCGGTGGCTGACAGAGCGAAAGTCTCGTTGGCTATCTGCTATAGGGCGACCAACGACAAAACGTACCTACCCTGCCTTCTCAGGTGGGTGCCATCTCCACCCTAGCCTCAGATTAATTTGATTGGGCAAAGAGAGCGAGATTTTTGCCTTTTAGATGTGTTAGCAGGCTCGCTCACAGGGATTATGGGCAACAGGACAGCTCGATAAGCTGCGATTGGTGGTCTTTGATTTGGATTTGCGAGGGCTCCATTCAAATCGAGTCATAGGCGATTCAAGTGAGAGTAAACAAGCTAAACAGCTGATTTGTTTTCGAGTCCACCTGAGAGCTAAGCGATATTCTGGCCGTCACTTGGCCATGCCCAACGCGCACGCCTAACGAAGCCTGACAGACAAGAGCGCAACAAGTTTCCGTTGGTCTTGGATAAAACACCTAACAAACCCAAAGCCGCTCAGTGTTTCACAATTGAATGAACAAATACTCTCCCACAAGCCGGGCGCGTAAGCTCCCCACGCTTCCATTGTCGGCTTGTGCTGAGGATTGTTATGCAAGATGCAGGAGAGAAAACGAGCCTTATCATTTCTCCTGATAAACCTGATCAAGCCAGCCTGTTAAATCAAAACACTATCTTCACCCACCAAGATGCTCACAAACTGGCGACTTGTTGTCAAAGTCTCAAGTTGCAAGTGATCGCCCAGGATTGCTGGCTAGAGACTAGGGGAGATAT
>Ga0058699_1000382_pt1 | contig 13731 bp, 10 predicted proteins | sample AgamicAtPe_FD_55078 | JGI IMG/M metagenome (GOLD analysis project Ga0058699, IMG submission 55078) | Agave microbial communities from Guanajuato, Mexico - At.P.e | ecosystem: Host-associated > Plants > Phyllosphere > Phylloplane/Leaf | place: Guanajuato, Mexico | collected 2012-10-15 | reverse complement strand
ATCTTCCATTAGCCTCATTGTGCGGTTATGATCTTTATTGTACTTTGCCGCCAAGCATGCTGGAGATTTCCACGTTCAGCAATCAGTCAGCCCCTGTCAGTCCAGATGGGCTTGATTTTCATTCTGCTCCATACACATTGGAAATAAAAATGGAGTTAAGCAGAGGACCAGATTCAAAGTTAGAACTTCAAACTACATTCCAGGGTATCAGGGAAAATGCGCGCCATTAGTGGGTCCCAGAGACAATAGTTCCGCGCGCAAACACAAGGGGACCCATCTCATTGTAAGAGGGGGGCATCTAAGCAAGTTGGGAGGGGGAAAAGATGCGAGCGCTAGCAATCATGTGAAAGCTACGAGCAAAATGAAACTATAACACTAACAAGCCCCGAGAGGCCTTCATTTTAATAGGAAGCACTTTCTTCGTTCGAGCCTTTTGCGAGGTACACGTATTGGATTCGATTTGTTTGTTGGTTGGTTGAGATCAGCTAGTTTCGTCCAATATGTTTGGGAACATTCAAAGAGCTTTTGAAAGAATGCGCGTCTTGCAGGAGCCTCGTTCAGCCGACTTTCTGATTGTCGTTGTGCAAGCGATTCCTTTGCTGCTGACGCTTCCGCTTTGATAACTGCCTAGTTCTTTGATTATCGTTTTGACTAGATTTCCGCCGGAAAGCTGTAGTCTCATCAGCTTGATTCNTTTCATCATGATTGTAGTCAACGTCTACAGATTGATTATAATTTAACGCTTGCCGCTCACTCGCGCAATCAGATTGGCGCTGCACGACTTGAGAGTTCGAAAATACACGGAGATCATGGGCTTCACTCTCTTGGTGGGCGTTTTCAGGGCCTCGTCTGAAACGTGCCGATGGCTGTTGTTGTTGCTGCTGCTCAGTAGGGAGTTGCTGTGAGGTTGACTGCATTGAGCCAGTTGAAGTTGAAGATGATATAATGTCATTGGACGCCCTTGAGCCGTTATGGTAAGCCTGAGAATGATTGTTGAGCTTCAACTGTAGATTCGAGTCGGAGTAATCAATGTGCTCGTACAAATTTGATTTCACTTCCGCCAGTGGATTTGAGATNACATTGGCGGCAGGATCGTGATCGATGGCTTGGCGAGTGAGGTGATCTCGATTGTTAAATTGGTTNCCGTTGCTATCTTGTTGCATTAGCTCATGTGGTTGACCGATAGGAACTTTCTGAGCTCTCGCAGTTTGAAGATTCACCGGATTTCTCTGTAAAGTTCTGAATACGGAGGCTGGGTGCTGCGCAGGGTTATTCAGGAGAATTCTATGCGAATCGTCCACAGTGATGCAATTGTTGTGAGCTATAAAATTTTGTTGCCTTGGTTGATCCAGGCGAGAGGTCTGATGATTTTGGATGATTTGTTGGGGCATCTGGAAGTGGTTCATTAGATTTGTAGTGGCATAAGGTGAGAGAGGTATTGTACTTTGAAGTCCCCCTCTCTCGCTAGTTACGATTGGTTGCTTCATCTCGTCTAGACGCTGCTGTAGAACTGCTTCATATCTCTGATTGTCGCTGATAGTCTTAGCTAGAAGTTCCCTGTTGTAGTTTTGATTTGGAAGTAACCGAGTTACTGAGGAGGGACAACTCGTATCACTGTTACTACTGGCCGTTTGATGACGGTCAGCGTTGCTAATTAGGGGTATATTGTTTCNTTGCTGATTTTCCAATTCCTCATATTCAGCCATACCATTAATTACGCTGTAGTAGTCGCCACCATGGTGTATGATCTGAGTTTGGTGTTCGATGGGGTGACTCAGATTCGAGTTCTTATTACCAATCAAATGTCCAGGGGTATTTTTGATGAATCTAGAGTTAACATCCTTCTCTGCCATCATGAGAACTTGATTGCCATTCATTCTGCGATTCAAACTCGCTGGATCATTGCTGACCGAAATCAATCCTCCATGAGATACGATTGATCCTGTTCTGCTAGAGTTTAAACATCCATTGTTGGCCCACAAGGTTTGTGGAGGCATCGGCTGCTGAGCTATCTGNGGAGAGCCAGAATAAATGAGATGCTGTTGATGATCGTAAATGTTTTGTTGAATAGAGNTTTGGTGGTTGACGGACGATGGCATATAGAACTTATTTGAGAAATGCTCGCTTATTGTCTTCTTCCAGGTTATCACTTTTTGGTTGTTTCTTCGGTATAGTAAATAACTGACAAGTATCAAAATCGATATAATAATCAGACAGATCGATGTGATTATGTATACACCACCGATACCGCGTTGTTGTGCATCAAGGTTCCCATAGGAGTGCGGCACCGATGAGATCGAGGATTTAGACATGACATCATCAAAATCATTGTTTGGCCCTTTAAGTTGGGCCAGTATGTCGGGATCCATAACAAAATTTTGTTGATCGCTCCAGGGTCCTGGACCGACACTTGTTGAGGCAGCTATTTGAATTGAATAGAAAGACTTNTGAGTAAGGTTTGTTATGTCGTAAGCCACAACATATTGTTGAAAATTTGGCTGGTTTCCTCTTGGGTCAGGGTTGAATGCTTGTAAAGGGGCTATGTTCACGTCTTCTAAAGGGAGAGTCAATACCTTTGGTGGCTCAGCCATCAACCGGCTANCGATTAGCTGTGCGTTGCTGTTCAAGATGTCGCTACGATTTATCCTCACTAAATAACCTCGCAAGATTCCGTTTGCATAGATTGGGGGCACATGAAGCCAAAGCAATCGTACAGAAGTATTGTTAACTGGACGTACGGTAAGATTTGGCGGAGCAACTGATGGTCGGTCTTCATTAGTTTGGGCCGATAATATGTTACTTGGAACTCCATCAATATCTCTGTAATAAGGCACCACGAAGAACTGGTACAGAGTGAACGNTTTCAGTCCGTTGATAGTGTAGAATTCAGTATTATGATCGATTACTCTAACCTCGTTGAACTCCTGCGAGTAATCAAAGTAGTTGACGAGTTCAGGGCCTTTTCTTATTTGGCTTTCATCTTGAGGGTCGATGTAGGAGGTTACCAAGGGCAACGATGATGGCAAATTATTCTCTTTGTTGGACCACTTGTTCCAGCCGGCACCGAATATCGGGTCGCTACTCAAGAGACTCTCACCACTGCTTATAGCTCGATATCTAATAGAGTAGCCCTCTAAAAATTCGTTTATATCTGGGGTGCTCAATGATGGAATGCTAATCCCACCAATAGAGTCTAATGTTGTCGNGCTGGAGGAATTTCCGGTTATTTGAGTCGACCAATGCAGCTTTATACTCTGCGAGCTTATTGGTGTGAGACTCAGAAGGCTAGTCGTTATTGACATCAGTTTTTCTCTCGCTAAATTTATGTCTGCTCTGCTGTTAGGCAAATCGTAGTTGGATTTCTTTGAATCAGCAATCAGTCTTCTTCGATATATCTCTGATTGGTAACGATTCTCGCCAGCTACCGTCCGCATCGGTTCTGAAATCGCACTCGATGGACCTAGAGTTGGAGGTGTGAGTTTTAATGGCAATTCGCAAGTATGAATATCCGACATCTTCAGTTCATAGACTTACCTTGTCCATGACTATTCGCTGCTCGGATAACAAAAAAATGAGATCCATCAGCCGAAAGGCCATCGATGAGTAGAGATTCCTTTCCCATGATACGATATATCACTCTCCATCCTAGGTGCTCCTGCGATGTGTCATAGTGTTCGACAATATACTCTTTGATCGGTAAAGTACCTGAGTCTGCTGGGGCAGCCCATGCAATTGTAATAGCATCATTTCCGTTCGTTGACACAAGATATGCTGGCCCGGGTGATGACGGATAGGCGAATGTATCCATTCTATAGAATTGTATATTTGGATTCATTGGACTGGCAACTTTGAGCATTGTCGAATGAGATGTTGATTGTTGGATTGGTGGGGTAGAAGTGAGCATAGAGGAATCTAGAGGTTCGAATGGATTTGCCACGGGCATAATTTGATCGGTTGCTGCAGTAACAATGCATGTATAAACGCCCGAGTCGCTCGTTCTGAGATTATTTATCAATGCTCCTGAATCCACAAACATGATTCTTGGTGGATCTTCCTCGAGGATTTGAGATTCAAACAACCACTGTATCTTGTATGCTACTCGACTAACGACATCGCAAACAAGAGTGGCACTAGTATTTGTTGGGAGCGTTTGGTTTGTAGATCCAAACTTTATGACAGGTGGAGGTAGGAGATCGAATTTACTGTTGCTCAACACAGGATTGCCACCTTTTATGTTGATAGAGCTTTGTAAACTGGAGGCCGGATCGAAGTAGTCTGTGCCGCCAATTTGGCTATCAGGCGATTGTCTGACTGTTAGTTTCGCTTTGGCCATAACGGAACCAACTGACGAGATAAGGGCACAAGCATAATATCCTGTATCACTAGAGGTCACATTTAAAACATTCAATGTTCCCTGGTTGTCAACATATATTCTATTTCCAAAATAATTGTTGATGAAGCTAGATTGAGATGGTTGATCGGTATTAATTGGCATAGTGAAGAGTTTGTTGATTGATGGACTAGTATCACTGGTGGGGTTGTTTCCATATCTATGATCTGTTGAAACTAATGGGGCAGCTTGGGGCCAATCTAGGGCGGCAGCTTGTTGTTTTGGCGCGTTGATATTGCTAGGGAACATAAGCTGTCGGTGGCCCTCCTTATACCAGAAAAGGATTGGCGCTGGGCTCGCCTCGCCCGCGCACTTGATTTGTACGCGGGCCCCTTTGTCGACCTCTTGATCCTCCGGTTGCACAGTGAATCTTGGACGAGCTGCATTGTTTGGAAATGTGGGATATTGACGAATAAAGTCGAGCGATTCGCATGATGTNGCATAAGTGAGCAGTATGATAACAGTGAGTAGATGGAATACAATTCGATTGGGCGGATCCATTTGGATTTTGTGTCGTTGGCCACAATAGATGGGTGTCGATTAATCAGGTTAACATTGGGAGGATTTGGTTCAATTAGTTGGTTGCAGGTGACGAGATTGAAGTGTGTTTGTAATAGTTAAGTGGGCGCCGGTGGCCTAGTGAATAGTTATGTGGCGTCTCATTTGATGTCATTGTCGAGTGTCACCAAACGAACAATTGTTGCATGCAATCAATATGCAAAGTGAGTCCAAAATTGAGAGAACCGTANTTTTGTCTCCTCCATCTTGATGCAAATGAAGAACTAGACCAAGTAAAATGGTCGAGCCGAAGATGGAATTGGTGTGATTTTGTGTGCAACTTTTTGAGGTAAAAGGAAGTAACAAAGCGCAAGTGTAAAGTTCTGCATTATTAAATTTTCACAGCTTTGAAGCCCCAAACAGCAGCGGCGGCAGCAGCAGCAGCAGTGATGGTGGCAGCGGTGGTAGCAGCAACAACACTGGCGCACACAATGCGAATTCCTATCCGAGAGAGAGAGAACTCTAAGGTCGCGGGGCCGCAGCACAGGGACAGGGAATAAGAAGACTGCGAGCGAAATAATGGTGTCGGTTCCTCAATTAGCAGCTCCGTTGAAACGCCTACTGTTGCTTGTGCGGCAAATCCCGGCTTAGATGGTGAATCCCAGCGGCAGCGAGAGAGAGGGAGAGAGGGAGATTCATTCGCTATGGCTGCCACAGGGCTCACAACGCGCACAGAGAGGGAGGAGCGAGGAGGGAGCTTTGCTCCCTCCGAGTCTCTCGCCCACTGACCACTGAAAATGTTGGGACCGGCGCACGCAAGCGCGCCGGCGCAGGGCTCCCAAAGTGGGTCCAACTGGATGGCCGCCAGAGGGCGCAGAGGAGGCCGTCGAATTGTGGCGAACTTTTTCGCTCGACAAACTTCGGCCCGTCTTGCGACAGCTAGAGTTTATCATGTTCACTTCCGTCATATGTGCAATATTCAAGCGACAGGTCGAGTATTGAAAAATGAATCTCTCAAGACGCACAACACTCCAATTAGGGCCAAGTTAATGCAACAACTCTCAAGTTGAANTAATCAGGCAGAGTGGATGGATATGATGAGATCCAAAGGCTTCTTACTTACAGTTGACTGATACGCTTGCTGTTGCCCTTGCGCTCCCAACCAGGTTTTCGCCTTCGCAAACATAAGTGCCCTGGTCGCTTGCTGTCACATGATCAAGAGTCAGTGTCTTGTCCGAGGGATCTATTTTTGCTCTGTTGGTTGCGTAATGTCGTTGNCAGTGTGAAAAGAGGCCAAGGTGGCGTTAGTCAACAGGCGAGGTGCTATTGGATTGCAGGCCAGATGGTCGGCCTAGATTACAATGAGCGGGCGGCGCGTTTGGACAGCCTGTCTCGGTAGCCCGCTGATCTTGCCAGCNAGATGAAATACGAGGTGACTCGGAGGACGCTCAGAGTGGGCAGGACGCTTGCAACAGCTCAAGTGATGGACGGAGCACGCGTCCGAGATGGCCGCCAGTGATTTATCATGATGAAAAATGTGTGTCAAGCACCCTCGTTGTTATAACCGAGAACAAAAACGACCAAAGAATTCTAACCCGACGCTTCCAGACCGAAGAGCCTCGCTTGCCCTGACTGGATTTGATTTGTGGCGAAAACGTCTTGCCAAGCGAGCACAGGAGCCCAACTCCTCCTATTGTGCCAAAACTACCAATACCTGTGATGAAGACTAATGGCCATTGTCTTTTATTATTTATTGCACTTGTTTGAGAAGACGTGCTAGGCGTCATCTGTGGCCAAATCTCGAGGCGAACCAGACAAAAGCAATGAAATTCTCTAGTGTGACTGAAATTGACGTGCACCATTGAGTTGGCCTAAATTTGCCTCCCTAGGACGACAATACAACTTCAGACGGTTCAGTTATACGAGCNAACAGAGCAGCCCATCAAAATTCAACCTTGCATCTCGCTCTCACGTCAATTGAACGGCCGGCGAGGGCAGCCAGTAACATGAGCCAGAAATTGTTCAATAGTTGCGGCGTAGCCGGCGAGGTTTACGGATAGGTCTCTGTCTATACCTAACAGTCCGCCCAATTGCCTATCTAGCCTCTTGTACTTCAACTCAAAGTTGGCCCCAAACGGTGCAACGGTTTGAAAGGAGATGTACACCTGTGAAGAGCTGGCCAGAATTAATCTACCGCTCGGCGCAACCGTTAACCAGATGGACGGAGCACGTACACTGGATGGGTAGGTTGAGCGCAGTAGTGAAGCCATACGAACGACAGCGGCGTTTGATCAAACAATATTTCGTCTGGCTAACTGATTATTGTTGTATTAGAAGCGGGTCGAGGAGAGCGTCTATAGTTGCATCGCCTGGCCCACGGTGGCAGCGGTTAACGCGTATGTGATTGTGAACGATTGAGAAGCCAACTGAACGGAGGAAGGGGGCACATGTGTTCAAAGTAAATACGGCACGATGTATGGCGTAGTTTGTTGTCGCAACAATAACCGCACCAACCCTCCCGGGTGCACGTGATCCAGTTTGTGGATTCAGCTCACGAAAACTCAGAAGGAGAGGAGAGGAGAGGCTCAGAACAACACTAGCGAGCGCACTATTGCTTGGTGCCGAGCCTAGCGGCGACGGTCTTAGCAGGCTAAAGATGGGAGGAAATATAAAACATATTAGAATTCGGTGACGATAACACCAGCCTGGACATGGTTTATGTTGGCTAGTATGGCACACGAGCGCTCGTCAGAGTTGAGCGAGCCATAATATTTCACGCCGCACGGTGTTCACTTTGGATAGACGCCAGGTGTCATATACAAATTGTGGGAGCAATTTTGTGCATGNGACTCATCCGAGAAACTCTTCGTGTTGAGCTCTATGGCAACCAGTCGGACATTCTAATGCAACTATGCATCCCAATGCGGTGCTAGCTAGCCCATATGTAAGTTCGCTCTCGCGTTAACATACTCGTAATGGGTCCAATGGCTTGCAGTTGACTATGCAAGCTGACTTATCTTGTAGCCCGGCCAACTCCTAGAAGTCCTGACCACGAAACACGTTTAGTCCAGCTGGAGAGAGATTGGTGATGCAATCACCAATTCCGTTGAGAAGTGGCCATAGAGANATAAAGACGGTTTCAGGGGCGAAACGATAGCAAACAACGACTGTATATCAATCATGTTTGTCTCCTACAACCCATGTCTAGCAGGATTGTCGTGCGAGATTTCATCTCAAGACCATGATGATGCTGACACTCACAAGGCTCCGCTTTGGAAACAGGAATCACAGTGAGAGNTTCAGCCTTGTTTTAGGAACTAACTATAGCTTTGGTGGACGACAAACATCATCGGGGTCATCGCTGCATTACGTCCCTGAACAAATGGATTCCTCCAGAACCAGCCTGCGGTAGAGACGATTCCTCTGTCTATAATGATGATGTTAGGCACACAATGGGCCCCTAATGGTTCAGATGGCGCTGAAAGATGTGAGAAATTTTCGTCCTCTAGAATCACACTAGAGTGGACAAGTGGAGCTGGCTAGCGGAATCTCATGGAAGAATTGAGGAGACAAAAGCGGTAACCATTTAGCGATTATCATAGAGCTCGGACACGATTCAATTTGCGCCGACCGCAATGAAATTTTCTGTTCCATTTCGAACAGGAAGTGCCGCTGGTTTTCGCGTGTTACAGTGCCAGCTTGTAACTATCGGATTCATTCAACACACTGGCCGCAGAGAAGGAGGTTTCTCGGTATTCCCGATCCATCGCTCGATTCTTTTTTTGGCTGCATTAAATTGGATTGCATTTGAGCCGACAATCTATTTCGCTAAACTCGTCATCCATTATCACTACCACGCGACGGCAGCCATTGGAAGCTGAGGACTTGGAGTGGAGTCAACTACAAGCCATTTAAAGCCAACTTACAAGCACGCACGAAGATCATGGTCGATAGTTGGGCTAAAAATCTTTCAAGGCTTCGGATGCAAATGAGCGAGAATTTTGTCGGCCCAAGAGCAGGGCTTCATTCGAATGCCTTGTCCCACAAACGAGATGATGAATGGCTTGCGCGCTCTCTCTCTCTTTCCTTCTGTCACGTCCGACTGCTGGACACGCGCTAGGCGGGCTGATTTTGTCTCGAGCATACAAAACTCGCGGCGGTTCTCACTCGTGTGTATGTTGACACTTGATTGAGTGGTCCAGGCTAGTTTAGATAGCATCATGGTTCTCGGTTTGACGTTAGCACGCGAGGTATGCCCGTGCGGGGGAGGGGGAGGGGAGGGATGGCTCAGTGGAGGGCCAAACTGGTGGCCCAGGGGGATCGATGCTGGGCCAGTTTTGAAACGCGACGGAGCCGGTCAATGGCACGCTCAACATGCTCGGTCCAATTAATACACCAATCGTGCAAGCTTAGCCAGTTGTTGTGCAGCTACGTGCGAGTTTGCCCCACCGCCGGGCCCATGATGATGAGTGCGAATGCTCAGAAAGCGTGATGCAGGCTTAGAGAGGGGCGATCCATGATTGGGCATGGACATGGCCAACAGAGTTGGCTCATTTTTAGCCCCCAAAGTCCAGCAGGGCCCCTAATTTCCATCGCAACTTAGCGGCAGCTGCTCGTGAGCTTTGGTTGACATTGCGTGCCAGTTGAACATTTACACACATTATTGTTGTGCTAATCAGCAGGATTTGAATACAATCCCACCCAAAATGTGTTCAATTTCGCCAACTCTAATCAAAATGCATCAACAGACTAGCCTGGCGGCAATCGGCCAGCCGTCGTGAGCTAATAAGAATGCGAAAACCTAATTGGATCAAAACAAATCAATATGCATCATCGCCAATACTCACTTATCCGTGAGAGGTTGCCCATTGTGCTTTCGCCAGGAGATCACTGGAGTTGGATCGCCTCCCATCTTGCAATTGAGCTTGACTTGACCACCGACTTGGACAATTTTGCTCTCCGGAGCCTTGATAAAATAGGGTTTAACTTGCATTGAATCAGGAACATGTGTTTGGTTAGACAATGGCGCTTGTGAATTGGAGTTCACTGGGCTCACGGAGAGCAGGGCTGTTTGGTTTGGCTCCAACTTACCGGAAGTTGTGAGTTGGGCGCTCGGCGATTCGCGTTCAATCAAGCGATGGGTTCCTCTGCTTTCAATTAAGCACGAGTATTTACCCTCATCGTTCTTATCCACTTGCCTTATCACCAGCTGAGATCCGAACATATCCGCCAACTTATCTTGCGATCCAAGCTCCAGATCAGCCGTAAGTGGCGGCCTAGACTGGTCCTGAGCGCCAAAGTCTGCGGCACCATTATTCAAATCGGATTGAGCTATTTTATTGACGGAATACTTTGGGCTTCCATCGACAAGGAGAGACTTCTTTGGCTCGATCAGCCGGCCATCGTGGCGCCATTGTATTCGCGGCTCCGGCCAAGCTTGTGGCAGGCAATCAAAGGTGACTGTGTCCCCAATGGCTGCCAATTTATCCTTTGGGGCCGCCCTAAAGTCTTGTTTTATATCTGCAATGGTTGAAGTGGAGGAGGAGGAGCATGGGGGGGGGGAGTGAACGTTTCCGAAAGACAATTGGAAGTGTTAGGGGAGTTTCTCGTTGGAACTTTTTGTCGAGCCATTGGGCGCAGGTCATAAAGGAGATTGGAGGGTTGGATTTGGCAAAATACATCCTAAGTAGAAGCGTTAGATTGGGGAGAAGAGTCGGCCAGTGGAGATAAGCGAAAAATAGCGCGTGAACTTAATTGAGCGTTAGAGTCATGCCCTCAAATGGAACACTTTACAATCTTGCCACTTGATCTAGATCAAACTCAAGCTCGTCCCAGGGGATGGACGAGATTTAGGATTCCAACCGAGTGGTTGGCGCCGGAATCGTCTGGACCATGATGGTCTTGCTGGGCCTTTTCTAGCTCTCTCTTTGAGTTCCATCTAATTGAGCGCAAACTATTCTAGCCTTTCAGCATGACAATTCTGGCCAAAGATTTATTGTCGCCACTGAAGCAACCTGTCCCAATGCAACACCGAGCGGCTACCTGAATTTCGTCGCAAGCTCATTAGGCTTGCAATTAAGCGGGTTGATTGATTGATATATACATATATATATATACATACATGTACGTTCCCTCCAGAAAGGATCTCAATTCAATACCACTCAAAGGTTAGTTGACTTGACAGAGGCTCGCCGCCGTTGGAGTTGGTCGAGCAAAGTAATTGCGACGGCAAATCAAGAGGATCCAGAAATGTAGCCCTCGAGGCGGGAAAGCTGGAAGAGGCGAGTATGCGCGGATTTTCGATTATCTGCATGCTCATCGGCGGATCAGCTCAAATGGTTCAAAAACAACAATAAATTTCAATGGTTCGTTTGCGCGCAAACGAGCCCGAGATGGACTGCCTGTCCGGTCTGCGTTGAAAGGAGCAAGGTTGAATTATATAAAGCGGCCATGGGGAATGCTCGCGCCTGACGCGCTCAATCGGCTAGGCCGCGCAAACAGGCGTCAGGTGTGTGTGTGTGTGAAAATTTTGATGGGCGCGGAGAGGCTGGCTGCGCGCTGAAGATGGGTATCATGCAAGGCGAGCAGCGAGAGGCAAGGAGATAAAAGCGGATAGTTTGCGCGCCCACCACCTATTCAAGCAACTGGTTCAGCTTGAGGAGGGTTCCTCTCTGATTTTGCCTCCTCTTTACGAGCTGCCCTCGCTCTCGCTCTCGGACTCCGCTGCAGGCTGGCCAAGGGGGCTCAAATGGACTGCCAGGCGCACGGAAAAGGCCCGCTCGCCCACACTGTTGGTCCAAATGAGAAGCTCCTCTTCTCTTCTCTTCTCTTCTCCTCATTTCATCCGGCATTCTCTAGACCGAACCAGCCGACCACTGGGCTGCCGGCGGCAAGCGTCGATTTGTTTTGGTTTGGTTGGCAACACAGCGCTGGGCTCACGTTTATTCGGCCAGGTTTAATTGAATCGGCTGGCAGGCGAAAAATTGTTTATGTTGCCCAGTCAGGTGAGTTTGAATTTAAATTTGCACCTAAACTTGGAGAGGCTCAGCCTAATGAAAGCCGACACACTCTTGGCCGGCCAGCCGGCCGCTTTCTACGACACTTTGAAGCCCCTTGGCGTCGCCGGTCAGCGAAGTTAATTGAAAATTTTAATTGCCGCCCAAAGCGGCGCCTGGTTTGCTCCGGCGTCACCCTCGGCTTCATGGCTGCCCGATTGCGGCCAGCCAAAAGGCGGCCGCCAGCTGGGCGCGAGCCGATGGATGCGGCGCCCAGAGCAAGCGCACTGCTGCCGCTGCCGCCGCCGCCGCCGCCATCGAGCCGCCCGGCTTCAGATATCGAGGCGGCCGGAGTGAGTGGCGTTGGACTGGTTGTCACGAGTTACTGCGCTAGTTACACGCCATTCTTCCATTGTTGGCGCCCGCCTGCGAGCTGCCCCCGAAGCCAGCGCGTGCGGTCGGGCAAACGCGGCCGCCGAGCACGAGCGCTGGGAAGAGCGCAAGCAGTAGCGGCTGCAGCACCAGTTTTGGGCCCCAAAGTCTAGCGCCGGCAGATTAAATCGGCAGATTAAACTGATTATTTCTATTTACTCTTCCATCTCGAGCAGCTCCAGCTGCGGCTGCAGCGCACAGCCGCTCGTGGTGGCAAAGCTCGTTCGGTTGCAGCGATTTGGGGCCGCCTTTGGGGGGGAAACGCGCTCAACTTGTTCCTCCTCCTCCCTCCAAGTTGCGTCGATTGTTTGGAAATTTTGTTTTATTGCCTTTGGAGGCGAAAAAATCAAACATTGAACGGCAGCCTGGCGGTCTGGGATGATGAATGATAGCGGGCAACTTTTCGCAAGCTGATGAGTAAGAGCGGCGAATATTATGCAAGCGGGCCGGCCGGTTGGTTGGCTTTGTGAATTAGCTCACGTGAGAGTGGAAGACTCGAACTGGATGGAGGAAGATTGGGGCTCCTCTTGCGCTCGCGCTCGAGTTTGTTGCAGTTTGTTGGCCCGCAGTGGGAAGTTGCTCGTGCAAAGAGGGGGGGGGGAGCTCCAACTTTTGCCAGTCTCCTGGTGGAGGAGCGCGCCGACATTCTAATGGATATACAATGATCAAATCGGCGCTCCCCTCTCCAGGCAAAAGGTTTGTCTCGAATGCTAGATCTTGGAGGAGGAGGAGGAGGCTTTTGTTGGGGGTTTCGCAAGCAAGCTGGGCCGGCAGAGTGGAATGGCGGCGAGCGAGAGAGGCCTTATCGTTTTACAATGAGAGAGAGCGAGCACATTACGGTTGTGCCGCGACAGTTTGCTGGCCACTTTTGTCGCCGGCCGCCAACTTGGGACTTGGCTTCCAAATGTCGGAGTTGGGCGCGAGGATGCGAGCGAGGCGCATTGCGTCCGGCTTGAGATTTGTTGGTTCATTAAGTAAATTAGCCAAATTTACATTGTTGCCGCTCTTCCAATTTGCAAGCGCATTGGAGGAGGAGGAGGAGGAACCAAACGAATCGGATTTGTAGCGAGCTGGTTGCGTTTAGGCGCCCGGCTTGGCTTGGCTTGTAATTCGGTCGCGCCAATAGTTGGAATGGGCAAAACCGCGAAACTCATCCACTCGGAAGGCGCCGCCAACAATCATCTCCAATTGGGCCTTGCTGCAGCCAGGGCCGAGCAGTCGTTGTGCCGACTCAGAGGGCCACACACACACTGGGCGCCTCAAATTGGTCGGCCGGCTTGCGAGCGCGCAAGCTGGCGCGTTGATTGTGGGCGCAAGATTGATTGTTTCGCTCGGCCAGTTCAAGCACCTGCCAGCGCTCGCGCCCGTGATCGATCGTGCAGGTTCGCTGTCAGTGGGAACAAGTTTGGTGCTAGC
>Ga0058699_1000380_pt1 | contig 13786 bp, 11 predicted proteins | sample AgamicAtPe_FD_55078 | JGI IMG/M metagenome (GOLD analysis project Ga0058699, IMG submission 55078) | Agave microbial communities from Guanajuato, Mexico - At.P.e | ecosystem: Host-associated > Plants > Phyllosphere > Phylloplane/Leaf | place: Guanajuato, Mexico | collected 2012-10-15 | reverse complement strand
AGATCAAGGCCCAACACTCTCACTTGCACCGCCCACATGAAAAGCTGACCACCACGTTAACCTTAAAGTAAAGCGAGAGTGTAAGCAAAAGTGAACATGATCGCGGCTCGACCGAACGGACAACGAAGAGCGAATACTCCAAGCACCACCCTTGGCCTTAATCCTAAGAAGCACCTAACTTACCGTCCAAAGCATGCAACTACTTTCTACCAGTTGAAAACCATTAGGGCCAATTAGTCTTGGCTTCGTTTTGGATTGATTGTTCTTGGTCGACCTTGTTTGAGACTGGACAAAAGTCGATCCAAGTCCACCATCGCCATTAGATTCTCGATCGGTAAAACTTGGTTCATTCCCATTCTGATCGTCAGACTGCGAACACATCTCCTACTCTTAGCAAACAATTTAGTGAAATCGATCTAAAGGAATACCAATCTCATTTACAATCCTCCAGGATGGTAAGTATCTTATAGAAGCTTTGGATTGCCAATGAATGAATTGTTCAAATCTAAATCTCACAAACGCTTCTTAACTTTGCAGCTCACAAGAATCGTCGCTATTACCTGCCTGGTGGCCACAGTTTCGTGTGCTGTTCCAGCCCATCGTCAGACACAACTTTTGCCATCAGCAAGCCAGGCTTTGTCCCAAACTGTTGCAGCACCAAACGATGCAGCCAAGCAAGCTCATCAGGCAAAACTACACTACGTTGAAATTGGTCCGTCACTGAAGGGCGACTACAAGTTCGGATACGACACTGGCAGTGGTCCAGCCGGTCAGAGTTTTCGTGAGGAGACTCGTCTTGATGATGGAACAGTGAAGGGAGCTTACGGATATGTGGACGCTAACGGAAAGCAACGCATTGTCAAATACACCGCCGGAAAGGCTGGCTTTGTGGTAGAGGGTGACCAGGAGGCTCCAGGGCAAGGGGCTCCGGCTGCAGCACAGCCGCAAGCAGTTGTCCGGCCCCAGCCAGCCGCAGCACCGCAACTGTCGGCCGCCCAACAGGCTGGCTCCTTCGATGAGCCGATCCAGATCAATCGAGCGACACCTCAATCGCAGGCAAACGCTGAGCAGCAGCACGCACAACAGTTACGTCAGCACCAGCTTGCCCAACAACACGCCTTGGCTCAACAGCAGCAGCTCGCTCAGCAACAACAAGCCCAACAGCAACAACTCTTGCAGCAGCAACAACAACAGCTTGCTGCTCAACAAGCTCAACAGAATCAGCTGCCAAGGGCTGAACAAGCCCAGCCTCAATTTCAAGCCCCACGAGTTGCAGCTCAGCCGCCCACGCATCAGACTGTTGACCCTCGAACTGGCCAGTTCTTCTCAAGCTCCAGCGATTCCAATATCAACCAACTATTGATGAACCAACTGCGTCAACTCCAACAAGGAACCGACTTTGCCTCACAATTCACACCACCTCAACCAGTCCCGCAACCAATCCAGCCGACACCACAACACTTCGCAGCGCAAACCGCGCCGGCTTTCCAACAAGCGGCGCCCCAATTCTCGCCTAACCAACCACAAGCTAGCCTCTCTCAGCCCCTGAACCAGCCAACTGAATTTAACCACCAGCTTAGAACTCGACAGGTTGCTCAAGGGGCATTCCAGCACCAGACACCGGCCGCAACTCCACAATCAGCTTTACTTGCCTTGCACCAACAGCAGCAGCACGATGCGCAAATCCTAGCCAATCTGCGCGCCCAGCAATTGGCTCAACTCGAGCAGCAGCAGAGACAGCAAGCGTCAGCCCAACCAATCCAACAACAATTTCAACCAGCCCCAGCACAACAAGCGCCGGCCTTTGCTCCACAACCTCAACCTCAGCCCCAACCTCAGGCGCAGTTCCAACAGCAGGCCCACGCACCAGCTCAGCACCAGCAACAACAACAACTGGCCTCCGGCCCAGTGGCAAATACAGCCACCCAACCTGAGGTTTTTGGCCCACCGGTCATTGATATAAGAACCTTGAACTATTCAATTGGACAGCAAACCAGGATGAATTAGATTTTATTTATTGTATATGGTCGACGCGCAGTAAGGAGCGGCTCGTAATCAAGATTGACGCAATCGGTACGGATTTCAATATTTATATTGAACAAGCTGGATTATATACTATTCGATCAGATCTTTAGCCTCTTGACTGGTTAAATTTTTGATCTACTTGAAATCTCAGAACTTACGAAAACAGATCAGAGAATGCAAGAGAATGCTTGCCACAATCCCTCAGCCAGGTGAACTGAGTGATGACAGTTGACATGGTTCGCTCTTGGTATTAGTGATCAGTTTGGTTGCGGCTCTGCCTCGTTCGCCCTCTTAATCTGCTAGGGTAGCAGGATTTGCTGCTCTCAAGAGTTTCCTTATCGTTAGGATCATGCAGTTGCCTCCACTGCAGGACAAGCGTATGAGTTGAACTTTCCTGTTAAACAGTGCCGGTTTTAGAAAAGAACTCCAACATGATGGACATCCTGGTGTTAATTCATTCATTTTCGGCATCATCGGTTTGTTTGCTCTCTAAAACTTGCGATGTTTCGCTCAATTGCAATCCAAGTTCAAACAATGGCCCACTCTCTCATCCCACGAGAGCGCTTGCTGCCTATATTCAAGTTCGAGCACGCACATCTGACAAAAACAGTCCGCATGGATGCACCCACATCCGGCCAGCGTCCAGATATGGTTCCTGTTGAAGTTTGTTGTTTACTTGGCTTGGCTATTGTGCCACAGATCAAGTCAGTTGCCATGATTTTCAATTCAATCGTCCCCAATTGCGCCCTATCTCTCTGTCTTGGGTTCGCCAGCTGGACTGGACCTGGAGCTGATGGGTTCTGTGGTGCTTATCGTGGGTTCCCCCTTTGCCGGTGCCTGGAAAGGGCCTTGGTCACACACATCGATCATCTGCGTCTGAGATCTTCGTATAGGTATAGGATTCGGTGGCACTGATAGGTCCTGCCTCTGGTCCGCACCTAAAATCGGCTCTAGACCTAACGTGAGTTCAATTCAGCGGCCATGCACTGTTATTAGTCGGCGAGTTTGCACTCATATCATATAGGGTACCAGTTTGCTTGGGGCATGCAGAGAGCGGATGCCAATTATCGAGATTTGCCGTACAGATCTCGAAATCGATTAGAGGTACTAACCTAGATGAGTGTGCTTGTGGAAGGCTAGGTTATAGACTTGATTGAAGCTCTTGTCGCATTCACTGCAATTGTATCGACGCTCCGAGGTATGGATTAACTGGTGATTCTTGTAGTTGCCCTTCTGATGAAAACTCTTTCCGCAGAACTCACATTTCCTATTTAAAGTAAATGAACGAAAGTAAACACAACACTTAGCTTGTGTTCAAAAGCANCCTGATTCTGCTCGAGATTGAGTACTGATATCAAAGTAGATCCAACGTAGAAGCTTACTTACCATGGCTTATAGCCCGCATGTATGCGCATATGGGTGTTCAAAGTAGAACTTCGATTGAACGACTTCAAGCAAACATTACATTTGTGAGGTTTCTCTTCAGTGTGTATAATTTTGTGTCTACATAGGGTGCTCGCTTGCCTAAATCCTTTCCCGCAAACTTTACAGATGAAGGGTCTAACTCCCGTGTGGATGGGCATATGTCTTGTTAGATTATAATGNGCGTTGAAACACTTGCCACAATCGCCACATTTAAACACTTTATTGCTACTCGCCGGATTGTTGCCACTCTGATTGCCGCTATTTGATTGATTTGACTGTTGCTGATGCTGAGGTGAGCGATGATAGGACAAATTGGAGCCAGTGGGGTTTGTAAAATTTTGTTCAAAGATTTGTGATCGTAAGCCTGGCATCGGAGGCAATGGGTTGTGGTCTATCAGCGTGACTGGATTTGATTTGTTAGCAAAACTCAATTGATGTTTGCCATTCGGTTGCACTAGATCTCGCGATATCACTCTTCCTTGAACTCCATCTGAGCCAGCAAAAGGAAGCGATATATTGCTACCATTAAAATCGAATAAGGAATTGATGGAAGATGGATAATTGTATGATGAGATGCTCTGGGGCTGAACATAACGAGTGCTATTGTTTTTAGTTTGATCGGATGAATTCGGAATCTGATCGTGGATGCTGTTTTGACGATGCTGTTGTTGCTGCTGCTGGAGATAACAGGCCATGAAAAGTGGAAGAAGAGTTGTATTGCCGCTCAAATGGGCAGCTGCAGTTGCTGCCGTTAGGTTCGAGATCTCAGGGTACCTGTTCGGTGTAGATGGGGTTTGATCGTTGATTCGCGCAACCATGATTTCGGTTGCCTCTTTCAGGCATCCTGTGGTAGAACCAATGGGAGGAGTTTCAGAGCAATTAGCCTTCAAGTGGCTCAAATCTGCCGATCCAACTGGATTCTGGGCAGCATGGATTGTATGTGGCTGATGCTCGGTGATTGGCTGCGAGTTTAGTATATAGTCGATCGTGAAGTTCCTACTTCTTGATTGTGGCTTGTCCATCTTGGTGGTCTTGGGTGGACTCGGCACGGANAAACCTAGAACAAAGATTGATAAAAACTGATGGCAGCGGTCCGACGAATGGGCCAAGTGGAGGGTTCGGATCCCAACGGGGAGAGGAGTGGGCGAACACGAGCACGTAGTGAACCTCTGGCTGCTCTTCTCGTCCAGTTGCAAAGAGGCTTTTGTAGTTAGCGCGCAGGATGAGTGCGCCGGCGCACGAGCGAACCAATGAAAATCCCGCAGCAAAACGGCAGTTTATGCTCAAACATCATATAGGTCGCTCGAACCAAGTCCAAGTCTGTTTGCTGTTGAACATGGTCCATTTGGTCCGCCTCTTAAGTTGAAAGACTGCCAACTCGATTCCCTGGTACATTTATTAGCTCAAGGGGCAAAGAAGACTAACTGGAGCCAAAAAGAGGATGAGATTTGCGCCAATCAATGATTAACATGGTCGGGGCTTCTTTTGGTTGCTTGCCGAGGGTTGTCAGGGTTGATGCTCTGGTTGAGCAAATCGGTTAGTCTGTCAACAAAGAGCAACTACTAAGTTGCAAACAGTGGCCAATTTCTCAATGATAGGCTTGTTCGCTCGATAGGAACTTTCAGTTTCGTTTTGTTCCCTTCCCCCCCCCCTCGTTCGAGCCGAAACCTTACACAAATTCGGTCACACAAGTAACTTCAAGCGCATGTTGAACTTGGACGTCAATATGGATCAAATCATGAATGAAACGAAATAGTGTCGCCCAAAGAACACGACAACAATGCATGTAAACAAACAAGCAAACAATCGGACACACGTACAAATAACATACGGCAAACAAGGNCAAGAGAGTTTGGCGCTAATGTTCTCCACACTCTCTTAAGCGCTGTCGTTACAATAGCTCCTNTTTGCGGCCAACTAGCTTTATCGGGTGTCGACGAAGTCGAGCGGACGGAAGCTGTTTGCGCTGATTAGTTCGACATGAGACTGACAATAAATGACAAATCTGCCAGCAAATGGCTACGCTTTTCATCGCNTGCGTTAAACAGCCTGGTTGGATGCTCCAGATTGGATGCCATGTTCTGCATATATAGAGCGATGGGGCGGTTATGTTGGATTTTCGAACATGGAAAGGAGAGGATTCCATCTGACAGAGGAGGATGTTGGACGTGCGACTTGCTCACGATCATTGAATCCTGCCACTTTGGTCGGTTGAGAATTNCGCTTAAATTGGATCAACCACAACAATCGCAACTTACGAGTTTAACGCGTATAGACTATTGCCGGAACTCCAAGTATGGCACGATTATATTGATGTTGGAGAAAGAGGTTGAGGGTTCGTAACACTGTTTGCCAGNACGAAGTGAACCGCTTGATTGCTCTATATATTTGAGTCTGAATTCAATTTTGATATGCTAATTTAGTCCAGTTCGTGGATCCTGCAAACGAAATGGTTCCAGATTCGCGATGACATGGAAGAGTAACCTNGCNAGTGCGCGTTTCCAAATTGGCCAGAGTTTCTCTAGCTACTAACACCGATTAGTAGGTAACATCTATCACGCTACATTTGGGGATGAAACGACTTGCTTTCGTTGGAGAGGAACAAATATTCATCGATTCGAAAGAGACCTGAGGAGCAAGCTGTATTTGGTTCAAGTGGCTCCGAATTCATCGTTTGTGTGAACTCCCACTAGAATTGGCCGTGAACAGCATCACTATAGGCCGCCATTTGGCGGAGCTCATAAGGGATTCGGCTGCTCAGGATGAGNGTCTAGATCCGATCTGATTACAATGTACCCATTTGTCAACGATTCGAACCACCTCCGACGAGGCCTAGATTGTTCAAAACTCGTCCTTACCAACTCATCTCCAATCGTGTGAGCCAACCCGATTGTGAGTATGCCTGAGCGGGCACAACATTGCCAGACTACACCAGCTATCAGGGCTACAATTAGATTAGCCAAACCCGCCAAACCAGAGACGTATCAAAGCGGAAGTTCCGAAGAGATTCATGNGGCTCGTGTCGGTCTCAGAATGGCATGTTATAGTCAAACAATTTGAGTGCCTGTGACAAGTCGCCCACTTGAAATTTATTGCAAATGCTATGCAGTGTTCATGCTTCAGTTGAGGCGTCGAAGTTGACAGCATTCAGGACACCAAGTATATAAGCACAGTGATTTAATTTAGGAAGCTACTCCTGAGCGGAATACTTGAGATTATTATCCTGCGAACTGTGCCCATTGCGAAGTATGATTTGGCTGACGGGAGAGAGATTTAGTCGTTGAAATATAGAGTATTCGAGTCAAATGGAACATTTCGGCCTGTGCTAGTGGGAGGAGGCAAACAAGCTTTTGCAAGCCACCAGATCCTTGATGCTATAGTATTACAACCACTTCAGGTGGCTAATTTGAAGGGCCCCTGCGGTCAATTGTAGAAACTCGTTAATAGAGTAGAGCACCCTGGAAAATGAGTTCAGGTAGATTCAGTTTGAACGAATGCTGAGCCCAAATGTTGTTTGCACTCGGCATTCGATCGGTGCAAAATTATGGCAGGACATGATGGCCATTGTTGGCGTGTTTGTCACCTCCAATCATTGGCGACAACAGTACAGGGACATGATTCATTTCACGGGCCCGGTGGAGCGAAAAACGAGGCTTAGATGTGTTCATTTGAAATTTTCAGTTCACCTTCCTACAAGAAAGTTCCGTGCTTGGCTTCGTCGTCGTCGTCGTCGCCGCCGCCGCCACCACCAACCAAAGCTGGCGGCTTCGGTTTGTTATAGTGATCGTGCTGTCGGGCGTTGTTATTATGATTGGCAATATGATTCTGATGCACAATTTGTCACCTTTAGAAGCAACGTTTCAACCATAATTGGGGGCCTCTCGTGGCTATGCTAAACAATGAGCTCTAAGTGAGTTGCCGCCGGCATGTCTATTTGGATCCATTGTTGGTAGCGAAGAATTTGGATGAACAAAACGTTGAAACTAGCCAGCAGTTGGCATTGGCGCTCCTCCGAGTTCGGGGCCCACTAGAGATCTTGCTCATTCTGGCTGCACAAAAAGACTTGAATCCAGAGGAGAAGGATAGTTTTGGCCAATTAGTTTATGAATGGCTGGTTGGACAGTGGCTACTATACTTTACTCTACTACATGTTAAGTTAAGCAGCGCAAGCCATCTGGTCGATGGCTCGGAAGCCATAGGGTTCCTAGCCTAGTCACTGAAGAGATCATTATAAGGGAGTGGATATGACAGCGACAAACAAGCGACTCCTCATGCCAAGTTGCCACAATGAAACTAGAGAGCATTAGTGCTTTGATCTGCTCGTGACATCCGAGTTGTTCGGGTGCCAGACACTCGTGTTTGCGGTACACTGCTGGCTCAAATTAGATCAGGCCCAGATTTCGGGCCCGAGCGCTCGCCTTCAAGTTCATGTCAAAACAAACATCAACAATAAGGCTCGCATATTTCGTAACCAATGGCGCCTAAAAAGAGGAAAGGGCGGCCAATCCATGGAAGCTGCTCTCGCCACTTTTGTAACAATTTGCCGCCATCCATCGAACACAGACCATGTCGACCGCAATCGCGCGCGCGCTACTTCGGGCCGATTAGGTTAAGTATGCAGAACTGGCCAATTGAAGACCGTTTGCTTGAAACCCAGGTAAGCGGCTCACTTGGCAAAGGAGCCCGACGCTCCGATAAACTTGGCCGGTCAGATTCTATCTGGCATACGGCTTCTCCGCCCAATCTAAGCTGCTAAGGGCACCCACAGATCTGGACAACGGATTTTCTGCTAGCATAAAAATCACACATACTTTTGGGAGGATAAAAGAAGAGCCGGTCGCCTCTTCCTGCTGGATTATGGTTTATTTAACTCGATTATACGGTCCTACGTCCAAATGATTAGGCCGGATTTTATGCTGTTATGAGCGGATCATTTGCAGGATGCTGCCGATGTTAAATGCGATAGTGTCAGACCCCAAGCGAGTGTGACAACTAAACTCGACCAGATTAGTCAGCCCACAATTGCGCGACCCATCAACCTATGTAGATCGTCCAATTCAATCTTCTCAATCTGAATTCGTCTCTTTAACTCTTCAGCTTCCCGAAAGAATAGTTTGTTTGTTTTCGGGTCAGGAAACAACTGCATTGCACGCCGAGAAACGCCCAATGCTCTATCTAGGTGACCTTTGATTTTCCAAGCGTTCATTCTATTCCAGTGTGTCTTCGGATCCATGTCGTCAATTTCTGAGGCCAACTTACAAGCCGCCAACGCCAATCGGGGATCCCCAGAAGCATTTGCAGCTCTGGCACAATTGTTGTACAGTTTCATCAGCAAAAGAGAAGCTTTCTTCTCCTCTTGCTCGTCTTTGAAGGTTAGTGCCTCTAATATTCGTATGCCCGACTTGTATCTTTGAAGGGCAGCTCTATATTGTTTCTGGTCGTAGAAGTAGTTGCCACGCATTCTTGCTTCGTCACTTACATTGTAAAAGTCTTGAAAACCAACTCCAGCCTCTTGAGCTCGGGCTGGATTGNTAGAGAGCAAAGAGAGTTTGTCTTTTGTTATAGTCTTGACTATTTCTAGCAAGCAGAAAAGGGTTGCATTCGGCGCGATTCGAGGCATCGCGCCCAGCATCCCAAAAGCTGCCTCCGGTCTTATGAATGCCTCGCACCACTCGCCCTGTCTTGTGGTGAGAATTAGTTCGCGCAATCCAGGTANGATGGGGTCATTTGCGATATCTGTGATGAGTGTGTTATGACGCAACCAAGTCGAGTCGTAGGGCTCCTTGCAATTTTCGGTCCAGAATGCACAATTGTAGATCACAAGTGTGTCCTCACTAACTAATGGGCCAGCGCCTGTAGTTAGGCGCCGTTTGAACACTCTACCGGGCGAGATTTCCTCAAAAGAATTCGATTCATTCTTGAGACTGTCCTCGTAGCTTCCCAATCTCTCATATCGCCTGTTGATACGCCTCCAACTATCTATTGCCNAGGTGCCATCGATGATTTCCTCTTCAACATCGCCATCCTCTTCGTCTGTGCCTATTCTCTTAAATTTGGCCTGGGTTCCAGGCTTGATTGGATCGCGATTTGAATTGTACACTAGGGATATGTATTCTCTCTTCATGCGCTCCTCCTTGGCGTGCTTAGTCAGACAAGCCGCATTGTCTTCATCGAATGAGGCATCTTCATCTCCACTGATCGCTTCATCGTCCAAGTTATAGACTCGCTGGGTAACCAGTTTTAGTGGACANCCATCGAGAGTGCTCAGCTTTTCCAAGTCTTTTCCAGAGCAAGCTAAATTCTTTCCCTCTATGTCTATGTTCCCAAACTCGTCCATCTGCGAGAAACAACAGTTAAGTGTCGTGATTCGTTCAGTCTTGGTGCTGCTAATATTCGAAAAGATACACTCTCATTGATGGGGTTGAAAGGAGCCCGGAGAAATTTTGAGGACTTTCGATGTCAATTGGAAACAATTCACCCTTTAGGACACTCGCAATGGCATAAACAATTGCACGCGTTTGACGTCAATCATTGCGGAGCTAGTGTAAAATGAATGACCCTCGGCCATTGCAACCGGCAACGACGATGCTTGTGCATCGGGTTGCTGCACGTATGCGAGAGCGCTTCATCAATGGGCGATCCCATCATGCCTATTGTTGCACCCGATTAGAACGGGCGAGACGCGGTGAGTCAAGCAGTTGATGAGGAGCCTCCGAATTGGGTTCCACAAATTCAGTGTTGAAGAACAAATATTGCAGGTGAGTGGGCAGCTCGCGTGGGTTTATTAAATTTCATCCTTTTGATTAATTTTTATCCAAACATTCAGCTTGGTTCAGGTGCTAATTCCACTCAAAACGCATGCATATCAATCATTCTGATCCTGTCGAAGACCGGCGCGTCCCAGCCCTCAATTATCGGGGGCGGCTCACTAGGCTGATCAACGTCGCCCTTCTCGTTGGTCTTGCACTGATATTTCCCTAGACGGTGGCGGCTAGATCGTTGGGGCAACGGTTGCTCCTCTAATGGAGTTGTCAACAACGGTGAAGCAAACTTGTCCAAGCAACCGCAGTGGCTATCGAGCACTTGTTGCCATAGCGAGAAAGACCCGCTGGCCGCAAGTCGTGCTCCAAGGCTTTTGCCGTGTCCCTCCTCGCTCAAATGCCTTATCGACGAATGCCTGTCCAAATCCATGGCTNTACTTGTATCTGGAGGTGGGTTCGCAATTTGTTTATTGGTAATCTTGTAGACATTGGACGAACGACTGACGATCTTGTAGACTGTGGAACCTCGTCTGAGTTTTCCACTAACCCTTGGAGCTGACCTCGTTTTTGACATTTCGATCTGAACTTCTCGCTAACTCGAGCAGCCCTCTGATGCCAATGTGTGACCAAAAGCGATGCTTCGGCGGCCTTAAATAGACTAACGGGCAAACTGAGACACAATCGCATTGGAACCAAAGCTCATCGGTTGATGGCTTAAGATCACAAGGTCNAATGCAATCGCACATGACGACGTTGATCTAGTTGCAACACAAACCTTAGAGCCACCATGAGTAAGCTCCCATCCGTTGTCTTACTTTTTGAGCTTGCTCATCCTAGGAGCCNGCAAGTAGCTTGATCGAAACAAAACATCCACCAGGCGAACACATGGAGCTCGCCATTCAGCGAGTGGCCTTGTTTGCCGAGCATTACCAGCCGGTCGGATCTGATGGCATCCAGATTAAGGATTTCGTGACCAGAAAGTGGCTGCTCACTTGCGACCATCCTGCCGCTCCCGAGGTCTCGCTCCAGCTAGCTGTTATCCACTTGGAGTAACTATCTCACTTGCTTGTTTCTACATCAAGCAAGATCAATACACTCCACGTCCTACGCTTCCTCAACAAGTAGGCTACTTCAAGTGATCTATCGGGTTACCTTGATCTACACCCAAGGGGAAGCCCGTTGCACCTGTTGCTGATCAACGAGACAAACTCTGCGGCNAATCCTTTTGGCTCTTGAAGGGCGAGTGGCAAATGAGAATTGGCAAATCAGCGCGAGCTATATAACCGCAGGATACTAAGCCGTTCTTGGATCCGGGAATTAACGACTGCGAGTGTTGCTTGAGGACAACCTTTATACTTTGACTTTCGCTTTTAGAAAGCTCCCGCCAACCGCACGCAATCATCTTCAAGGTGACACTTCCAAAGTTTACTATTTGCGGGAGGAGGGTAAACTGCTAGCGTGATTTGCAATGGGATGCAGCTTTTGCGTGGCAGCCTTGCTGACTCACCTTCGAAGGCCACCAAATTAAAGCGACCCTCGCTCCTATCAGAACCAATCATCGGACCCAAGAGCAGACGCCCATTCTCTGCCTGAATCAAGATACAAAGTGTTTGTTCGAAATATGATTGCCGTCGCCTTCCTATCGATCCTTGTAACTTATGTTAGTGTCAACNTTTTGTTCGTCCTANTTAGAAACTATACGGCTCACCGCTTTTTCAAGGTGAAATCGCCCAAGCTGCCAACCCTCCCAAATCCAAGCATCTTCTCTGGCCACCTATTTCAGGTAACACAGCCAGACAAGAATTGGAAGATTATAACGGACTTGCACGAGAAGTATGGGCCAACTTTTGGCTTTTACATGTGCGAACAACCATGGGTTTCAACTAAAGACATTGATTTGATCAAGTTGATTGAGGTTGATAACGCGCACAAGCACATAAACCGGAGCAAGTTTGGCCTTCCATTTGATGAGTTCAACCGCTCAATATTCCAGGTGGACGACGATGAGTGGAGACGCGTCCGGCGAGCTGTCTCACCTGCGCTCACGTAAGTCTTCCCAAAAGCTTGATCTAAATTCAAGCTTAACCTTTGCGGAAAAAATCTCGCCCATTATGTTTAACATGCTGACACTAAAAACGATCTCCCTTCAAATTGTTGATGCATCAACCAGAAACCACAAGGTTAGAAGTGACGAAGTTTCGGCCGACATCAAGCTAATCATCGAGAGGCTAAGCAGATCTCTGGACAACAAACTTGACAAGGCCGAGAGTGCGAGCGGCAAGCGGTCGATTGTTTTGGATGTTCATGACACCTTTCAAAGGTATACGCTTGCAGTCATTTTCCTTATAACCTACAAGCGCGATAACATGATCGACTTCGATGCCGAAGTTGACAACTGGGTCAACGTGATGGAACAAGGCGCCCGAAACATATCAAATCCAATCGTTACAACCGCAATCATGTTCCCCTTCCTCCGCTCNCACTGCCGCTTTCTGGTTCAATTTCACAAGGTTGGCCAATTGCAGGTNAAGGTGATCGATTATATAATCAAGGCGACGGATATAAATCGGGTTGCGCGCGAAGCTCATTCGAAGATACAGAAGCGATTAAGTGTAACAACCGGCTCAAAGGAGAGGAGTTTTTCCGAATTGAAGCGTCANGGCGACTTCAAGCGCCGCCTGGTGGACACAATAATCGATTCCTTTATTGAAAAAAGAATCAAGTATGATGAGTTCATTGGTAGTACCTTGTTTCTCCTNTTGGCCGGCTTTGAAACAACCGCCGACACGATCACCTGTTTGGTCTGGCACCTGGCTCGTGAGCCAAAGATACAGGAGAAACTGAGGGAGGCTTTGAGGGAGCGGGGAATAGATGATGAGTACGTCATGTGGTGCATCCTTGAGACTGTCCGCTGGCATCCGGCGGTGCCGCTTGGAACTGGCCGCATTCTATCCGAGGACGTGACCGTCAACGGGCTTATGGTTCCAAAGGGCTCCTTTGTGATGCCCTCCACTCATAGCATCCATCATGACTCAACTATTTGGCCGGAAGCGGACAAGTTCGATCCAGAGCGCTGGCGCTACCAGAGCACCTTNCATCCGGCTGCCTTCATGGGCTTTGGTTTGGGGCCGCGCAATTGTGTTGGCGGAAAGCTTGCGATTCACGAAATAAAACTCGTAATGCAGCTCCTCCTGTCCAAGTACCGAATCGAGCGCTGCCCAGAGACAACGGAGGAGTACAATTTTTCAAGTCCAGGTCTAGTCTACACTATCCTGGACCAGCCGATAAAGGTTAGATTGGTGGCGCTTGCCAAAGATACGCAGAGCTGATTTGAGGACGACAATAGGGAATCTTTGGCTTAATTTTGAGGATAAAACCCATCATGAATGGCCCATGAGCTCACGCTGACGAGCTTGAATAAAAGTCACCTCGGCGCACCGACCCTTCGCCACGAGGAAGTAGCTTCTCTTCTGGTGTAGCGTGACTGGACCTTTACCATTTAGAAGGGGGCTAAATCTAACCTCACGAAGACCCACACACTTCGACTTTCTAAGTAAAGCAAACAAAGCCCAAAA
>Ga0058699_1000377_pt1 | contig 13874 bp, 5 predicted proteins | sample AgamicAtPe_FD_55078 | JGI IMG/M metagenome (GOLD analysis project Ga0058699, IMG submission 55078) | Agave microbial communities from Guanajuato, Mexico - At.P.e | ecosystem: Host-associated > Plants > Phyllosphere > Phylloplane/Leaf | place: Guanajuato, Mexico | collected 2012-10-15 | reverse complement strand
GAATTGGCAATTGCTGAAGAATAATTTCGACTGTATAACCTCGTGGGCCATCGAGGAGGTTGAGTTTATCTGCAGGACAAAAGGCGCCGAAAAGGTTAGCCTGCAGGACGAGCTCGTGGGCAAAATTTTTCGCTCGAAACGGTCTCAGGTCGCGATGGACAATGGCAATCTCCGGCTTTGTTGCGAGCACATGGCTGTATGCTTGCCTTTCTAGAAGTTGCGATCTCAGCGTGTGTTTCGTAGCTGGTTTCACGTAACTTGAATGCCCACTNTCAGTGTTAATCTCTATGCACGACCAGCTAGACACCACGAACACGTTTTCCACCGACCTGAACTTTTCGAAAGTTGATCAATACTCTCGGAAGCAAGTTATCATCTAGATATTTAATCACATCTCAGAAATCCGACCTAATCATCGCTTCTAAGAAGGAGGACGAGTAAATTAATCACAATTCACCATGATGCTGTCTCGACTCGCAAGTTTCCGACAAATCGCCCCATCTAGGCGACTGATCTACCCAGTAACCTCGAGTTACACCTCAAACTATGCATCCAACACAATAAATCAGCGTCGTTGGATGGCCAAGGATATCAAAACTGGCGGCGAGTCGCGTAAGCTCATGATGGAGGGAGTGAACAAGCTTGCTGATCTCGTGGCCGCCACAATGGGTCCCAAGGGGCGTAACATAATCATTGAGCAATCCTGGGGTGGGCCGAAAATCACAAAAGACGGAGTCACTGTTGCTAAATCAATCGAGCTCAAAGAAAAGTTCCAGAATATTGGCGCCAAGTTAGTTCAGGATGTAGCCAACAACACCAATGAGAAAGCTGGTGATGGAACAACAACTGCTACCGTCTTAGCTCGCTCTATCGCTGCCAATGGGTTCGAACACCTCAACACCAAGACATGCAACCCTGTTGAAGTTCGTAGAGGTGTTATGTTAGCGGTCGACGTGGTTGTTGAACATCTAAAGAAACTCTCAACGCCGATCAAAACACCAGATGAAGTGGCTCAAGTCGCAACGATATCAGCAAATGGCGATAAAAACATCGGTGATCTCATATCGTCAGCAATGAAGAAGGTTGGATTGGACGGTGTGATCACTGTCAAGGATGGAAAAACATTACTAGACGAGCTAGAAGTGATCGAGGGGATGAAATTCGACAGGGGCTACATCTCACCTTACTTCATAAATAGCACCAAGGGAAGCAAGTGCGAATTCCAGGACTGCCTAGTTTTATTATCAGAAAAGAAGATCAGCTCTGTTCAAAGCTTGATCCCAGCGCTTGAATTGGCTAACTCCCAGCGAAGACCACTTCTGATAATCGCTGAAGATATAGATGGTGAGGCATTAACAACACTCGTACTAAACCGACTTAAGATAGGCCTCCAAGTATGTGCAGTTAAGGCTCCAGGTTTCGGCGACAACCGAAAGGCCACATTACATGACATCGCCATTTCCTCTGGAGGCATTGTTTTTGGAGACGAGGCAAACCTTACNAAACTTGAGGATATAAAGGCCAGCGACTTTGGTCAAGTTGGAGAGGTGACAATTACCAAAGATGATACCCTCTTATTGAAGGGAAAAGGNGACGAAAAAATCATCAAAAAGCGCGTTGATCAGCTCAAAGACGAGATCGACGAAACGAGTTCCGAATATGAGAAAGAGAAACTGAACGAGAGGCTAGCCAGGCTTTCCTCTGGAGTGGCTGTCCTCAAGATCGGTGGCTCCTCCGAGGTTGAGGTGAACGAAAAGAAGGACCGTGTTAACGACGCTCTTTGCGCGACAAGGGCAGCCATTGAGGAGGGAATCGTTCCGGGTGGTGGCACAGCATTGCTCAGGTGTATTCCAGCCTTGGACACTGTCAAAACAGGCAACAAAGATCAAGAGTTAGGTGTAGAAATAATTCGAAAGGGTCTGAGCCGACCGTGTGCGACAATTGCCGAAAATGCTGGTATCAAGGACCCGGAGGCAATCGTGGATCAAGTAGTCAAGAATAGCGAGATGGCTTTCGGCTATGATGCTGCTACAGGAAAGTTCTGCAATCTTGTCGAGGCCGGAATCATCGACCCAACTAAGGTTGTTAGAACTGCATTAGTCGATGCCGCTGGAGTCGCATCCCTACTCTTCACAACTGAGGGCGTTGTGGTTGAGATACCCAAGGAGGAGAAAGGCGCTCCAGAAATGCCAAACCCATACGGTGGGATGATGTGATGAAGATGCTCAATCTTGCCAGATTCTGAATACATTTCGGTATTATACAACTGTTTCTATTTGATTAATTAAACTTGCGGATTTTTCGTAGATACCTCTTTTTTTCTACCTCATGAGTGAGAACCAGACTTTTTTGCCCAAATCATGACGGTCTATGTAGGCTGGATTTTCCCTTCGGTCGCTAAGCGTTATCATGGATCCATCTCGAGACTAAGCCTGTGAGGGGAAATCGTCCCGTTCAGACTGCTGCATCAGTGATTTCCTTCATGTCAGGCAAGAGTTTACGGAAGGGTCGAGATTACAGACTCTTGAATTTGGTAGGGCTATCAGCTTGAACGAATCCGTCAGTTCGTTACTCATTCCGGCGGACATTCAACGCTGTGAGCAGAGATCCGTAAGTAATTGGAAGTAACCTGCAAACTGAGTGGGCTCCTAACAAGAGGTTTAGTGCGCGATATCACAATTATCCGACATCTGTCGTGCGCAGACCATGAATCTTCATTAGAAGCGTCATTTATATGGTAGTCTCTTAGCGCTATTAGAGGAGCGGCACCAATCAAATCTGCAGCTGTAAGGTGCTAACCTAGCATATAGACGCTAGTCCAGCCCGCAGTTTGTCCACCATGGCAAGATCGATCTATTGGTCGGAGGGGAGAAAAACCTCGGAACCATGGGATCAAAGTTACCATTTGCCAGTGCGACCCCTCATTTCTAACCTTCTCTAGGAATCAGGGTATTTCAGTTGAACGAGTGTGCGCTCCAAGGCTCTAGATTCGGACCCCGCGGGTTATGTCGGCCAGGCGCCAGCGAGCACGCACTGGCGGATGGGCGGACGAACGGACGAGCGCGCGCGATCCAACGGACGGGCGAAGATGCGACTCCGCAAGACCAGCTTGCCTAGCTATAGCTCTCTAGCGAGCCGAGGGCTGCAACCACTTGGCGAGAGAATGGGATTTCGGGACGATAACAAATTTCCGCCATCAATTTTCACTCCAACTACTAAGTGTTGGGACCCTATTCGAATCGTGAACTCGACTAAATAGAACGCACCAAGATGGCGCAGGAAGAGACAATTTTGTCAGTGGGCCGAGATCGTTATTAGCTTCATAGGGCTTGCCTCGTTAACACAGAATGAGTTCGAGAGATTAAATTTTCAGTGTTGGAAGCCACCTGCAGCCAGCAACGAGAGAGTAACGGCAAGATTGAAGTTGATATCGGAACCGAGGGATCGACGAAGGGGGTGATTTTAAGGCCAGGAGCTGAGTCCAGTGTTGTATCTCGGTAGCTTTTAATCATGAACAAACAACCTATTTCGTTGCAGCATCATTCCAATACTATCAAACACGTTTAGCGCATTCATTCGCTTCGATCAATAGTTTAGGTTGAGCGGGCGATGGACTAGTTTGTTCGGGTATTATNTTACCTATTCTAGTGTTTNTTATGCAAATATATAGACACGTTTCGCCATTTTGTTTTTGTTGCCGACAGAAACGTTGTTCCCGAATCAAGCAATGCCATGAATACCCCACTCAGCACGCCGATCCATCAGGTCAAATTGGCCATCAACTCATCCAAGTCGCATCCCTTGGCTTGCGAGTGCAAGAAGCTCCTGGCCGAACAGCATCAAAGACTTTGGACTAAGCACCAGCAAGATTTAGATCTTATCGATGATATGAGGGCTTACGTGAAGGCTAGACTGAGCATCGAACGGGACTATACATCTGCTCTGGGCAAGCTCAGCAAGCAACACTCGAGTCAAATATCCAAAAAGTTTGTGCTCCTCAACCAGATGGATCCCGTCACCCGCAACGAGCCCGTTTCATCCACCGACGATCAAAGCAAGTCCGGACCCCAAATGCTGCACGATAGCGAAATCTCAGACAGTCGGCTCCAGAAGCGACTGGCCAACAATGGGCTGGACGAGCCGGAGAAGGCGTGTAGCTTGTACAAAGTTTGGTCTGAGCACGTTAGCCGGCTCAACCTTGCCTCCAAAAATAGGGCCGACCAGTTTGAGCAGCTGATCATGGTTGTGGACAAGCTAAAGGATATCAGGACCCACAAAGCAACTGTCGGAAAGAAATGTCTGGACTCTTATCTCAAGCGAGTCCATGAGGATGTAGTGGCTAGCATGATTGATGTTGAGAAAACTAGAAAATTGTACCACGAGGACGAGAGTCAGGCAAAGAAGGCGCGCGAAAACGAGGAAAAGATCAAGAAGAAGCGATCGGGTTTGCTGACAAAATTTACCGATCTTCAAGCGAAGAAAGAGAAAACATCCGCTCAAAGAGAGGCGAACGACATTCAATCAACTCAAGCCCGCAATGATTACATCATGGCTCTGGCAGCAGGGAATGCACACCTGAATCATTACCATCACAGAGATTTGACCGATTTTATGAATCTCATCGATGACAATGTTCTCGACCATTGCAAGATATTTATGGCAACCCTGAGTGAATGTGATATAAACTCTCTCAAAGACACACTCTCGCACGCTCAGTATTGGTCAAAAATGATCAACNTGACTGGATCTCAAAAAACTAACTCAATNTTTTATGAAAGTGAAAAGTCGGAATGCCTAAGGAACAAATTCAATCTAAACTTTGAGCCATGCAATAATGACCCTATTCAGTCAATCTCTCTCGAGCACAATGCCGATTACGCTCTCCAACACGAAATCGACAAATGGTTCACCTGGTTCAAGAAGGAGTGTCGCAATTTGAGCCAATTATTGCATCAACTCGAAACATGTCAACGAGCTCTAGCGGAGGGAAAGAAGAGCATAGAGTTAAATGGCCAGGTGACCGAAGATCTAGAGCCGAAAATAATCGATCTAAAGCAACAGATTCGGAAGAGCGAGGCTGCTAAGATCAAAGCTCAAGCGAGACTTAAGGTAATAAAGGAAGGAGGGATGCAAATTGAAGAGTGGAGTGCAGTTGAGTCCGAAATTCGCGCCGATATGGCGCGAGCCCAAGAGGAGCTTGAGATACAAAGAGCCAAGGAGAGATCGAAGGAGTCACAAGAACATGATGAACACGACGATAATGTTGGTGGAGAACAGGATATCAAGCAAGCCAGAGGTTATGTTTTTGATTCTCGAAACCAGCAGATTCAACTACAAGTGTCAGCCGATTCTGATGACGGCGAAGCAAATCAATCTATCCACAATCCAGCATCGGTCAGCCGTTCTAACTCTAACTTGATGCAGACACAAAACAAAGCTCAATCCGCTTACTCGGCGCTGACAGATCCATCTTCGGCNTGGCAAGACGACTACTCATGTGCATGGGGTAGCCCTCAAGGAAACTACAATGTGGTGGTTACGAGCACGTACGACGCTAAAACTTCCAATTCCCCCTCGAACAACAACCTTGTTGAGCACGATTCAGACCGATATGATCTCTTGAGTGCTTCGAAGAAACAAGATTCACAAAATCAGGCCGCAAGCATGACTGTTCAATCCTCGAGTCCTCTCTCAGCAATAATCAATGGCGCTCAATCAACACCAAGCCCAAATCATGGGCTAGCGGGAGACGCTTACAAGAGTGATTTCGAATGCGACTACAACAGAGATGGTCATTTGATGAGGAGTACAGTGAACAGTGTTGAGCCCGGCGACTCTGTTTCACATCCGCCAGTAGTTTCAGAAGACCAGCGTGAGCAAGAGACTGACACTTTTCTACCTGATGTTGCGAGCAAAGATCATTACGAACAGACTCAACTTGGGCAAACGGATGCATCAAAGTTAGTTAATAAGCTAGTCATAGCAATGTATTCGTTCGACAAAACCAATGACGATGACCTTGCATTCGCCGAAGGAGACGTTCTTCGTGTCACGGAAGTCAATGACGAAGATTGGTATCGAGCAACAAATGAAGCCACAGGTATAGCTGGTTACATACCAGCCTCCTATGTTGCGCCATACAACGGAACGCCTTGGAACGAGTGCATAGAGATACCCAAGTCTGGAGGCAAGAATCTCCCAGTCGAGGACGGGTTCATTCCAAGCGGAGATTGCAACGCTTCCATTAACCAAGAAGATGATTTCGAAGACGATTTGGGAGCCTCCAAGGAGATGACTGCTCCAGCCTACTGTCGCGCATCGTACGATTACGAGCCAGAGGTTAATACGTTTGAGGACGATGGACTTCCTCACCTCAAATTGACTAAAGGAGAACTAATGCGAATCATCGAGCAGGGCGAAGACGACGGCTGGTGGCTGGTGGAGAAGGAGCAAGGTGGTATGAGAGGGCATGTTCCATCCATGTTGGTGCGTGAGGTCAACCCTGACGCCGAGGAGGAAGACTCTGATGATGATGATGGAGAAGGTAGTGAGTGTTCCATTGGTAGCGATCAAAGGGTTTCAATCAAAGGTATGCCGACCTTCCTTCCTCCAGCCCTAACAGAACTTTCAGAGAGCCATGAAGTTGCACAGGAAGAGGACAAGAAAGTTGTAACATCGTTGGTGCCTACCTCTTTCATAATAATCGAGCCAACGCCAGAAGTTGAGTCAAAACGTGTCTATGACAGTCAACCGGTTGAATCGTTCGAGCCGGACCCACCGGGTAAGGAGACTAGTAGCCGTCAAGTGGTCCATAGCAACACATCCAAGCCACCAGCTGATGTTAGTTACTCAGTGATTAATGAGGATTTTGTACTAGAAAAACCAAGTAGAATACCATATCAACATTCTGATCAAAGCAGCTCAGCGCCTGCGATCGAACAAGAAAGCCCCGCAGACGAAAGATCCGATTACCAAGAAATCGAGGCCTCCCTGAGATCTCCAGATGAAAAATTTGCTACAGTGGCTGGGACAGATGGTTATGATTTACCGGCGCCACCATCAGTTGTCATAGAGAGCGTTGAGGATGATAAACACGACAGTTCATCGAGTTTCAATGATGACAATAATAGTGGTGAGGAAATGTCAGATGAAATGGAAAACGATCAAGCCAACACCTATATATCCAAAGAGATAAAACATACAGGCAATGTCAATGTCAATCCCATGCTACGTCACCGGGCGGAAGAATTCAGCAAACAGATCATAGCGGAAGCGATCATGTTAGCGCCGGGCGCTGACGTTGGACCCTCGACAAGCTCAGCCAACATGACCTGATTTAGTGATTGTTTGAACTCAGCGCTGTCTCAGTATTATGTATCGAAACCGGCCACTCAACTCATGCGACCTCATCTTATCTATCCGAGCGTTTTTGGTAGCCCTCTATAGAAGTTGTTTTTCGTTCTATTATTGAATCTGTACTGTAACTGTTCTTGGCTTCTTGAACTGGGCCCTTAGAGAGTGTATTCTACAAACCTCTATCCTATATAAATAAACGCATCTTTAACCAATAACTTCAGTATGTTGCCCTATCAGGTTGATAACGAAGATGAGCTCTCATATTCATGGGCCAACAAGGCCTCCTGGGTACTGCTCTCAGCTCGAGAGATGAGATGAACGACCCACTCGCGACCTAGATCAGTCGAGTAGGACAAAAAATATTGCCACNTAAGTTTGACAGATGTGACAAAAAGTNTCGATTATATTGGAATAAATTGCACTCAATACCTCACCAATGCTATCTATATCAGGCATCTGCATCAACGAATAGACTGGCTACCTTATCACTATACTAAAATGTTTTGATTATTGCGTTTGATCTAGATGATTCAGTATTCTACCGTTACTGTCTTAGTTCTCAAATATTCATTTAATGCCTCCTGGCCAAGATCTTTGCCGAATCCGCTATCTTTGAATCCGCCAAATGGTGCTGCAACATCCGTTTTATTGTAGACATTTATGAAGCATGTCCCAGCGTCGATGGCATCCGCTACTTGGAGCGCCTTAGATATGTCTTTCGTCATGACGCCAGAAGCTAAGCCATAGCTAGTTCTATTTGCTCNTCTTACAACTCCATCGACGTCCTCATTGGCAAACTTGCTAACAATCATGATAGGACCGAAAGATTCTTCCTTCGCGATAAACATATCGTCCATAACATCCGTGAATATTGTAGGCATGAAGAAGTAGCCTTTTCGTTCGAGCCGTTTCCCGCCATAAACTAGCCTGGCACCCTCCTTAACTCCCCGATCGCAAAAATCAACCAAATCTTGCAGGTGCTTGAGATGATTTTGAGGGCCGTGGGCTGTGGATCGTTTCAATGGATCATCTATGGTGATTTTCTTGGTCTCTTCTAGTACTTTTTCGATAAACTCGTCATGGATTGACTCCTCGACGAACAATCGACCGGCAGCAATACAATTTTCGCCTTTGTTGAAGAAAACACTCGANATTCCGTATCTAACAGCCTTCTTCAGGTCACAATCAGCGAATATGATCAAGGGCGATTTGCCCCCTAGTTCGAGAGAACACTTTTTGATGTTGGATCGGGCGCAAGAATACAACACCAACTTCCCTGTTGGAGTTGAGCCGGTAAATCCGATTTTCTTAACATCCGGATGATCCAGGATCGCCTGGCCACACTCACCTCCTCTTCCTGGCACCACATTCACCACTCCAGGGGGAAAGCCTGCTTCCATCACGAGCTCCGCCCATTTGAGAGCAGTGAGAGGGCAAACTTGTGCAGGCTTTAAAACTAGAGTGTTTCCCGCAGCCAGACATGCAGCCGACTTCCATGAGACCATCATCAGTGGATAGTTCCAGGGAGTGATGATTCCACAGNCCCCGAGAGGTTCGCGTTTTGTATAAGTCAGATTGCTGTTAGGCCTCGCATTGTTTATCGGTATTGTAAGACCTTGGATCTTGTCGCACCAACCGGCGAAATAGCGGAACACGTCGATCGACATCCCTATGTGAGTCTTGATCGCTAGGGTATACACAGCCCCGCTGTCTAAACTCTCCAGGGTTGCNAGCTCTTGTTTATGTTTCTCTATTAGGTCAGCTAACCTGTTGAGCAATTTACCCCTCTCACGAGCGTTCATCCTTCTCCACTCGCTATTGTAATCGAAGGCTGACTTTGCAGCTCTAACAGCCCGATCAACATCCTCCCTCGAGGCCACCTGAACTGAGCAGATTTTTTCCTCTGTTGTTGGATTTATTATGTCCATTGTATTGTTTGGCTCCGAGGAGTCGACGAATTCGTTGTTGATAAACAGTTGACTAGGAAATTTGAGTTCCATTTTATTGACCCGGATGACCACCTGCTTGTGTGCAATTTGGCCACTACCTGAGGANCCCTCGCCCCTTGTTCGCCTGACAACCAAGTCAACGAAAGCTTCGAATTGCGTGGCCATATAAACGTCCTCATTCTCCAACTCGAGTGAATCGCCAACAAGTTCTTTAACTTCCTCAACTAGTCTGGTGACATCCATAGATCCTGCGCCTGAAAAGAAGAAGTCTGTACCACCAGTGACCGGATCAACTGAAAGGATTGCAGCCCAGATCGCTCTTATCTGTTCCTGGACTCGTTGCTCTTCTTCGCTCAACANGAGCGCTGGCCTATTTGCTTCATCGCTACCATAGGATGAGGCCAGAATCATTTTGCCTGTCGATACGATCTGCAATTTGCTAACGTTCACAGGTCTCTTGTCGCCGTTAGCAAACATGAGCAGACCACCTGAATGCACGATGGCCTCTCGATCAAGACCCTCTACCTGCACACTTCTAATCGCGTCTGGTATGCCATAATCCTCAACGTGATACTTGGTTGAGGAGAACAGTTTAACCCTCACGAAGTCGNTCTCGCCTTTGAGTTTCAGATTAGCCCAAGCGCCCGGAACCTTGTCCATGCCTCTTATGAAGTTGTGCAACTGATCGCCACTGCTCAACTGATCAAAGGGAATCTTAGTTCGTTCTTCTTTACCGCGTAATATCGGATCATAGGTCGCACCTTCCTCTAGTTGGTTTATTTTTGGCGCCTGGTTCGTTCTGACCAACTCGACCGACTCAACTAGGCCCTGAACTCCCGCCGGAAATAAAAATCTCGTGTAGAGAGAGTCAACAGTGTCGTTTGGTTGCACGAAACAGGAGCGTTTCATGAGAATGGGCCCAGTGTCGAGCCCATCGTCGGTCCAAAATATAGTAAAACCGGCCTCTTTGTCGCCCTGGATGAGTGTCCAGTTTATGGAGGCTGCACCACGATGGCGGGGCAACAGAGAGGGGTGATAGTTGATGGACTTGTGGCTGGGAAAATTGATAACTTCCATGGGNACAAACTGATTGCAATAGGGCAACACGTTGAGGTTAGCATTGACCGACTTGTATTGCTCGAGCACCTCTGGCAAAGCTTTGTTTGTCTCTGGAGGAACTCGCCACCGTTTGATCTTGAAAATAGGTAAACCAAGTCGCTTGGCTGTAGTGGCCAGGATGTCTTCTCGTCCAGTTTTAGCATCATCTGGTATGGTAAAAACACCGCAGATTGTATACTTTTTCGCCACCAACTGTTTCATGAAATCTGCGGAGAAGGCACTCTGGCCAATTATTGCAATTCTAAATCCTTCCATGATCTTGGTCTCAATTTCGCGTAAGAGAGATTGACTATTCTTTAGGTTGCTTAACAAGGCAGGCCAGCCGCGATTGGAAATGAAGTTGGCAAATTCTCTTCGCTGCCTCTGACAAATTAGATCGAGAGAAAGGCACTTGAAGCTGACCTGTAATCGTATATCCAGAGAACAGAGCGCCGCAACTAAGTAGGGGAAGAGATAAGAGAGAGAGAGAGAGCAAACAGCTTTAAGCTTCAGGCTCGCGAACCTTCAAACGAGCCCGAGATTGAAGAGGGAAAGTAAGCGAGATGTAAATGCCGATGGCCGGCAAGCGGGGGTTGGCCAAAATTTTGAACGATCTTGATAGAAATCTCGTTAGTTTGAGCTGCAGACACTCTCTGTTCGCGTGGGCAAGTCAGCCCTCTACCCCAATTCATGCTGCCACTAAAACTGATCTGATTCCTGTTCCTGATTGCTAATAATAAGGATGAGCCCAGATTGCGAGAGCGTTGTTGTCTCTAATGGGATATGTTTAAATATCTGGACAGCTAAGTTTGGTCTCACGAGGGCCGCATTTAAATGTGCCATAACTGGAGTGGCACAAGCGCCTCTAAAATCTGCGCCGACAGACAAACACAAGTGTCAAACTTGAGCGCCATCTCAGCAAATGAAGACCCAGAGAGCGATGTGCTATCCTTTTCACGACAAGGTTAGGTCCCTTTTCTGTCGCGAACCTAATAAAATTGTGCTCAGCCTGGTTGGACGCAACGTGACCAGATCTCGAGCGCGTCCACGACCACACTGGCTCTTCAGTGCTAAGTGTCTCTTGTATTGCAACTACTCTGGTGGGCGACTTTCATGTTGAGAAGTCGACATATGGTAGATTTCGATGTAGGGTGATCAGTTTAGCTACTGTGATCAGCATTTATTTAAGACTAGATCTGCTCGTTCCAGTGGACTGATCGTGGGATGCTGAGATCGCTTTACAGCTCGACTAAATGAAGGATTGTGCGACTCGGTGTATTTCTTCAGGTTCTATTTGTGCGAACACAATAGCTTTGCAACTATGGCAGCCAAGCGCATCGGGTCTACAGCGGAAGCCGTCTGCTATAAATCATCTTCGTTCTAACAAATATAGCTCTCCTATCCCCTTCGTAGCTACCAGCTCAATCACTCGCTCGCTTGTAGGGAAGTTATTCCACTCGAGAGGTCGACCGATATCTGCTCAAATACCAGCGTCGAATACCAAACCCTAATCAGTGATGCAACAACTGAGGGCTGAGCACTTCGTTTAGACTGAATAGAGTGAGACACTAGTAGGCATTATCGCCGGTAGAAGCACCAAAGATGTTATCCCACTGGCCTTGGTTCTGTAGGATCACGAAATGTTCCGCCTGAATCCTACATTTCCAAAGCAGTTGAGATCTCTCATCGAGTTCATCGTTGAACCTTACTGTGCATGTGGAGCAGAGAGAGGTGGTCAGTCAAGTAGCTGGACAGCGAATAAAACCGACGCTTGAAACTGACGTGTTCGATTGTCGATAAATCAAGTTCGGGANGATCCGAGCAAATCTACGAGATAACGGACGCAGACCTATCACCGTAGACAAACCGGCTCAAGCTCGTAATTATACACGCAGGCAAGTTTAACGTTACATAGCGATTAGCTCAACGTAAGAGCTCCCCTCCTTGTGGTATTGAATTCGTTTTTGACCTTCTAAACGATTCTCATGATCTTCAACGAGCCTCGCGATCAATCCCTACTCAAACCCACTGGTCCGCAAAACCTCAATGCAGCTATCCAAAGCAGCAAGGAGCTTCTCCCCGCATTGGTTTGATGTCAGGGGGAGGGCCTAGTTAATGAGTTCGAAGCCAACTATTCTTAAATCGGGCAAACATCTCTCTGAGATTATGAAGATTGCATTTGAACCAGTGCAGAATCTCAAACTGGACTAAAGAACGAACAACTGGTGCAAAGTACTCGCTACCAAGTTTAAGGCCTCTCAGCAAGAGAACTGCTCCTGTTGGGATGTCCGGGTGTTCGGCTGGCAGTCGCCGATTGAGTAAGCTATGCGAGCGAGAACCAGCAATCAGCTTGACAGTCGGATCTTGTCCAATCTAGTTTGAATTCGGAGAGAACACCACCTTTCTGAGACTTTGATCTCAGAGACGAGCATAGCTTATATCGCCCGGCGGCTTTCACCCTCGACTATCGCCAGTTTTATGTTGAAGAAAATCACTGATGTAAGCATATCAACTAAATGGACATGAATGGAGAATTTAGGATCGAGTCGCTATTGTTTTAGTCGTGAAATTGAGATTTATGAGCACAGAAAGAGGTAAGTTTTGGTCAAAGCGGAAGTTGCGGTACAAGGAAGGCTGCACTCGCCCATCAAGAGAAGTGCTTCTAGAACTCACCCAGATCGACCGGTCGATTTTGCCCATAACTTGAGTGCCCGAGATTTATTATTATTTGTCTATCCTATGAGTGATTGTGGTAGGTACATAATAAAGTTAGTTTTTATTTTTGGTTTTGAATTTCGCAGACTTTTACGTTACACTACTAAAACCCAACTGCACATTTCCACCTGCTTCGGCGAATCCATCAATGACAGACGAGACAAAGAGTTTAGAATAGTCAAAACAGACCGAGCCATCGGCTCGTTGGGAAATGTCATTGGCTGTCTACATTGGATGATCTTAAAGTGATAATCGCCCTTCGATAGGGTGGGTCAGATTGGATGTGTATGTAGCTATTTATGTAGGATAGAGGGGCTCGGAAACCACGTGCATAAAATGATCATTTTGACATGTTGGTCGACATGTTGGTTTATGTACATCGGAGCCTCTCAGTTAGATGTACACGATGATGGACAGCCAATTTCCGGAATTTGCGCCATCAAAACACGAGCTCATGCTAACAGTTCAAGTGTAAGCACTTCGGCTCGCTTCGTCATAATGAAATGTCCGATACGTGCTCACTCCAGTAACTGTGTCCAAATAGAGATTCACGAGGGCTATCAGTGCAAGCACAATTAGCAGATTCATGCCGGCTGAGCCGATCAAATCGGCACAGGGACGAGCATAGTAGGACTCAATGGAGTTGCATTTGAATTTGACATCCTGCGAAATGGGTTTCGAGCAACAAGAGTTTGATATCATCGGAGTCCATTCTTCGGAGTGGCATTCTTGAAACCGTAACAGCCTCTTTGCTGA
>Ga0058699_1000376_pt1 | contig 13883 bp, 15 predicted proteins | sample AgamicAtPe_FD_55078 | JGI IMG/M metagenome (GOLD analysis project Ga0058699, IMG submission 55078) | Agave microbial communities from Guanajuato, Mexico - At.P.e | ecosystem: Host-associated > Plants > Phyllosphere > Phylloplane/Leaf | place: Guanajuato, Mexico | collected 2012-10-15 | reverse complement strand
TGCCGGGGGGACGACAAATGGCGGCGCTCACATGTGGTGGCGGCGGCCGTCCGATTGTTGGGCCAGCGGTGGCGCCCACACTTTCTCTCGCTTTGGTGGCCCGCGAGAGTTTTAAGGTTAACCAACCAGCAAGCAATAACGAGACTGAGACAACGGCTACCAGCCAAGCGTCCGTAAAAGCGATACAATGAGCCTCTCCCGCCTACTGATGTTGATAAATTGATAAACTCAGAGTCTTGGCCCAAGCACTCTTGAGATAGCTGGCCCAATAGGTTAGCGAGAGGGGGCACGTCGACGACGACGGCGACGGAGACCCAATGGCAACCTAAGCTGGGCGAGAGAAACGATTGAATTATGGTAATTCACTGTCGACTTCAAGGCGACTAGTTTATATTGGCCTATCGATGAAACTTGAGCGCCGGTCGGCTTGCTCAGATGCGCCGATAATAATTAAGATGACGATTATATAGATGTCGGCGGGGAAAGGTCGCTTAGTGTTAGTGCCATTAGCTAGATTGAGTGCAAATTTTCGCACCTCCAAACCTTCGATTGATGGCGGCTTGGTGGGCAGGTAAGCAGGTGGTAATAAAAGATTCGCTAGCTCAGTTTGGGCTGAGCTTGGCTCAGTGCCGTGCTGAAGCAAGCAAGCGAGCGCTTTAGTTTCCGCAAAACCAAGGCCCGAAATCAATCCGAACTGGACCGCAATGGAGGCGCGCGTGACGTGTGGGCGCACCCACCGTCTGCCCATCAGTCAGTCCAGTGGCGGCAGGTCCTCCGGCTGCTCGCTCGCTCGCTCGCTCGGCCAGATGGCTGGCCTGTCTGGCCGGCCAGCCGTTTGTTGCAGCGGCCGCCACTGCGAGCAACTCTCGGGCAAGGAGGAGGAGGAGGAGGAGGAGGAGGAGAGGAAAGCTTATTTAAAAGCAGCTGAGCCATGGCAACCAGGTGTGAAACTTATCATCGAGCCGCCGGGATAGCGAGCGCAATAGAAACAGTCGCTTCTCTGTTAGAGTCGACGACCCTCTGAGTTGGTGGGCGGCGGTAAAAAAGCGAACCGAACCGAACCGAACCGAGCTGAGCCGAACTAGCCCTCCCAGAGGCCTAGTCGGCCAGATGCGGAGCGGAGAGGCTCGCGCGTGCCCGCTTGTTGCGGAGGCAGCGACAGGTGAAATTGGCACTCTTGCGTACGAGACGTGTGATTTGATCCAGCGGTTTAGCTAGCAGAACCTGTCCAGGATACCAATGTACACACTGACACGCCCACAGGCTCCCAAACTGCGCGCCGGGCGCATGGCTTGCTAGATAGTTGCAAATTCGAAAGCTGCAACAAGATCCAAGGTCAGCGAGATCGTGCCATTGATGCCGATTCCATTGGCGCCCGATAGGAAGCTATGGGTGGTGGTAGCGCCCAAGCTGCAGGGATTCTCCTGTCGCCAACTCTATATTTACTTTTGAGCGCCCCTTTCGCTCCCTCCACTTACGCCTTATCAGTGCTGCCTTTCCGCAGGCGCTCCAGATGGAGGACAAGCCAGCCGTGTAACTATTATCTCCATCTTGTTTTCGGGCTTTCGTGATTCAATCTGCACCCGAACTTTGCATGCTAGTCCGCTCAGTGGAACAGCAGCAAGTGTAGTTGAAACAACAAGCCGCTTGATGAGCATCACGCAACCTGATACTCTGCATGCCAACTGCAACTTTGTCCACTCCTTGTCCAACCGACGAGCGATTCGCCTTCCATTGGTTAATTTGGTAGCCTTGAGAGGAAATTGGCACCAAGAAACGTTGGCAACATTGTGGACACGCAATAAAGCCAACTCAGAGCTTGGGTGTTCTATGGTTTGGTCTCTGCTAGGCACACAGGCGTGTTGCAGTAGTAGTTGTTCAGGCAAAGACAACAAGTTAGTTAACTGGGGGGAGGGGAGGCTGTCAGAGATCTGAGTGGCAACAAAATTGAGAATCCACGCGCCAGGTGAACACCACACAAGATCGGCTTCATGGGGAGACGGCAATTCAGGTGGGTAGGATATTCAATAAGACTGATTGACCAACTCCTTGGTTCACGCAACTCAAATTTCGGACCTCAAACGAAGAGTTACAAGCGGACTTAAGGCCAAGAGCATCTGTCTAGCAGAGAGGCAATTATGTTGCGCACCCATTTGCCTCCAACTCAATTGCGCTTGTGTCTTCGGCATGAACTGCTGCCATTGCCGCTACTTCTCAGCCTGATCTGATTGGCCGGATAAATGGAGAACTAATGGTTCCTGCATCTGGGTTGCCACTCTGGACCTGTATGATTAGTTTATCGTGCGCCAGCCTTCCTCAACGAAGGCTTCGCAATGTTCTAGGCCTGCTCAAGCGCTGACTACAACGGTGGCTTTCCCCCCAACCATCGGCAAAGCCATAGTGTGGAGTATGGCGGCCGCTACTGGCCAAGCGCGCTTACCTCAGGCTAGCCGGTAACGAGCAGCTAATGGATGACGTTTAGTGCTCTAACTGCCACTCAGGCAGACCTTCCCCCCCCCCTCAAACTGGCCACTCGGTCAGCCTAGAAGCCATAACTTATTGCCCGATGATTCGGCTAGTAATGATAATTAACTTGTTGCGCTCGCCGCCGTTTATCCAGAAGACTGAAGCGTTCTCTGAGCGTTCCCAAGCCTACCTTGGTCGCCTTCCCCTAAAACTCGCTCCCTCTACCTACAAAGTCGACTTGCCTGTCTCTCTGCTTGTCCCTTTGGTGTGTGAGATTTTTGTTGCAAACCGTGTTGTTCGTGTGAGAAAGGAGACGCAATTCTCTTCGTCTTCCGCAAGCTTCTCTTAGCCTTGGCTTCTAGTCATTAGTGGTTAAGCCAGACACTAGCTAGTGGGCTTTGTTTCAAGCTCTATGACAAATTGATTGTGATCAACTTGATTGCAAGTCTACTCCACCTGGTGGTCAGCGACAACTGGCAGCCCAGAGAGCTGCCAGTTGATGCGAGGAAAAAGTGCCCACTGTGGGTAGTCTGGAGGAGGCCAGTTTGTGGCCTTACATCCATCCAAGCGTCTACCTCGGCCTCTCTCCACCTGTGCCGCAACTCTCTCATCAGCTGCCGTCTTTTTGGCCACTAATTGTCGGGCGAGACAAAATTTCAAGCTACTTGCCGTTTTTAGGCAAGTCTTGTGGCACACGACATTTTGGCGGATTTAGCGTGGTTCCTTTTTCTCGCTTTGAGAATTAAATTGAAAAAAGTTAGTTAGCTAGTTGGTTGGTCGGTTGGTTAGTTGATTATCTTGGCCGCCACCAAATTTGGCCCATGAAAGTCGGTTTCACTGCCGCCATGAATTGCAAACAGACTTTGCGGGTGAACAGGAAATTCTCCTTCCATCTCTGCTTTTCTCTTATTCAATTCCCTCGAACGTCGTGCAATCTCAGCACCAACCGTCGCCCATCCAGTAGATTGGCCACGATGCGCCATCCAATTGTGACATCCGAGTTGCAAGCTGATCCGAAGCCACACACAAACGAAGCGCGACTTTTCAATAAGTTGCCTTCTTCATGGTGGTCGTGTTTGAGTTTTGCCGGCTATTTCGCCACAAGAATCCAGGACGCGAGAGGTATTCTTGGCCGCCAGTGCACTCGCCTCTCTAACCAACGTAGCCGCGGCCACTTGCAACAAATGTGTTCAAATCAAGCGTAAGATTGGAATTCTTTCCAGCGCTCTTCTACATAACAATGGCAGCAGTAGCAGCGGCAACAGCAGCAGCAACAGCTGCAGCACCAACAACCACAACATGTCCGGCATTGGCGCAATACTTCACCTGCAGGTTGAATTTCGAGGGAGGCAAATTCTTCATCTCACTGCTCTCTAATGTGCTCTTAGTGGCAAGAGGAGGGACAGCGAGCAGCCGAGATTGGTATGAAACAATTTTCCGCCTTGATACATACTTATCCGAAACAACGATTCCAACTTAAACAACTCCGCAGATTACTGGCATTGAATATGCTTTTAGCTTGGAAATTGTAACTTTTCCATAGAGAACTGGAGGAGAAAGAGAGAGAGGGAGGGAGATGAATCCACTTGCTCGCACTGAATGCTATGGCCACGCTGAGGTCTACTCAACGTAGCTCTACCAAGGCCTGGATTTGAGGTTCTTATCCTCAGAGCCGCCACAGGCACCTTTCGCGGCCACGGCCACGGCCACTACGAGCTGATTCATGCAAATATTTGCCTCGAATGCTCCCGTATCTGCAGCGCTTTCCAAATCGAACAATCCAAGCTGGCAAAATTTAAGCCCCTCTCACTATCCCTCCATCCTCCCTCCCTTATCTACACTGTCCACCTGGAGCGGCCAGACAAGTGGCAGTTGCTGATGCTGNTGCTGNTGNTGNTGCTGCTGCTGCTGCTTGCGCTCACAGCCCAGACAACCAGCCTTGTGTCGGCAGTAACAACAAACACTACGGTGGTCCGGCCGCACACCTGCACCTGCACTAAAAATCAATTGACTGGACATTGGCGATCGTTGATCCAATTTTGAAGAAGTTTGGCAAAGCAACTAGTTGGCTAACATTAGTCTCTCGTTTCACACACTTGCATGCAGATCGGCGGCAGTGGTAGTGGCGGCAGCGGCGGGCGCGCTGAGAGATTGGGGCACACATTTGGCTTCAAATATCTNTCAGTTTTGATTGCAGCNAGACGCTTGCTAGATGGTGGGCAAGAAGTTGGCTATCCAGGCGGCCCGCCAGCAGATTTGCTGGCATTCTAGCTCAGCGCAGTTCTTTCTCCACTAGCCTTGCCGAGCTACTTCGGGCAGCGCCAGACCGCCAGTTCAAAGCTGTTGGTCGTGAGTTGTTCAAATTCAATGTCTGTAGACATACTCATCCGTTGAGTGATGTGTCGGCCGCCAAAATTTTTGATTCTGTCTTCGCTCGCCTCTATCTTAGGAGAGACCTCTACCTACTGGCCGTAGCACCGTCGCCGTCTCTTTTGCCGTCCTCTCCATTCGTGGCTCACCTTTGCCTATCCCCCCCCCCTATGCAGCTAGCTAGCTTGCTGCTTTTCTTTCCCTTCCTCCGATGTTCTCGAGCCCTTGCTTTGCAGCATTAGATCAGCGCAAGGAAGTCGAGAACTTGGTCGATTATTGCGCAACACACGAACGTTATAATAATAATTTTGCCACCATCAATTATGTGTTACGCCTGGCAAAAGATGTTTAGATCTCGAATGAGAAGGAAGCCTCTGTTCCTTTGCAGTCTCAGCTTCCAAGCTAGAACCGCTGTGTGGGGTGAGTTAGGCGCGCGAACCAAGTCCTCTCCTCTCCTCTCCTCTCCACCTTTGCGCTCCAAAATTTTAGATTTAAGAGGCGGCCAGTTGGTCCATCCGGATGACCATTAGAGGAAGCCTTGGANGGCTACCAAGTGCAGTTGGCGGCCAACAAAATAGAAAATTGTTGTTGCCGCAGTCTGGTTCAGCGTGGAATTGGCGCGCGCCAAAAGTTGTCGGCTCCAAGTTAAACAACGACCGAGGTGATGTCAACTCTACGACGACAACTGGCTCTAAAGCTATATTCTTATGGCAAACTGGGCAACCGAGTCCGTCGCTAATGCTTGAGAGTTTGCTGGATGCGTTAGTGAAGAGGAGGCTTTAAGATTAGGACAACAACTGGCTCTCAATCATGGCCATCATGACTTGCCGGATGTGGACCAAACTTCATTGAAGCCACAAGTTTCTTTGAAAGTCTACCTCCAGTATACCTGGNGCTAGCAATACAAACATCAACGAGTGCCGCAGAGATGCTGACTGTTTTAGTTGACAATCATGGTGAATTTTTGACTCGCCCAAGATGAGCGGTCCACCTGTCGCGCATATCGCTTATCTACTCTTGCTTGAGCTTCTACTCTCCTCTCCTCCTATTTGCCACTCCGAACAATTGGGCAGAATCATTAATATTTTATTGCTCTCAGCAGCCATAATCCCAATCCTTTGAAGGCACTACCATCTTGTTGCGAATAGAGAACTTTTCCTCTTTTTCAACATGAAAAAGTAGACAAAATCAATCTCGATCACTCGTCCAGTATTTGGTAAGAGGCTATAAACTAGCCAGCCGTCTTAGGGTTTAAAGAGCTAACTTGCCTCCACAATCAATCCCAGAATTGAATCTCTTGTAGTGGCTAAAACTTTTCTTCTTCGTGGCCAAATTTCAGGGATAAAAGTCAGCGAGAGATGGTAGAGAGAAATCTATGATTTAGAGAACTAATTTTAGTTAGCGTCNCGGCTCCTTCTACCAAGACGGGCGCCATCATNAGTGAGGCTTTTGCGCTTCCTAGACCATAGATATGGCCGACAGGGAGGATGACGAAACAGGCTACTAGGAAAAGAAATAATAACCCAACAGATAAAACAATTTACCTGCCCCGGCTGCTGCTATCTGCGCCAGACTTGGTCCAAAGCCCAAGCTCGCTCTCGTGCTCCCTTGCAGGCCGATCTTTTAGCCTCCTGTCCTCATGCGTTCCTTCGACTTTATCATCATCATCATCGTTCTCTCCACCTCCCATCTCCGGCCAAGAGTCGTCCTCGTCGGCGGCGGCGGCGGCTGCGAGGACACTGTTTTCGTCGCTACTGCTGCTGCTGCGAAGACTGGCGCTGTTGTTATCCTTAATACCGTCACTGAAGTTGCGTTGCATAATAATAATCACGCTCAAAGAACCAAAGATTCTAGGTGTAAGTTCGGCGTCGTCATCGGCTTCACCACCATCACTGTTGCCCTCCCGAACTTTGGTCGCCTGTTCAAGTTTGAATAAGAGAAGGGCCTGCGTAGCGAAGTAAGAAGGCAATTCCTTAGTTAATAATAATAAGTAGCCTAAAATCTCGAATCAAAGCGGCCAGTGGATGGATAGTGGAAGAGGGAAGCCTGGGCTTTAGTTGAGGGGTTTTCGTTGAACGAACATTAGGTTTCCTTCTCCAGTCCCTCATTGCCTGCTAGCCCCCCACTGCAGATTACGTTCTGGCCCCGACATAAGCGCCGTCCACTTGCATCTCCTCCTCTTCCCCTTGTCGGCACCGGCTAGTTTGCTCAAAGACTTTTTGATTCAGAGCGAGCTCTTGCTCTGCGCTCTCAATCCATTTCTAGTCCTCTTGCTCGCCCGACCCACCAGCAGACAGGCAGTCAGGTGTCTCGTCGTTCGTACAGCTAATGCTGACCAGTTGGTCAGTCGCCGTCGCCGTAGTCGTCTGTCTGTCCCCAAACTGTGCTAGTCTGCACCGCGAAGTTGGACTCTCGCAGGAAGGCAGGCTTCTGCTGCTCCAAGTCCACCTCAGCGGGCATATCGGTACTCGAGAGCGGCGATAGCTTTGGCAAAGATTCGGGGGACATTGTGAGTGCTGTCGCCGCTAGTGGTTGTTATGATGGTGACTCGAGATGCGGTAAAGTGTCTTCTTAAAAGTTCTTCTAGCTCAAACCTTATCCCCATGCTTGAGATTCTTCCTTCCCGTATAATGTTGATAGAATGGCCATGGCTGCATATGGAAACAACGGGCAACAGTTGAGCTGGTTGAGTGATTGCGCAAGATCATGGCCGCCTGCATTGTTCTGCAACCGGTGACCGGTAATTTCGATTAACCGATTGCACAGAGCCGACTTGATCCACCCCACCTGCTTGGCAACTCGATCGTGATTTAGCAGGTATTGGCGTCGCTCTTCGATCTCTATGTTGGTTAAAGTTTGTGGTAGAATTATCCAGTCCGCTGAGGTCGAGTGATCTGCCACTAAAGCTTGGAACTAGCAGCGCATTCCTCATGTGTGTCGCATCGGCGCCGCCGATGCCACGGTCTTGGCCGCTAAAATCAGAGCCTCATCGCTCCACTAACCACGAGATTCAAGCTGATGAGCTGGTTGGCCAATCAGCGCTCGAACTTGCCCAAGAACTGGAACCGCAAGTCATCGATAGCCATCTCGCATATAGAGCTCACTGTTATAAATTCCCTCATAATTTTCCATATTCAATCTTTCAGAGTCTACTATCAAAATTTTCTGGACTAGGATCAGCTTGACCGATTTATTTCTTCGGTCAAGCTGAATATGGTTCAAAAGATGTTATTGACACTGATAGGTGGTAAATAATCTGCATAGAGATATGACTTACAAGCGTACAGGGCGAATTAGAGCGAACAACTGAGCGCACTGCCGAGCTTTCGTTCAGGTATTGCGCGATAATGGTGGCTTTAAGAAACCAATATCACGCAATTTATTCAGCGCGAGGTCCTTAACTTGTCCAATAGGTGGTTAACTGGGCTGACTGGAGCCGTTTTGAACCGTGGAAATTTTGGGAGGGAGAGAGAGAGGGGAATTAGCTTAATTGAGCTGGATCAATCTCCTCTGACCGTTACTAATCAATATTCATCTCCCTTCCCCCTCCATCGTCAATAATGGCCCGAATCTAATGCTAAACTCCAACAAATTATACTACTACTGATGCGACCAACGTTGCTGTCAAATCCAACTATCAAATGTCGATTGATTGTCTACACAAAATGTTGTTTTGGGCGCCATGTTGGATTTCCATTGGCAAAACGTCGACCAAAAACATCAAAAATGCCCTTCCAACACTGTTAACCAATGCAAATCCTAATGAAAAACTATCTCGCAATTGGATCGCAAAAACAACCTTGTGCCGCCTTACTGGCTCACCTGTTACTGCTTGGTGAAATTGAATTGCCGCAACCATTAACAACAATGTGAAAAAATTCGAACGGCACAATGTTCCTGATATGCAAATTCACCTTAACAATTTCCTCACTACCCTCATGGATTCTCGACCAAATTGGACTCCTCCGCTGATTGTTGGTGAAATGTGCACATCCGTTTATGGTGAAAATTGTTCAAAATTAACGTATGCGAAACAACCTGGAAAACTACTGGCCGACAACTGTGGGATGACCGAAAAACTCTTCCTACTGCTGCTTACCTTGATGCTGATGTTAATGATGATATCGCCAACCGAATCATCTCACAAATGCCAACCAACCTGCGCATGTTGATTAATTGTCATCCTCATACATCTCCTCCTACAAAACTGCCAATGCCACCGTCATGCTTTTCGCCGATTCCGTAACTCTCCTCGCCAAACCACGCTTACCAAACAAACCCTTACCCAATGACGTGAAATTTTTACCACCATACCTGCCAAAAAACCTACCGGGCACCTAAAATTACCATTGCGAACTGCAAAAACCATCCTAATCATCTGCGGCCCATCACTGCAACCGTAATCATTATCGTTCCAACTATCGGTGCATCCTCGACAAACGCAGGCAAACGATGGCGAGGCTTAACAATACAAGAGAGGAGACCATTCGTTGAGGAGGCCGAACGCCTACGAGTTCAGCACATGCAAGACTGTAAGTAAACATATGCATTCACCATCTCTCTCTACCTCTAACTGGCTTCTTGGACGGCAGGTCTGCCGGCCGGTCGAGCATATATTTACATTGCGAGAGTGGACGTAAGGATATCTACTCGCGAGTTTGCTTTCCTAACCGATGGAACAAGATCAACTAGCTGCATCCAGGTGAATTTTATCTTCTCTTTCGCCAAGAAGGTGGGGGTGCGCGTTAAATTAATAAGTTGCCGACAAAACGAGGGCAGATGGTTTTCTGAGGCGTTGGAGGGATCGAGCTGAGAGCCAATTTTATTAAGAAACAAGCAAGCAGCTCTCGCTGATCAACAGGTCGCTTGAACGATCTATCTTTATCTCAGCAGATATCTCTCTCCATCAAAAAACGCGGGAAAACTCTTGTTTGGTCATTATATCTTGCGTTTGCCGCCAAACAAATCTTGTCTAAATCAAACATCGCCCAGTAACAGCCTGTGGACACGACGAAGTCGAAACATTCCAGCCACAATCAATTGCAATCTGTTGCCTTCAGCCGAGTCCTGGGATCTGTTCGGTTACATTACAGGACTCAAGCCGTTGGGGCGGATTGCAAACCCAAAATAGGTGGATCTATCGGTACAAGTGAGCGTGCAATAAATACCTTTCATGATCCAGCGAGTTCTTGGGCAATGGAGGTTGTAGGATTGCACTGGCTAAACCACACGCTAAACGTGGACATCTGCTCACCACTTGCGGGCGAGCAGAATCAAAAGATCGAATGAAAGACCGCCGCTCGGCTGGCAGCAGGAGCCATGCCATTTCAGGCAGCCAGCACCAAGCCATGGTAGTACAGCTGATATCAGATGTTATTAACCGCTTTCCGCTTTCATCTCCTTGAGAGGCAGCTGATCAAGGTCGGTACTTTCTAAAGGCGAGCCGACCGGAGCATGCATTTGTTGCGCTTTTGTTTTATCTAAAGCGTTCTTCACCNAAGAGGGCGAGCAGAGCCAAGGGGGCCGAGCAGAGAGAGAGAGAGAGAGAGAGAGAGGGAGGGCGACGTAAGGCACAAACTGATTATTCCATGCAATTTAGGATTGACCGACTTGTTGCTTTGGTGCAGGTTGTAGTACCAAAATCATTTTTATGGTTTGTTAGTTTTTTCCTCACGACCAACATTTGGACAATTTGGGCTCGCGAGTCGCCTCAACTCTAGTTGACGCCTGCTCGAGAAAATTGCCATCAGCCACAACAGGTAAACTTGGAGAGAATAAGGCAAGGGCTCGGGTGGGAGATGCAACCTGGGATCTAAATTGGCGATTTTCAACAAGGGCAGTCCAACGCAAACAGATTGGCAGACTGCCACTGGCCAAAGTCGAGATACATCAACTCNTCATAAATTAACCATCTGGCTGGCTCGAGCCTGTCGGGTCCAAAATCAGAAGAGCGAAAAATCTCGCACACATAATAACAAACTCGGCCTAGCGAGTCGACTNTGGGATTCCCTTCAGTGAGTCGGGTGGGCATCCTGCAAGTAATTACTCCTCAAGGAAGGGCCACTCGCCTTCGTTCTGGTCAAATGAGGCAGCACTACCAAGATTCTAACGTTGATGTGCCAAGATAGACTCAGGTCTGACAAATTTTATCCAATTGGCAGCTGGGCTACCGCCAGCAGTCAAGCCACTCGTCTTCCTCCCTCTCTCTTCTCTCGTTCCCTCTCCAAGCCTACCCTTTTTTAGCCTTCAAGCCTGATTCCCTACAGACTAGACAGTGGCAGCTTGGCCACAAGCCAGTCGCATGGCATAAAACATACATTTAGTNGTTCATTTATTGCCTCGATCTAAACTTCAAACCCTCAAGTCTCTTAGAAACGAACGATTTTCATAAACACACTAACGCCTTTGTCGAACGACCAAGAAGAAAAGGGATTGAGCGAGGGGACGAAATAAGGGTGATTACAGAGGGCTTCAGCCAGCTTTGAGGGTTGTTAGTTCTGTACCTTACACAGGGAATGTAGAGATTGCGCTCAAACCCACCAACATGATGCCAACTTCTCTCGGTCAACCACTAATCTCGGTGAACCCTTGATATAGTCGATAACATCAACTTCGAATCCATCATATAGTTTTAGCTAAACATAAGCGAGCAAAGATGTGCGCGAGCTTGAATTATTGGCAGTTAATTGCTATCCTGGGAGAGTAGCCACAGCTGCAGCCGCCTAAGCCACTGCCACCGCTGAGTGGTTTACCAATGTGACTCGCATGGTTATTGCTGCCGCTGCACTTGCTGCTGCACCTTGTTTGGCCTTGCATGCTCCTTGTTCCCACTGTTTCAATAATCTTATCATAATTCTTGTTATGATCGCCGATTGCGATGATCCGCCTCCCCTCTACTAACATTTGATGCTCACTTCTGAGTGTTAGCAAGTTAATCTAAGCGATTGGCCCAGCTAGCTCAGGACTTTACAACACCAATTAGCTTCACCTTACCTTCCAACTCTCGATCAATCTGTAAACATGGTTTGTTAACCTAAGCTTACCTGAGCATCCTTCACAAAACCAGTGCGTACAGCTCATTGTTGTGGTATCCAACCAAACCCAAGCCAGAGTCTGATGCATCAATCCTCCGAGGGGCTGAGGCTGAGATTGAAACCATCCTTGTTGTTGTGGCGAATACGATCGACTAATAATCAGTGCACTCGCCTCTAATGCAACGTGCGAATCGTTGCGCCCGTACACCTGCTGGGTGATTCGTTTTTATGCTTAATCCGCCCTCCGGTTTCCGTCGATTTCGATTTACCTTTGTGCAACAAGTTCGGACATAATCCTGTTGTCCTCTGACCAAGAGTCGCAGCACTCAGGGAGCTAGCATGTCGAACCAATCTGTCAAACACTAACCTGGATCCCATCGCACCATATATCCCAACCAGATCCCAACTACAAGTATCGGCCGCGACGACGCAAGAACGGCCGCAAAGGTGTTCCAGTCCCCGGGCAACCGTCCGGCGGAGGACAAACTAATGCCCCTAGTGTAGTTAATAATCATATCCTAATGGGCAATAACGTAACCAGTGGCGCTCAATTAACTGGCGCCAGCGGAGGGACTGTGAACGCCATCAGAAGGTGGTCAGCATTCAATCAGACGCAACAACAACAAATGAATAATAATGGCGCCAGGGCTGCGAAGGGCCAGCAACAATCGCAGGACGATGGCGGCGAGGAGGAGGAAATGGAAGAGTTGGAGGTCAGCGAGGAAGAGGACGAGAGTGCTCCTAAACAAATGGCAACCCAGACTCGGGTTGCAAACCGGCTCCAGACGATCAATTCAGGTGGATTTGCTGGCACGCCATGTTTTGACTACGAGGAGCGCCCTTATGGGGCCACAAATATTGGACAAAACTCCCTACCTCTTGCTGTCGGTGGCAACTGCCATCTGGCTCTGGAGCATGGCCATACACCAGACTCCTCGCCAAATGGTAGTCCGTATAGTAGTGTCAGTAGCGTTAAGAATTTCCATATCTCACACCAGCGCCAGAACACGAGCGCGACTAGCCAGGGCAACAACATGGTTGCTACTAATGCTAGCTACCAACAAGATCCTGCCTACCATCGATACTCTGGTGTCGACTTTCAATCAAACCCCTATCACCCAAACATAAACCAAGTGACCTCGAGGCCGACGACCGTTCACTATACCATGAGCCAGCATCAACCAACAGGTTACCATCCAATTTCTCCCTATTCCACGCAGCATCTCCCCCACATGATGCACCAGCACCACCAACAACAACCACAGCACCAGCAGCAGCAACAACAACAACAGCAGCAGCATCATCCCCAGCATCAGCAATCTAGTCCGCATATGCAGCAACATCAATATTATCCCCCACCTAATCCAACCATGATGCATCAACAACAGCATGCAGTAAACCTCAGCTACACAAACCAAACTCAAAATTACTCAATGGCTGGCACGAACCACCAATCAACGGGNCCAGCCAATACATTCGGTACAAGCCACTTGGCAGGTCTGAATCATTACGGGCAGCATCCGCGCGGCGGCACTACATTGCCACCATCCGAGTTGGCGCCCATTTATGGAGGCGGAGGTGGTTCGGTCGGCGGTATTAGTCAATTTTCCAACCCTCACACCCACAATCAACAACAAATGGTATCTAATATGAGCCAGGCCAGCCCAAATAACATGCAACAATTCTATGAACTTCAATCGGCCGCCTCAATATCATCCTCCACGACAACCACAACGCACGAGCAGCAACAACGGCAGCAGCATGAAACTTCGACTCCCCTCGATGTATCAAAGAATCACGACATGAGGCAACAGCAACAACGTGATGATTTCAAAGCTGCCGCCACAGTATCGACCACAGCGAATTCCACCCCAACCAACATTCAGCAACCGCAACACGGCTCACCTTTAAACTATCATGATAGTTTAAAGGTGAGCCGTGTTGCGGTTGCTGAATGTTGGTTGGGGTGGAATTCGCTGTGGTCGATACTGTGGCGGCAGCTTTGAAATCATC
>Ga0058699_1000375_pt1 | contig 13902 bp, 10 predicted proteins | sample AgamicAtPe_FD_55078 | JGI IMG/M metagenome (GOLD analysis project Ga0058699, IMG submission 55078) | Agave microbial communities from Guanajuato, Mexico - At.P.e | ecosystem: Host-associated > Plants > Phyllosphere > Phylloplane/Leaf | place: Guanajuato, Mexico | collected 2012-10-15 | reverse complement strand
GACGTATTCTCCGACGAGTTCGAAAAGCAATTGGCCGAATCAATCCGACAGGAGAGGCAAAAGAATAAAAAAAGAAGTAAGCCTTGAAGGAGCCAATAATCCTTGGATGTCGGCTCCCCCTGTTTATCTACGCCTTTTATTAGATCCCCTAGTGGTTAGAATGTCTCCAATGATCTTGACGGTNCTGGCTAACTGTTTGGTACCGGGGGGTGCGCTCATAGGCTGATTTGATTGCATCTTACGGGCAGATTTGATCCCATCAGTGATATATCTTGGAGGTCTAACTGGGGCTTGCATAGTGACCCTGGCTGGAACAACCGACGGTGGAATGACGGGTGCTCTAGTTTGAATTTGATCTAAACTGTTGCTTCTTGACGCGCTTTTCGAGTGAATGGTTCCAGGTGACGCCCTTGAGGAATGCTCTGACATCTCTTTCTTCCAACAACAACAATAATCTCGAATAGCTTGGAAGAAACAAATAAGGAATATAAGAACAAAACAGAATAAGGCCGTGCCAGCGACCATATAAGGCATCCATGCTACATAGGGAAATTCTATTGATGGCTCTGTGAGGTTTTGAGTTTGCCTGACCGCCGTGATTGTTGGTCGTTGGGAACGAAAACAAGGCCAGATATCTGTAGTATCGACAGTGAGGCAACTCTCTGGAGTCTCGAGGGTGCTGGCAGCGTCGGCAGTCTTCGTGGTTTCAGTGATTTCAGTAGTCTGAGCAGTGTCATCAGTTTCGTTCAATTTTTGTATCATTACAGTAGACCATTTTGGGTTCAGATTTGATAAGAGCGAGAGGCATCCTGTGCCAACAGTCAAGAAAATTTCAGCGCGATAAGTGGAGCCAAAAGATAGAGTAATTACAGGGCCGAACCAAAACCAGCACGTGTTTTTCTTTGTGGCAGATCTTTGAATTTTATTTCACTCTCTTGGTCATTGAACATGTTTTCAAAACATTCTTGTCCAATCCTTAAACTTATGAGTATTGTTATAGAACACAAAACCTTGAAATCATCTCCATCCTGCAGCATTAGTTGAGCGGCGGTTAGCATCAATGGATTCGGCATGAGAGTCTACCGAGAAAGCTTCGTCCAATCATCTTTGCCGATTGTTGGTGAATTTTAAACGATTAAACTCACGAAACGATGATGGGAAGTTGGCATGAAACCACCTCTATACTAAAAGGACATGTGTTCTGATTACTATTGATTGATATTCTAAACAAGTTTTCTCTATTGAAGTTACTTGAAACTTCAACGCCCGGAAGTGGGATTTTCAGTCGATTATTCAATAACAGCACATTATGTGCTCATGGAGACTTTGAGATTATCCAAGACGGAGATATATGTATCTTGTTCGGTGAGATGCTAGTGAACCTCTGGACTCAACATTCACTTCAACTCATAACACTTGTCACACACTCGGACGCTTGCATCGCCCCAGCCTCTTTCTGGCACGGGCATGGATTTAGTGGAGCATTCATGGCAAAAACCCCCACCACAACGTCTACAATGATGAATAGAAACCAGCTCGTAGAAATCTTTGCGACATAAGCCGCAATTTGATATTTGAGAATCTGGAAGCCAGTATTCTGGTCTAGCTGAATCCTTGATTACTCCCAGAGGATAGTCGATGGCGGTTGAGACTACGGTTTTAATCGTGTTCTGCAGGACTTCGCCTAACTTTCTCGCTGTTATAGCCGAGCCAACTTCAGCACCGTTCATGTTCGATGGTAACTGTTGCGTGTAGCTATTGGCCACAACTAACCGAGACTCTGCTGCTGTGTCCTTTGTTTTTTGTTTTCGGTCAATGAGATTGTTGATGCCACTTTTAGTTGCGTCAAGAGAACCATTTTGTTGAAGGGGCGGTAAGACAGATTTGTGGTCACTAAATTCATTGATAAGCTGGTGGTTGTTACTGTCCGAGGATGAGGACCCAATTGATGAAGAAGAGTGTGGCGTTAGAGTGGTATTGCTGCTACCACTTGCTGTTGCACGACTTACTGGGATCGGTATTGAGCTTGTTGGTGATGGGTTGTTGCGGTCACCAAGTTTTCGCTGTTGCAGCTGTGTTTGATTATCGTTGGTGTGAGCAGTTTTTGCATGGAAGCCATTTGCATTTGATGCACTGTTGTTGCCTTGGTGCTGTTGCAGCTGCGTTAGCATTGGTGGTAATGGTGGTAGCGAATTAATTGCGCTTAGATTATCTGAGCGCTCATAACATCGATCACAGACTCGAACGCTCGTCGCTCCCCAACCTCTTTCTGGCACGGGTTTCGATTTACTTGAGCAGGTATTACATAAACCGTTCCCACACAAGCGACAGTGGTGCTTCTGATCAAATTGACCAAATTCATTGTTGCACAGGGCGCAGTGGAGGATCCTCGAATTTGGTATCCAATAGTTGGGTGCGATCTGATCTGCAACCCACTCTGATACCAATTTTGTAGGCTTTGCACTGATACTGGTGACTGTTTCAGTGATATAATTCACGCTATCTAAGACCCGCTGTGCTGCGTTTTGGGCTGCTTGCATCTTGTTAAGTTCACCGGGCCAAACATGCTTATTTCAGTGCGAACCGACGATTCCCAGGTATCTTTATTTCCAAACCAATACTGTCTGCTGCGATGTATTATCCCACAGCGTGGACACTCAAGCACATAGCCAGCCCAAGCGTATTTCGCCAGTCCAACCCATGGTGATTCATTCGAGGAGCATGTCTTTGGATTTACGATAACTCCCTCGCCGCGCTCGTGACACGCACGACAGAATAGTATGTGGTTGTTAAACTGGTGTTGATACACGCACTTCGAGTCAGTTGTGTGCCCAAGACCGTCGCGGTGATGATTCATAGAGTTAGTACATCGAGCGTTGCAAGAAAGACACGTCGTTGGACAGGTTAAGTACTGATTTGGAAACATTGATGGCACTGTTTTCTCGATGTCTCCATTGAACTTCTCGTTCAATGTTCTCAAGGTTGTATAAATGACCGAAATTGGTCTTGGCGCTCTAGTGGCAGAGTTTTTTATGTGCCTTTTGATGCATACTTTCAAGGCATCGAAGTTTGTTGGGCGAACTAAGGTTTGTATGCCAACGTATTCAATCGCAGAGAAAGCCTCTGTTGTCAGGCCCAACGTCTTGAAACGTGATCTGATGATGCTTTCACGAGTATGGCTGACTTCTTGTTTCAATGGTTCGGTGTCTCTTGTTTCCTGGAAAATGATGACAACAGGTCCCAATTCGGAGCAAGATTGCCCATTCAACTCTGGTAAGCGCTGGAATGCGTTTCGGATCTCCTTGAAGAAGTGTTGCACGTAAACGCGCGATGCATCTCCCAGGAATGTGAAAAGATTGTCCTCTAAACGTTCGGACCTGGTCCTATAAATAACAATGTCTGATATGGCCAATACTTTCAACAATAGTCTTGTTCGGCGTTGGCAGTTTGCGGACACCCCCAAGAGACCCTCAGTGTCCAGAGTGATAACGCGTCTTTTTTCGTCATAAGCGGCCCATATTCCGATGGTGCACGAGTCTTGACTGGAAGATGTTTGAAAGACCTCCTGGCAGCCATAGAAAGTGTGATTCAGCGTGTAAGATTTTCCATGGCCTATCGAACCAAAAATGGACACAACTTTCACCAAGGCTGTGGGCGAACAGCCTAGTCTATCAGCAAAGTCATCCGCACAGTCAATTTGCATGAACTCATTCTCGTCAATCAGAAGAAACGAGCCTAGATGCTCGTCTACGCTCTCAATCTCAACTTGTTTCCTCCTTGGTTGTTGAGCTTGGGCTGCGGGTGATTGTGAGCGCTGGTTCAGGGTATTGTTTGAAAGATTCTCAACTTGAGTTGGCTCATCGTCTTCGTTTTCCATCTTATGCTTCTCTTGGCCAACCCGACGATTCGGTCGGCAGGAAGGCGACTTCTTGCAGCTCTTCTTGCCTTTGGTGCCGTTGTGGTTGTTGGTGACTTTGTTGTCGTCAATGGTGCTTTCAATGTAATTGTTGTTGACGCTCTTGTTGATGACGATTGCTTTGGAAGGGTTGATTTTTTTAGTAGAGATCATTCAAATGCTTAGATTGTGCCCAATCTAGCGAGTCAAACAAATGTTAGTACTAAGAGGAGATGGAGCTGTATGGTGTTAATATAAATACGCAATCGATTTGAATAGATGGATCTTAATGAGTCAAAGTTCGAGCGCAACGTTAGCTTGGTGTTATGGAACAGTTGTGGTTGCCACTTCAAGGCAAACAATGAGCAGTGGCTAGATGACAGTTGCAAGTGAACGATGTTTGATGTTCAACAGAGATTAGCTTGAACTTGGAACAGCTGATCTCGGCGAAGCTCTCTCTCTTGGTGCGCGCTTTGACATGCAGATGTGCTAGGATTGGGTCGATGCAGACGGAGATAATTTGGGGAGGGCTTGGCGCTTGGCAGAGTTGAGGATAGTTTTCAGGCTGCAACAGGAGCACCAACGAGAGATGCCTCGTCAGAGTTGGGCAGACATTTTGAGTTGTTGGTCTGCTGGAGGAGAAAGGCGCGAGCAAGTTTGCGTAAAGGGGGCGCAATTGTTTAGGTCCATCTGAGTGTGGCCAATGTCAAATAGGTTTGTTATTCGTTTGTCCTCTGCGAACGCGCGGGTCTATTTATATCTCTTTGCCCTTCGTCCCTTTTCAGCTTTCGCCTTCTATACAACAATAATGATGATGATAATAGTAATGAGAAGAGGAGGAATAATAATGGCGGCAATAACGTTGATAATGCGAGTAAACGAAAGATGCGTCCCCCAGCTGAGCGAGTGGCTAAAGTTTTAGAATTTTTGGAAGACACTGGGCGAGTTCACACTATCGCAACGGTGGTTTTACTGTGAAATTGTGATGTATAGGTAGATGGGGTTGTTAGTGTTGCTGCTGCTGCTGGCTCTCTGCTTTGGCCCGTCTAACTCAGACGCCTTTCCAACATCACAATCTCATCTGTCTACTCGGGCTGGCTGCTCGGGAAGCCAGGCGGCTGCATCTGGTTGGTTTGTTCTGGCTCTTGCTCTTGGTTTCGGTGGTTGTGGTTGCGCTGTTGTTGTTGTTGTTGTTGTTTTTGCCTCTAGGTTTTGAGTGCGAGAGGCGCATAGTTAGCGCAGCCTGAGCGTTGCACTGCCAAAGGTTCCACTCTCCGCCCGTTCGCTTCTACACGGTTCTCTTCTACTCTGTTCTGCTCTCGCTCTCTCTCTCTGCCACACACTTGCCCGTTCATTAGGTCCCTTTTGAGTTTTAAGTTTTGTTCGCTCCAACTCTCAATGTCTGTCGCTCTGTTTCGGGTTCGTTGTTGTTGTTTTTCGCCCGCTCGCTCCCTCCCCCTCGCCGCGCCCCTCCGCCAGCCAGCCTCTGCAGTGGCCGCCATTTCTGCTTGAACTTGATAATGGCCCAAGCGGGCAGCAGCAGCAGGCCCACTCTCCGTCCGCCCGCTGGCTGCGCATTTGAAGACTCCTCGACCCTTCCCCCACTCGCCGCCCCCAGCCAGCACAACAGCTACCAATTTCGTCATAGCGAATATTGGCGTCCTCTGCACAGTGGGCTTGCTCGCCAAATTCAACACACATACTGGGCGCCCTCTTGCTTCGCCTGCCTCCGCCTGTGTCCTAGGGGTGGCTCCCATTCTCACTGCTAGCACTCGTCTAGTGTTGAATGCTTGCATCGCACTGCAAGCGCCAAACTCGACCCACCCTCGCGCTTAATCCTCCCTACTTGCACCATTTCCCATCGCCAACTTCTCCTTCTCATCACATCACACAGAAGGCGTCACAAGCGCGCTGAAAAGTTTCTCCCATCGCAACAAAGGGGAAATTGCGCAATTCAACCCAGGATCGAGCCCCCCAAGATCCGACCTACATCGGCCCCGTCTCCTCCTTTCAAGACCCTTGGGGGCGCTTCGATGGGCCAGGATAACAAATCTGGGTTAGTCTTACACCCCAAACAAGCCGAATTCGGTAGGCTTGCTGCCGAAGTTACAAGTTAGTTGATTTGCTAAGCTGAGCAGAGGTTAGACGCGCGCCTAAAAGCGGATTGAGTCGGGCGCCCTTTTTGAGGGATCTTGATTGTTCTTGTCGCTCTACCCTCCTCGCCGAACGAGGGTTCCGCTTCGAGCTCTCACATCCATCGGCGGGCGAATCAGAGTAATTGTTGCTTCACATCTCCGTTCCGAGCAGATCCACCCACTCGATGTTCACCGTTCTTGTGCAAACTTCCCTTAGACACTCGGGCCCCATAGTTAGAGGGGTGAGGTGAGAATTGGATTCGCTTGCCTTTGTTTATCTCGGGCGAGTTGTCATATCATGTCAGGGGCGTGCTCGCTAGATCACCTGCCCTAGCAAATCCATGGAGACTGCAAACAAATCAAGCGAACTGAAGATGTGACACTTTGTCGATCCTTTAAATCATGATCTAGCGATGCAAGTATTAGCGATGAACGCGTATCAGACTTGTTCATGGTTACTGAATGCATTCAATGACCTGAAGGTCGGCCTTTCCCCATAAATCGCGGAGAGTTGAACTAGGCGAGTCTATGAGAGCTTCCTCAACTCCTAGTCGGAATCCAAATGCTGATAGGCCATCGAAGTGTTCTATCGACCTTTGGAAGGTCAGTATTATTCTAATGAACAGATCTTGAGACCATCATTGAGGACGGCGCCTCGTGCACTTTTTTTCTCAATCTTGGAACTCGTGAAGAAAGACTCTTGGATCGAGCAACCTGACCGTCAAGCTCTATCCGCGAGGATGAGGTCTGTTTTTCTCAGCTTATCTATACCCGTGATACCCCTCAACCAATCGTAGCCATCTCCATCCAAACAGACGCCGATGATTGCTCGATCTCCAAATCCTCAAAGCCACTCGAAGCAGGCTCCCGTGCTGAATCCCACTCGTAAACTATCCACGCTTTAGATGTGAGAAAATGCTGGCGCAGCTATTGGATAGTCGTCACTCTAGATCAGAAAGGGTTCTCAACGTGGCATACAGGCTGCATATGACATGATGTACCGTTCAACATGAAAGAAACCACACCTAGGTGCTGATACAAGTCAGGTATATTTTGTGCAGGGGCTACAGTTCAACACGGTCAGCTCTATTCCGATATATCCGAGACCTCAGGCATTAGATTAAATTCGCGCTAACCAACTCGAGCATCTACAAATGCCAAAGATACCATCCTGACATGGCACTGCAGGACCGTTTACGTTTCTGCACAATCAATGGGCATTGGCTAACTGCAGAGGTGTGCCTGATTTTCAAGGGCTGATCATTAGCAATCTCTCACACCCTTAACAATGAATTCAGTCCTTGGAAGTTGAGATAAGAGTATCATGCTTCAGCTCTTTGTATCAATGTAGATCATTGGGATAGTAAAGAGATTTATCATTTGCAATACGACGTGAGCTGTAGCAACCAGTTGTTGCATCACCAAGTTTGATGGGGTAACTTTATTGACTGCATGTATTAAAATAGATAGAATCTTGCCCACCCAATTGAGGGCTCAACAGTTGATCGATCACAGAGTTTGGTAGCGGAGACAGGCTCCAACTTTTAGAGCCTTTGTTGCTCAAGATAAATGATAACTCACTCTCTTGAGTGTGGACTCAATCTGCGAACGACAGTTTCAATTTAGTAGAAGAAGAATGCTGATTACCTGGGATGGATCTTCCCGTCGACAGTTGTGACCTTATAATTCCACCGCTAGCTCGAGTTTGAGTTTCCACTGATGGCGCCAACTGTGTACTTGTCTCCACGTTACAAGCTTCAGCTTGGTCATCACCGCTTTCTTCAGCGGCCTCATCTCGCTTGTAGAGGCTCGAGATGCTTGTCAGCAAGCTGGAGGAAACTTTGGCCGCNGATCTCAGTGCTCCAACCACCTGGTTGCTCCTCAAGCTAGCAAACGAGCTCTGCTTCTGGAGTTTTGATCTTGTTGTTGCCAGTTGGCCATTAGCTTGCTCCTCTCTCATGCCACCAGCAAGTGGAGCGTTTTGGGCCGACCTATCGCGGGTTCGATAGGTGGCTAGCGATTGGTTGTCGTCGAGCATGAGCATGGTCCTATTTGCCGGGTTTTCTCTGTTCCGACTTGAGGCGGCGCCACCGGGTCCGCCTTCCAGGCTTGCAGTTGTGTTTGTGGCAACAGTTGTTGCAAGACTGTTGGCACCAATCTTGTTCTGGCCACCAGTTAAAGGTCGGTGGGAGCCCGTGTAAAAGCTCGAGCTGAAGCCGCCGATTCCTTGATGGCGCCCATACTGGCTAAATCTAAAACTCTTGTTTATTTCGCTATAATGCGACCGGTGCCGATGCCTGTGCCTGTGACTGGCCTGGCGGCAGAGCAATAGTTGCCGAAAGGCTCGTCGGAAATTTCTATTGAATACTGTGTAAATAACTGGATTTATTGTCGAAGAAATGTAGCCCAACCAGAGGAAGGTTGTCATCATTTCGTTTGAGATCCATTTTGATAGCTCCTCNCTCTCGACAAAAGCTTGCGTAAAGTTTATAACGAAGAATGGAGTCCAACAGATGACAAAGGTGAAAAACACCAACCCAAGCACCTTGGTGGCCTTCTGCTCGCTTCTAACCTGCATTGAGGATCCCAGGTATCTTATCATTTGTGGCTCATTTCCATCAGTTGAGCTAAAATTCAGATGAACCTGATTCATTGTTGTCGACTGATTTCCGCTACTGTTGTTGCTTGAATTTCGAGTCACTTGCGCGTCCGGCGGCCTGGAACTGGCCTCGGCGGCACCAATTTCAGTGGACCCAATTGAGGCCTCGCCGTTGGTGCCCATTGAAACAGGCAAGGCTGCAACAATGATCGCCGATTCGAAGGCCAAATCCACGCTTGGCACCAATGGATTTGGCTTACCACTCTCAGGTTGGCTCTCAGTTCGCTTTAGCCCAGCANNGTCGACAACCTCCATTTCCAGCTTGCCAGCGCCACCCATTGCTCCTCTCATGGTAGCGCTGTTCTCTCTTGCTGGCGCCTTGCAATCCCGCGCGCACCTGTCGTAAATGGGGCAGCCGCAATTGATGAAAGGCCGCTCGTTGCTCCATTTGTCGCAGCTTGGCATTGAGCTCGACGACAGGTTTGCCCTTTCGCTCGCTTGCACCANTTCGCAACCAGAGAATGAGCCAAGAATCGAATCATGACCGTTGCAAATCCTCTGGCTCGAGTTTGTCTTTAAAATTGGCAAACTTGCCTTAAGTTCAATCCGTTTGCGACAGCTTTCCTGTTCGCACCTTCGAGGCGCAAATTTAAGCTTATCCAAGAATTGTGTTGAGCGCGTCTCTTTTCCATTGGCATAACAAGCTTCTTTGTTCAACTCTAGCCTCGACTCGTGAACATGCTCGCCCGCAAGTCGGCCAAGTTCATTTGAGCAATTTGAGTGGTTATCTGGATGGAACAGATCCTGTTCATGCTGGTGGGATCGGTTACAATTGTGGCCAGCCGGCTGCCCACTATTGTCACACTGGAAATTTGAGTGATTTAGCCCACCAGCGTGTCGGTGGCTCCTCGAGCAGCCAGCCGCTATCTGTTTGCGCTCCTCGCGCTGGCTGCCGCTTTCCTCCTGACCCTGAACTCGGTGTCGCCGATGACGGTGGTTGCGATGGCAGAGCCGATGATGATGATGATGATGATGATGACGACGGTGCTGGTGGCGGCAATGATGACGATGGTTGCAAGCGCGGCTGAGCTCGCGCCGGCCACCCTCAAGGTTACTGGGCGACCCTCTGTCAAGTTGGCCAGCGCCGGACACTTGCTTGTCACGAGCGATTGGCTCGGATTCGGCCGCTCCACCAAATTCAGGGCTGGAACAGTCGGCCAACTCCATCCGCGTAGGACTAGCGGCGCCAGGGGCCTCGCGCTCAGGGTCGCAAGAAAACAAACGCCGCTCGGGAGCCGAGTGTGGCGATTTGTCATCCCTCAGATTAAAGCCGAGAGGATCCTCTCGCTTCTGTTTGCCCTCCAGCTCAGCGCGAGTTGCGAGCTCAACAATCGTTATTCCAGCCATTGAAATATCGTCGTCTCTGCTCTGGGACCATTGTTGTTGGTTGCGCTCATTGGGAGGGCGCATCGTTTGTTGTTTTGGCCCAACAACTAGACAGGCTCGAGCTTGGCTCGTTTGCTTGCGATCCTCGCGCCCCCTTGCTCCACCTAATGAGTAACAAGTCGGAGATGATGAATCGCTGCATCCAAATTTTTGTTGATTTTTGTCCATTTGGCCATTGTTGAATGTGGCGCCAGATTTGGGGGTTGTAAGGATCGGATGGGGCAACGATTAGAATGTAATATATTCATGGGGAATAGACAAATCGATTGTTATTTGTCGTGAACTAGACTGGAGGTTTCGCCTGCGTTGGGCTGACCTCGAGTCTGAGCGGCCGGCGAGCCGAGAGGAGGGGAGATTTGCTTGCTCACTAGGCTGGTTTGTTTGGTCGGACATCATTAGGAGTTGCGGTGGCGGCCAAAGCGCGGCAAGTATGGCTCGGCCTTCCAATCAGAGCAAATAAGCCGAGAAATTGTCGCACGCGAGCAAAGCCCAAACAGGCCGCCTCCTAACGATGGCCGCCCAGCCTAAAGGTGCACCCACAGCGCGCCGATCAGCCGCCGGCCATCGAGCAAGCCACTCGCAAACGCCCCTAGGTCCCCAGTAGGAGGAGGGGCCACCCTTACAGCTGCACAGCGCCGGCTAATGGAGCATTAAGGGCTGATCCTGTCAATCATCATAATTTAAGCTGTCGGCGCCAGCGGCTGCCAAGCCCCAAATCTAATCCAAGACTCTCTCCAGACTTGGAGAACTGCTAACACTCGATGGCACGGAGACGCCAATTGATGGCCAACAGAGCAAGGCGAAACTATCTTTGGCCAGTCTGTCAGTCGTCGCTCTCGGTTGAAAGACGCTTACCTGTTTAGCTGAAAATTGTCCAACTCTTGCGCGGCCGCTTGGCTTTGGTTGCCCGTCATTGCAAGCTCGGAGCTCCGCTTGCTCGCTCCGAGCGCCAGTCCAGAGCGAGGGTGTCCCTCGTTTACCTGGTCAGGTTGTTTTTGGCTGCATTGTTGTTGTTGTTGCCGCTGTTGCTGGCGCGACTTTTGGCGGCCATGCTGAGCGGGCCTCCCACTATCCTGGGCCGACGATTGAATCCCGCCCGATTTGATGCACTCGGACTGCCTCGCCGCTGGCTGCCCACGATCAGAGCCACTCGCCCCGCTCGCAGCTGCCCGATCAAAGCCGGAGGCACCAACTTCAGCCGAGGAGACCCTCTCTCGCTCGCAAACCCCAAAGCTCGTCCTCCTCTCCAGTTTGGTCAGCTGCCCGAACTCGGCGCTCGCTGCCAACTGCGAAGCCGGCGCCAGTTGAAGCCTCGAGGGACCACGAGCGCTGTGATCATTGGCCACGCAAGCGCTCGCTTTGCACCTGAAACACGAACAGTGGACAATGATAAACTTTCTGGCGCATCGTTTGCAGGCTGTGTGCTCCAAGCGTCCGCCCCTAACTGACTTTGCGCGCCCACTTGGTTGGAGGCTGGCGCCTCTCAGCGAGCGTGCGGGCGAAATCTCTCGCCTTTGAAGTTTATCGGCTGAGCGAGTTTCATTTCGGCCCGAAACTGCTCGCCTTGGCTCCTGGTGGGCGCCGAAGAAACAAGTGTCGCGCAAGTGGGCGCCAGTTAGTTTTGTTTCAAGAGGTTTGCCTGAGGGGAGCGAGCCATGGCCATTGGGTGGGCCAGTTGAGTTTGCCGGTTGTTCAGTTTGCCCATTTGTTGGCCGCTCAAACTGTCCCACCATCTCGGCCAGATGTGGCGCATTCGTATTGTCCCCTAGCTCCCGGTTGCCGCCCGCCAGAAAACCCTCGTGGGTTTGGGCGCTTTCGGGCCGCCACTGGCGCCCGCCGCCAGGGGCCCGCCCACAGTGGCTCTCGGGCTCAGATTGCTGGTTGTGCTGACTTTGCGTCCCACCATTAGGCTGCCTTTGGGGTCCGGCGGCGGCTAGCTGGCCAATTACCTCCTCCCGATTGCGAGCGGCCACGTCGCCGCCAGTGGCCGCATTTGGGCCGCTCGGAGGCGAGTCGGCCTGTTTGTTTTCGGCCTCGATCTCGGCCGCTGGAGCTGCGGCGGCGGCTGCGGCTGCGGCGGCTCCCAATTGCAAGCCGGCCGAGTTGGTCAGGAGGAGGCTGTTGTTTCTGACAAACTTTGCGCGCCTGCTGAGCAATCGCACTGTCATAACATAGGAGGGAACCATTACAAACATGGGGATGAAAAAGGCCAACATGGATCCTGTTCAATTAATGTGAATTGTGCTTTCCAGTTAGCCTCTAAACTCTAGCCAATTCTCGCAGGAATCTCGTTTGTTGCCGCCGCAGCTGCCCAAAGGAGGCCGCTTGTTTGTGCTAAGGCTTAAACTGTTTACAAACAACTTTCAGCCCACAACAATCAACTTACCAAATATAAGAAAGTACTTGTTTGATATGGCGCACTCGTTTGCGCTTGGCACAATGTTTCTGTGGTCGTGCAACGACATCATTGTGATAGGTGACGCAATTAAGGCCGAGGAAAGCCAAGCGATCGCAATCCTCCAAAGGACAGCTCGGCGCGAGACGAACAAGTTTGCCTGGCGAGCGTGGAGCGGATTTCTGATTCCCAAATAGCGGCCAACGCTTATGAAACACATGTGCAAGATTGACGACGAGCAGGTTAACACGTCGCAGGTGACCCAAAGGTTGCAGATGCGCCAGTCGAAGGGCCAACGACCTAGTTGGGTGGGTGGCGGCGAGTTTTGGGGCTAGAGAGTTAGTTTGGCTGCGGCTTCTCCCGCTTCAACCGCTTGCATGGCTGAGGGCAGTCTGGTGGAGTTTGGTTGCGGACGAGGGCTAGTTTTGGAGGGCAGAGAGTGGAAATAGTTCAACTTTTACAAGATGAACGATGAGTGTCGATTTTGCCCGCCGACTGTTGTCGCAAACGAGCCCAGCGAGAGTGGCGCCAGCTCCATTGGACGGCTCTGTGGAAAGGCTCGGAGTTTATGGGCCAGCCAAGTGCGGCGAGGACTGGAATGGGCTCACAATTTCAATTTGGAGAGGACGATTCCGAACTGGCCGCCGATAGAACAGGTCGGCGGCGGCGGCCAGGCACTCGGTTAGGCGCCTAGCGCTCCAGAGGCCCTATGCGCGGCCGAGAACATCGTTGCAGATTTGTGCAATTTTAAACACAAGTCGCAGATCAGCGGCTAGCAAACTGATTACTTCAAGCCCAAGCACATCGATACAGGGCCAGTCTCGCGCGCAAAGTTCAATGTGCAAATATATTAAATATGCAAGTCGACAACTCGGCAAACTTGATCCAGCTGTTCGAGTTCTAATTTCAACTCAAACTTTACTTTAGGCTTGCAATCTAATCACAATAACGAGCTTGCTCATTTCAGGGCAAAATTTAAGCCACAAAGAGGCCGGGCGAGCGAGTGAATGGTTTGAGCGGATTCGTGCAAAGGTGAATTTGCGCTTAGTTATCATCAGCTCTCCGCTCAAATAACTGAATTATTCCGGCCAGCCAGCCAGCCAGCCAGAGTGGCGGACGAGTTGCGTTTGCGGGTCCCTTCGATGCGGCTTTGGCTGGAGGGAGATGCAAATTGTTTTAGCGACGCCACTGCGGCTTTGGGCGCCGCTTGAGCCCTCCGCTGAAACGAGGCCTCGCACCCAATTTGCCGGGCGGCTCCGGCTGAAACGGCCCCTGGCTCAAATTGGCGCCACCGCTGGATTTCAGTGGGGGCTCGTTTTGCCCTCTCGCCTCCCCCCCCCCGAATTGCTCATGATTTTTGGTTAATTTTGCCCAGTTTGGCTGCTCGGCTCTGATTGGGCCGAGCGAGAGGAGGGCCGGCCAAGCCCAGGGC
>Ga0058699_1000374_pt1 | contig 13925 bp, 5 predicted proteins | sample AgamicAtPe_FD_55078 | JGI IMG/M metagenome (GOLD analysis project Ga0058699, IMG submission 55078) | Agave microbial communities from Guanajuato, Mexico - At.P.e | ecosystem: Host-associated > Plants > Phyllosphere > Phylloplane/Leaf | place: Guanajuato, Mexico | collected 2012-10-15 | reverse complement strand
GCCGCCGCCGCCGCCGCCGGCTAGATACAAGCGGAGATAGGAGCCACAGACTGCCGCTAGAAGTAGGCCGGCGGCAAGGCGAGCGCAAGACCAGGGCAAGGGAGAGTGAGGCAGCAAGAGGAGGGTATGCGCGCCAGCTCGAGCGAGGCCACTCGAGAGCGGCGCTAGCTGGGCCAACCAACGCACCAGGATGGGTTTGCATAGTGCCGGCGGCCGGCGATCCAACTCGGGCGCCCGCAATGCAGCCGATCGCTGGCCGGCCGCGAGCTCGAGCGCAAACGAAGTGGGGAGGCCAGTTTTGTGTGGGGCCGGAGCTGGCCGGTTGGAGGCGAGAAGGAGGAGAAGGAGGAGGCTGAGGGCCAGAGTTGGGGGCCAAATCTCTCTCGTGGCGCTAGTTTGCCTCCAAATGCTGGCCGCGCTCATGAGCTGGCCAGCAAGTGTTGCCCTTCAAGTCCATTCAATTGGAGCTCCGCCATTCGGGGGCAAACTGAACAGACAAAACTCCTTCAACAAGCAACTAAAACTCTCGCATCACGTCCTCTGCGAGCCAATCAGTCAACTCAATGATCTCAGCTTAGAGTGCGAAAGCGAACAACAATTCATGATTATACTTGAAGCTTATTATTCTGATTTGTATCCAGAAATTGTGTGTCCGAGAGCGAGCGGTGAGGCAAAACTGAACAGGCTGACTGGATCCCAGTTGGTGTCCATATTTCGCCAGCTTTACTCGCCCCAAACCAGCGGCAGCAGCAGCGGCAACAGCGACAACCACCACCAGCCGCGGGCCAAGCAAATCAGGTTCAATCCAACCCTCAACTACGGNGCCCAGAGGCCCTTTTGTCTCGACGACCTGAAGCAGTCGTTCCAGGCTAAATGCTCTGGACGCCGGCGGTGCCACTTTTCGCGCAACTCAGACCACCAGTTTCCCGCCTGCGTCAACCTGAAGCCTGGCCACGCCTTTGTTCGTTACCTTTGCATTGACAACGCTCTCCTGGTCAAGTATTGCAACGCAAACGCCATGTTGGCCTCGCACAGTAGCGTTATGAATCGGGTTAAGAGGGAGACGAGCGAGCGAGCGCTGAGTGGGGCCTCAGAATTGTTTGCCGACCTTCCAGCGCAACTAGATCCAAGCGAGCTGCCCGTCCAGCTGGACACCCTCGACTTTGGCTTCGTCGCCTCGCCCGGATATCCAAACTTCTATGCAACGCCAAGCGAACGCGGCGCCAGAGAGCAAGACAATGGCTTTGCAAGACAAACGAGCTGCGCTTGGACCATTGAGGCCGAAGTTGGCCAGCGAGTTACAGTGAAATTGCTCGATGCTTCGTTGGCGCCGCGCGAACTCTCCAGGCAAAGTGAAGCCGATTACACAACCTCCACAAGCTTGTTNCCCTCCTACGAGGATTTGGAGGAACAAACAAGCCCAGCAGCTAGACCGTCGGCGCCCACGCCCACGTTTTCTTTGCCCAAACTGGCCGACGGGAAGTTTAGTGCAAATTTGAGTTTCAACCAGTCGCTTAGTCATGATGGACTGGATGGCTCAACAGGGGAGATGAACACGTTTACAAAGCCAAAGTCAAACGTTCACTTTGAGCCTCTTCTAGGCGCAATTAACGGAACTGAAGAGAGAAGAATAGTGTTCGAGATTGATGAGTTTGATTATGAAACTTTAAGGGTCCAGCTGGCGAGCAAACTTCAACAGGTTAACGCCCAATGCCAAGGTTATGATCGGCTTGTAGTGCGCGATGGTGGCGACAGTGGCGCTAATTCGGGCATTGGCGCTGAGAGGGAGCAGAGGGAAGCCGCAAAGACAGAGTTTGAACTCATCTCAAAACTGCCAATTACATTGTACAAGAATCGTCTGATTGATTTTGAAAACGAGACCATTTTTAAAAGATTTCCAGAGGAAAACTTTGGAGCGGCGAGCACGACAAACAAACGTGTCAACTACAAGGCTCTAGTGGAAGCACTGAATCCACTTCAACTCGTTTGGCTCTACCAACAGAATGTCTCCCTCTGCTCAACCAACCAATTGGAGCAACTCTCAGCGCCTTTGGACAAAAACAAGATCTCATTCACCTCTACAGCAAACACCATACAACTTGACCTAGTTAGTGGCCACATGTTCAATCCAACCAATCGGGGCGTCCTGTTTTGGTACCACAAACATGGTTGTCCAGCAACCACAAAGTTGCCCTCTCGTTCGCGACTCGTCTTTCGAAACGAATCCACCGAGATATTCCATTGTTTTCCAGGTTTTGTNTTCAACGATACCAGACAGAGTGTTCGGGTTAGAAAGTGTTCGCTTCGTTTGCAGGTTTGGTTTGATGAAAGTGAGCCGAGCGAACCCGATGACAATCCGGCTCCAATGGCGCCCTGCGTTTACGTTGAAGATCTTGCAAACGCCATTTCATCGAGCGAACAAGTGGGCGAGAATCACAAATTTGATCGCCTAACGGCTAAGGAGATGGACTCTCCCTCGAGGGGTCAAATTCGGGTTACATCAAGCTCGAATGATGTTGCAGTTGAGGTTGTGGGCGTTCCAACTCCATCAAACCTGCACAACTCCGATGATGTGGACTTGCTCTCAGTTTATCTCAATGACATCCAATCGGCATCGCATGGCAAACAATCCTTGCAACAGCAGGCCTCAAATTCAAGCTTCATAGGCGGATTTGTGCAAGATGTGCTCGGATATTTGCGCACAAACGACGAGCAAGCGGCCGAAAACGATCGAGCCCGTAGTATTCTGACACATCAACCTTTACGCGAACAACGAATTGGCGATAAGGAACTATCCCTATGGTCGCGCGCCAGCAACTTACTTGACCGACGACTGGTTGTGCCGGCAATTCTAGTATTATTCGTGTTTGTCCTTATAAACCTTATCATTTATGTGATATTCCTCGTTGCCCTACCAAAATTTGCAAGATATTTGTGTTCAAACCCATGCAACGGGCTCAATGGCGCAAAGAAGGACTGTTCTCCNCCAACAAATAAGTTGAACCATTACGAATCAGATTATTCGGTCACCATGGGAATGTCATTATAACAATTAACGCCGCCTAGAGTGGAGCTGGCTAATCATGGGGCCAGAAATAGTAGCAGTTTGGGTTCGAGATCGAGACGCTCGCAGTATCATGGTGGCAGTTTGCCCGCAACCTCAGTTGGAGCTAAGAGCTCAAGCTCCTCGGCACATCTCGCTCGTTTGAATATTTATGAATCAATCGAGAATTCGCCAGATAGACGATTGCGCGCCAATGAAAGCTCGTCGACAGGCAGATTGGAGCCTGATGAGTGCCAGGGTCTGCTTTTTGGTGGCAGCCAATCGTCGAATCAACAACTTCATAGATGCAACCACCAAGAGGGCCAACACCATGACTGTTACTCAAACTGTGATCTATCCTTTAGGCGGCGTTTCCAAGAGGAACCACCAAGAGATTTGGACGAAGTTTACGTGGACAATCCGCTGGGCCGGAGAAATCTAACTAATCCTTATAGTGAGATAACTAATAGCAAGCCAACCCTTGTTCCTTCGGTAACTGACTCTGCAGCCACCGTTAGTGGCTATGATAGAGCACCGACTTATGCTGTCGTTCATACTCCTAGCCAATCGAGAGTCAATACAACCTCGCATGTGAACGATGAGATAAATCAGCTAATTGAAATTAAGCGTAAAAGAACGTTGCTCTTGTTGAAGGCTAAGGAGGCACCCAGAGCCAGTATAGAGGTGACTAGTCCTATTGAAGAGAATCCAATCGCGGTCGACAGCGATCACCAATCGGAGGCTCGCCTATCGCCCGTTCTAAGCGATTATGAGAACCTTAGCTCCAAGAATCTGGATGCAATCAATAGATTGGATAACCAAGCACTTGAGGCTAAAATTGCCACCTATTGCGGTGATGATTGCGGAGCTGAAGTTGTTAGTCCAAGCGAGTCGCAAAATTTCAATACTCTTTCAATCGTCTCCGATATTCTAGGTGATTTAAGCCAGGAGGAAAACTCGTTGGTCCAGNAACTTGGCAAAGGTTAATGAACCTGAATCTTGACTGTTTTTCCGCATCATGGACCGTCTTATTGCGGTCTTGATGCTTGACAAATGAATAAAATGTTGATCATCTTCATCTATCGTGGGAATCTCGTATTTATCAATCTGGTTTCAGGTGGGGATTTTTGATGGTAGTTGTTCTGACCTCTAGTTAGCCTCTCGATCCAAATTGCATCTGTTTATCCGAATGAAGACCCAGTACAAGTTTCAATGGTAATATTCATTTCGCCGCCACTGGAAGGGTGGAAGGGCGGAGGATTTGATTTGTGTCATCTCGACATAAGTTTATCAGGTTGTCAGTGTCAGCGTATATAATCTCGGCTTTGTGGGTATAGTGATGAGATTGTATTGCTTGACGGGAATGTAATCATAGAAGTGGAATAAAGATAGGATTGCGCGAGTGCTGGCCGCGCAGATGCTGCATGTCGTTTTCAGCAATCATGGCAACACGTGACGCTGGACAGCACTCTCGCGCCCTTCGCCCATCACAAAGGATCGCACTTGTGATGATAGGGTGCATATCGTGTTGAGATCACGCTTCGGTAACTGTCAGCCGAGGGGTTATATTCATATCATTCCGATAAAAGAAGTACTCTAACGCTACGGCCTTCGCCAGAGCAGATCGTGATGAGCTCAAGCACCAATTTGATCAAGCCACCTAGCGAAGAGTATGACGACGATGTGCTCTATGGAGCTAGAAGAGAAGCAACAAAATTAATAGAGCTCATAAAACTTGGAAACAATTCGGAGTGCGTGCTATACTCGATCGGCACCTTTGTCAACAAGCAACAATGGAATCTGAAGAATCTCATAGGGTGCGACAAGAGGACCAAGGAGATGACAAGCAAGATGGGCATAACGCATGCATTCCCTATACAAAGATATTGTTGGCCTCAGATGCAGCAATCAACCTTTCCTTTCATATGCATCTCGCCAGAGTCTACAGGCAAGACATTCGCCCATCTACTCTTTATCGTAACTAAATGTATATCTGCCATCCCCATATCTAAGACAAGCGAGCTGATCTCCTCAAGCGACGCCTTGAGCTCATTCAGAACGGCGGATAGTTGCCCCAAACAAGGGGCACTTGCCAGATCAACGCTTCGCGCTATAGATAGCGGCTATCCTGAAACGTTCGACTTTGACTCGTTGGGAAGGGAAGATCCGCCACTCGACCTCAATGAGACCTCGCAGGTTGCGCCGGAAGATGCAAACAAAAAAGTTGAATCGGCGGGAGACTCTTGGGGTCTAAACGTGGAGGATCATTATGAAGTGAACGTGGACGATTTTATCACTCACCCTAAGTACATAATCATTTGCTCTTGTCAGCAACAAGTCGAGCTAATGGCAAGGGAGATCGACCGACTCAAAGTTGCCGCCTACGGCAATCAAGTAACTGACATAAAAGTCCAGAATTTGCCCCCGGCTGTGAAATTCGTTAATGTTCACCAAGACGAAGACAAACTTGCGCTTAGGTGCAACGAAGCTGAAATTCTGATCGCCACTCCCGGCGCATTAATCAAATGCTTAAACTTTGGCTACATTGACTTTTCCAGATCAAAGAAAGTTATCTTTGACGACTTGGATTTGACATTGCAGCTGCACAACTCAAACGTCCGTGAGATAATGAAACGATTCTTAGTCCAAGCCGAGTGCCACTCTGAAGAGGATGTAAACAAGGGTGACCAAAAGGAAGAGCAGTGTCAAGTTTACCTCTTCTCAAGGAAATGGACAGACTTAGTCAAGCATTTTGTTAGCACCGTGTTCATACAGAAGACGCTGATCTTCGGTTCAATCATTGAGGCCTCTCTCTTTGCAAATTTGAGATACGAGCTGGAGATAAACGACGATTTCAAGTTTAAAATAAGAAAGTTAGTCGATTTGATTAAGCTAAGTGCAAGTCAAGACTCTTGCGGTGAAAAATTGGCAATCATCTGCAAGAGTAATCAGGGAGCAGAGAGAATCTCTCACACATTAAGTGGATTAGGATGTAATTCAAAGTTACTCGATGAGGACAACGCCATTACCTGCTATCAATCTAAGGCGGGCAATGGCTTTCATGGCATGGCGAGGCCCGTGTACGTTATGTCAGATGGAGCTTTAGAGTTCATACTCGACCTCTTAAATGATGTAACTCATACAATACATTTCTCTCTGCCTGATGATTTGTTGGTGCTAGACCAGCGTTTCAGGTTGATGTATCGGCATATAAAAGACTCAAAGCGGAGCATGATGACAACCATCTTCTTGAGTCCGAAATCTGGCACGAAATATGCCAAGGAATTGTACGACATAATATCCAGGTCTAATACGACCCTCAAGAGCACCAAACTCCAGCTTAGGGACTTCATTAGCGATAGCTCAAAGACAATATGCTGGCGTTGGGCCTCATCAGGTGTATGCAGACTAGAGAAACTAAGTAGAGAGGACAGGTTTGGGTCTTACTGTCCAGACCGACACTCACTAACCTTACCTGTGGGAGATGAGGGAACAGTTGATTCTAATCGTTGGCCAACAAAAGGGCAAGTTAAAATAACTATTACTCATTTAGTAAGTCCGAACGAGTTTTACTTCTGGTTTGAGGCCTACAGAGATAAACACTCGTTAGACAAGTGTTGGACTAAGCTTGAGTCCACAGGTAGAGATTACATGCAAAAGTTGCAGATTGAGTTAAATCAGCTCAAGGATTCACCCAGCTGCTCTGTTGAGCTATCCAAGTTTAGGAGGGATACAGTTTATGGCATATACCTGCAGCAGGAAGCGCGAGTAGATCGAATTCGGCTGCTAGAATTGCCAGCTAGAGAAGAGGAAGTAAACGGAACACGGAAGAATGGTATGCTGTCGAAGCTATCGCGCATTAGATATCAACTAGAATACTCAAAACAATACGAGGTTGTGAAAATTGATTACGGAATTAGAATTAGCGTCTATTTACGCAATATCTTCGAACTTCCTGCTCAGTTGGCCAATATTGAGCCTCAATGCCATCGAGGATTTCACTTGGGTGTGAGGCCCACAGACAATGAGCCAAATTGGCTCTATAAAGCAAAAAAGCATTTTTATGACCATGTTTGCGTTCCAAACCAGCACGAACTAACTGTCTGGTTGCGTTTGAACAGCAACAACTGCTTTTGGTTCGAAAACATGATTGTAACAAGACGACTCACCAACATTGACGACTACAAACTAGTCAAAATTGAGCCTCATCGTGAGCTTTGTGCTGCTAGACTAGCTGATGCAATTGACTCCGAGCCATCCTGCCTACCCCAGTCTGAGAGGCTAGAGACCTTGTCAAAATGGCGCGTAAATGAATGCATCTCCTACGCACAATACGCTTTCTTGCGACGCGATAAGATAGCGCTAGACATATTTGTACTGCATGTTTATAGTAACCTCACCTTGACAGTACGTCAGGTGGATTTCAACAAGCAACTGATAAGACTAGAAGAGAAACTGCTGTCTGATTATCAAGAGAAAAAGCTAATATCTCTGAGTTACTTCGATACGGGTGTCTATTGTATAGCAAAGATATTAGAGGGCCACCACCCTAGCACTAAGGAGCCTGTGTATACTTTTAACAGGTGTAAAATAATCAAATTAACCAACTCCCCGGTCGATCAGGCGACCACCTCGGCTGCTGAAAGTAGATGCACCGTCGAATGCTTAGATCATGGCGATCTGTTCGATGTTGGGCTAGATGATTTATACCAAGCGACCCCTGCCTATCTAGCTCAACTACCATTTCAGGCAGTCAGGTGCAAGCTCGCCGACTTGAACCAAGAGATTTTTAATGACCAGAAGCTAGCTCGCCAGTCGAGGGAGCTACTGTATGATTACACCCGCGAGAAAGATGACAGATTAAAGGAGGTCAAGTGCAGATTCAATAGTGATGGAGATATTTACCTTTATCTGCCAATAGACGGACAGGTACACATGCCACTCGTTGCACTCTTGGAAGATAACAACGGAATTAAGATATGCAGCAACAAGGATGCCGACTTGAGAAAAACCGTGGTCTTTGAGAAAGAGAGCATGAGCAATACAATCCAAGAGAATTTTATGGAGCTCCTTATTAGGGATATTTTAATCGACATAGTCGAGCAACATTTCAAGCATCGAATCTGAAAATTTTCAGCAAAGGTTACCCACACAATGATCCAGGAGGCATGGGAAATAACCCTCTCTCTCAGTCAGGATAGTTTGGATTAGTGAGGGCTATCTTGAGGCCGCCACAGTTAATTTTAGAATTTTAGTAGAAAGGTACAATGAATTCGTTTCGAGTTGCGCATAAAAATTTTCGTAGCTGACGTCTCGCACCTGCTGCGAGGTGGCGCTACCTGTCTTTATTATTCTTCGACGTGTCTCCCTCCACATAATAAAAGTCGCAATAGAAACAAACTATAAGGCATATCCATCATAAATGCCATGGGAGCCTTATCCTATCTATATTCCTATGGGTCTCTGTTTGAAGCCGGTCAATCTAATCTTTAGCGAACTATGCGAACCCTGCAGCCATCTGGATAATATTTGTATCACTCTCTGGGAAAAGGGTAAGTTTACGTTATAACATTCACAAGCTTCGATATTTTGTACATCCATACAGTCGATGTTATTTCGGAGACGTTTTGAATTTGGCACTTAGATCTCAGACGTTATACCTGGCAGCAGATATTAATCGCTGGCGCTAGAATGAATATATCATGGTTGCTGTATTTTTAGATCCGCGCTGACTCATCCTAACTCGGCTCAAACTAATCGAAATCTCAGATTTCTCATAAACAAGAATCTTTTGGAACACACAACTATTCGATTTAGTTCAGAGGAAAAGGTTAAACCTGAAGCGAGCTGGACTCCTCAGGNAATTTAGACTTTCGACACTACTAGGTTTGACAAATTTCACCAAAACCAACAGATTATTCCATTGAGTAGCACAAGGTTGGGCCGGGATAAGCAAGCCTTGTCAAATTTATACGCAGAGAAAAGAGGAGAAGAAAGATTGCTTCAATGGCTGATGGAAATGACTTTACGGCGGGCGCAAATGGCGATGGCCAAGACCTGTGCTCATATTTCGCGTCCTTCGTTACGCAGAGGCAATCAATCGAGCGTCTATTGAATTGGTTGAGGCAATCACAAACAGCTTGCACCGATACAACTTGTTTCGATGATGTCAACGGTCTGCCAGGCTCAGAATACGGAATGTCCCTGGAAAACCCTAGTTTTGGAACCTATTCCAACGATATTGATCCCTCTGCACTCGTTCTTTGGCTATTCGTTGGATTGTTGACCTTATTTGCTATGAATTTAGCTAGAGATTCACGTACCCCCACTGCAACCAAAAATAACAAAAACTCAGCTCGAAACGGTGCAAATTTTCGGCGGAACGACGATGATGACAACAACAGACCCACCACTTGAAACCCGACCGTACTTGAGATTATATGAATTTAAACAGGACATAAGGGACCATTTATGGATCCAAATCCAAGATCGGAAGTGCAATTGCACTAGCAAACGTGCAAGTCGATTACAAATGAGGCTATCAGATGCTTCTAAGAAATTAACGGCTTGATATCAAGCAAGGAGTTAAACGAGTCTCCATTGTGATAAATAAGGATTCATTCAATTATTAACATGCTACCGCCTAAGGTCAGCATTAAACATGGCTTAGGGTTGTGTCTTCTAGCCTATAGGCAATATCAAAGTTGATAAGTCAGTGTATTCCGTTAATATATTAAGAATTGTGCGAGCACGCCTAGATCCCCACAATAAAAAGTCAAGTTATAATTGAGGTTTTTGGATCGAAATACTAGGAATATAGAAATTCGTCGATATCAAATACGCTTGTTCTCAGTCGGGTAAGGTCACATTGTTGGGAGCAAGAGGGACTGGACAAAGGGGTCATATTTGTATCGGAGCGTGGATTGGAACTTGTATCGCTGCTCAAGTTCGTCGGACCTCAGCTCGAGATCCAAGAACAAATGTTTGATCAACTCATGGAAGATTTGAAGCGAGCTAAATCGAACACTGCACCAGCATCCTCCAACTTTCCAATGTGTATCGTAGCGTTTAAATAATCCGGTACTCACTCGAGAGCAAGGCTCTGGTCGACAATGGAAGGCAGGATATTGTCCGAGGTTAGCCGATCATTCCGCACTGAGTGGTCGGCTCACTTCCTGTCCGTGCGCATCTATCGGTGCCAATCAGTGTTCGGTTTTGTCTAGACTCTAGACATCTTCTTCTTCTCTTCTTCTTTCTTATCCTCTTCTCTCCTCCTCTAAATAAAAAAGTTCGTGTCGCAAAGTTTGCGTGGGGGCGACGCGTCACAACTCAAGGCGCGTCACCCCCCAGTGCGCAAAACCAACCCAGGTACGGGATAATAGGGTCGGTACCAAGACTGAGGAGAGGGCGGGTCCGACTTGGGAAACACGCCGTTTCCCAAGTAAAAACTCAACCGAGAAGAGTAATTTGTCGGGGGGGGGGAGGGGGCTAATAGAATTGCGCCCTCTAAGATCAACCTGAGCTTGACGCCGCTGGATGGAGGGACACGTAGAATTAGAGGAGGTGGCCCAGTGCTATAGGGTATTATGAGGAGCTCGAATCTCGTTTGTTGTTTTTGTGCTCGCGGGTTCGCCTCTCACAGGATAGATAGCTTATAGGTATGATAGTGTATGGGTTTGCGTTGTCGCCGCTGGTCGGCCAAAAGCAGTTAAGGTGATTCCCTTATCATTAGAGGCAACTTGAAAGCGGGCAACTCGGGTCAGATTGTGGACCAAGTTGGTGGCAGCCCTTTTTGCGAGGTGAAATTTTCAAGACGCTTGGGAGTGAAGTCACGCGCGTAGAGATTTCCGCGGTTGCAGCCGTAGTGAGTTTGGCGTTTTTGTTCCACTTGTAGTGGTGCTAAGAATTAAGACACCCAACCCAACCAACGGTAGAGGACTCACAATAGGTGCACACTGGACTAGCCTCCCTCGAGAGCACGACAATAAGTCAGCCGAANAACATAGCCTCGCTCGCAATCATATGTCAAACTGTCGAGATGTTGGATTCTGGAGGAGCGCTCAGATTGGCTTCCATTGCGATCGGAGGGCAGGAGATTCTATCAGAGGAAGTGGACGCCTGGTTGGCCATCTATATAATCTGATAAGGTTTGTGCCAGACAGGTAAGCGGCTGTGAGGTCGCAATCCGCCAACACAATTCTGGAGCCAATATCGAACCTTATCTCTGCGAGCCATCTGACTCCCNGGGCCTCCAATTTCCAGCTCCGGCAGAACAAAGCGAGGCTGCACGTGCCCCGAGTAATTAGATTCCTCCATCTTTATCGCAACCACCACTAGCGGGCGAAATACTAACGGTAACGGCAGCAAACTCGTTACATAAATATAGATGTTTCTATAGACAACTGGACGCCGCTCAGAGCGGGCCTGACACTGGCAGCCATCCCCTGTTTGCCGGCTGAACCCCTTTCGCAAGCTCAAGCAAGCACTCGCGGGGGCGCCACCCTCCAGGGCCGGATGCAACTGACATTCCGAACTTCAAGAGCATGTGACTTGGCCACTCGCAGCCGCTCCAAAGTGGCGCCCCGACTTTCCAGCAAACAGTTTGTTCAATCGGCAAGCCAACTCTGGCCCAACCAGCCCGAGCCATCCAATGCGGCTTTNGGCGCCGCATAGAGATTGATGGATTCATCTAGATTCCAGGCAAGCCCCTTTGCTNAGGCNTGATGTTGGCCACNAGCTCGCAACCAACATTCCACGACGGCCCATGTAATGATTGAACGCCACTACAACAGCGCCGCTGAAAGATTGTTGGCCCAAAAACAATGCACTCGGAGCGGAACGTTTCCATGGGCCTCAGGCTAAAATCAAGCGCCATGTTCTTTGTGTGTGTGACACTTGTGAACTTCACTGGCGAGCCCTGGATCGGGATTCCAACTCCACGATGATTTCGATGCCGAGTTCAGCGAGCCAGCCAGGCGCCTCTGTATAATGGAAGCAAGGCAAAACAGTTACAGGCGGGCGAAATTGAAACTTCTCCTGTTAGCCGCTTGTTTGCGTTTCGCCTCCGACAGTTAATCAATTGGAACGGAAGTAGCCAGCTCAAACTTGCTGGCTCCCTCGTACAATGTGCAAACTCTAACGCGCGCGCCTTGTTTACCAACCAAGTCCTTAAATCTCAGCGCTAGCAGCCGTGCGAGGCTTGCAGCTCCTCCGCTAGGCCCACTAGCGCGACATTGGATTGACGGACTCAACACGGGAGGGCATAAATGGAATCAGAACAATTAGATGGTTGTGTTTGTCTGCCTAACGCAATCAAGTATAGCCGCTAGATAAACAACAAACACAATTGCGAGAGCAAATAATGCCAGAATTCATGTTTCCGCTCTGAGCTAGGCCAACACAGGGGATTGTTTGCAATTCCTTCGCGAAAACATAAAGCTGTCGCCGGTAGCTTGTGTTGCGTGTTTGCGCTAACAAACAGATGGGCGCCCGATTTGGGGGGCCTCCAATTCGCGCCTATCCTTGCAACTCTGAGCTCCTTCAGGTGTAAACACAGCTCGAGATTGACGGAGATTCCATTTTAGCCGAGAGGGGTGAGCTTGGATCGATTAGCTCGACGACTGACTGGGCTAACTGGCCACGAGCAATCTCGCCTCGCGCACCATCACAGCGAAGCCGCCCAACATCAACAACCTGATCATACTGACCACAAGCCATCAAAGGTCGCCAACTTCCTCCGCTCGACTGCCATTCCAACCCTTGAGCTGGTTGTTCTGTGCTCATCCACGAATGAACGATTCAATTCACATCAGTAACCTCGCTTGTGGGTTAGCTTTTAAGAGGCCTAGGCGGGCAAATTAGGTGTATTTATGACTGATCTAATAAGGAGCAGGATTTAGTATGGTGGCGTCGCTTTCACTTTGGGCCAGCAGTGTGAGGGCGAGCTAGTTGCATGGGGAGGGGGATTCAGCCTGTCTGTCTGCCCGGATGGCGGGAGGATTTGTTAACAAGGTGGAATTGTTAAGTGCTTCCAGGATGTCCAATCATGTGTGCTTGTTTGTTCGCGCAGGACAAGCCAATCACCACCTATGGAGGCGCGGGGTGCAAAAGGGGGGCCCCGAGCTTGGGAGGGCCAAGCTGGAATTGGGCGGATGGTTGCAGTTGCGGACTGCTGTTGTGAATCAGCGCGTTCATGCAGATGCACATGAAATGAACCAGATAAATTAGGGGGCCAAGGGAGTCGATCCTCTCTCTCTCTCTTTGCGTCGCTTCCCTAAGCTTGAGCCTGGTTGAACTCGTCAGGAGAGACCTGACTGGGTGAGATCCTCTGGGTGTTTTCAGTTAAATGGTCGCCGCTTGAGAATGGCTAAACCCTTGATTGGCACCAGAGAGAGAGAGAGAGCTAATCAAGTGTTGGTGGCCTTGTTGGTGGTTCGGGTTTGATTGCAGAAATATGGACGCTCTAATTGAACAGTTTAGAGCCCCGAGGCGGCGAATGGAGGTGNGTTTGGTTTGATGGTGGAGCTTTCAATTAGTGCGCCAGTGTTTGTGGGCGCCACCGCTGACGGGTCAGAGTGGCGAGCGAGAATCCATCCGTCGGCTCCCTTTTGTGCGTTGGCACAGGCGAGCCGGCTTGGGGCTAAATTTGGGCCAGCCGAGTAAGTGGCCAGCCGACTCCATGAATGGCCATGATTGAGAGGTGTGGACGGGCGCCCAAGTTGTGTGGTCACGCTCAGCAAGATTAGCATCGCGAGCGCGTGCAATCCGTCACAGGCGCTGCAATGTGAATTATCATATCACATCAGAGCGCCCGGTGCTGATCCGTGCCCGTCCCTCGTGCTCGGCTCTCGCCTTGCGTCTGCCTGTCCGCCTGTCCGCCTGT
>Ga0058699_1000373_pt1 | contig 13928 bp, 6 predicted proteins | sample AgamicAtPe_FD_55078 | JGI IMG/M metagenome (GOLD analysis project Ga0058699, IMG submission 55078) | Agave microbial communities from Guanajuato, Mexico - At.P.e | ecosystem: Host-associated > Plants > Phyllosphere > Phylloplane/Leaf | place: Guanajuato, Mexico | collected 2012-10-15 | reverse complement strand
ACGGGACTTGCCCGAAAGCCTTGTGTACTTTGCGCAATTTAGTGCGCTACGAGGGAAATTTTAATGCCGAAAACTGCCAGCGATTTTTTTACACACAGTACTTGACCTTGAAGCCCGAATCTGGCTTTGTCTTTCCCTGGCACAGCGAGCATAGTTAGGTTATTACTTAACCATCCTGAAATTATGTAACGTTGTTCGCTACAATTTGAAGGCTAAGAGTACCGCCGTCTATCACAGGCCATAAATGATGGGATGTACTCAGATCGAAGTTAAATAGAACTATTGGTTTCAATCAAGATTCCTTATCTCGTCTGGAATCTATGGGGCTTTCTGGCTGCCGAACTATGGCTGTTGATGCTTTATTAATGATGAAGCACACGGAATCATCAATTCATCGAAATTTGTATTGAATATTGGATAGTAACTTAACACTCTATTACAACTCCCATCTGAGATTGATCGCCATTTTGGTGGACTTGAGGCTGCCAAATGATCAGGACTTGGCCAAACGTCCCCCTCTTTGCTGACAAACTAGCCAAGAATCAGCTAGTTTCATCAGCTTTTAGAATGAGATTCAGCACTTCATCTAGTGACAGGTATTTGCTGAACGTTGAAAACATCAACCAGAATATTCGCAGACTTGAGTATGCAGTCAGAGGTCCACTTGTTATCAGGGCCGGACAGATTCAAAATGAGTTGAATAANGGATCTAAGAAACCGTTCCAAAGTCTCATTAAGGCAAACATCGGCGATTGTCACGCTATGAACCAAAAGCCGCTAACCTTCTTCCGACAGGTATTGGCTTGTGCGACAGACTCCGAACTTCTAAAGAGTCCTGATCTGCCGAACGATGTCAAAGANCGGGTCAGAGAGCTGCTAGAATATTGTGGCGGAGGCTCTGTCGGATCCTATAGCGATTCTTGTGGCCTGGAGATTATTCGTAAGCACNTTGCGGATTATATAGAGAAACGGGATAGTGGCGTACCAGCTGATTGGCGTAATGTGTTCCTCTGTACTGGGGCTAGCCAAGGAGTCAAGACGATCTTATCTTTCATTAACCAATCGCGCAAACCCGGCAAACCTGTCGGCGTTATGATACCTATACCTCAATATCCACTATACTCGGCAACTGTCTGCGAGTTTGGCATGCTCCAAGTAAATTATTATTTAAATGAAGATTCTAATTGGCGTCTCGACATTAATGAGTTAGAGCAAGCATTCGAAGTCAACAAAGACAACTGTGATCTCAGAGCTATTGTAGTAATTAATCCAGGAAATCCTACAGGTTCTATTCTTAGTGAGGCTAACATCATAGAGATACTGAATTTTGCGGCAGAGCGAAATCTAGTGATCATGGCAGACGAAGTTTACCAGCACAACGTTTTCGATGAAAACTCCAAATTTGTATCCTTCAAAGAGGTCATGCATAAAAAAACTGACCACAGGGTGGAATTGGTCTCAATGATGTCATCAAGCAAAGGTTACATGGGCGAATGTGGTCTTAGAGGCGGATATTGCGAGCTGTCCAACTTCAATGAAGAAGTGAGGGCTGTTCTATACAAGGGACTCTCATCTTGGTTGTGCTCTTCAGTTCTAGGTCAGATCATAATGGACTGTGTCGTAAATCCACCCAAGCCTGGAGGTGAATCGTACGACCTCTTTGAGAGTGAAAAGAGTAAGATTCTTGCAGATTTGAAACAAAAAGCTAAAGTCGTCGCCGACACCTTCAACTCAGTGCCAGGAGTACGGTCGAATCCGGTCGCTGGTGCCATGTATGCCTTTCCCAGTCTCCATCTACCCCCGAAATCCATTGATGAAGCCAAATCGCTCAATCATGAGCCAGATTTCTATTATGCAATGCAATTTCTGGAGAGCTACGGAGTTTGTGTTGTTCCAGGTTCTGGATTTGGTCAAAGACCTGGAACCTACCACTTCCGAACGACAATTCTTCCTCAGCCTGAGGTGTTCGAGGACATGATGGATAGATTCAGGAAATTTCATGTTAATTTCATGAACAAGTACAGCTAATTTTTGCTGAATGACTGTCTGTATGTTCTCTGAAACCATGTTATATCGCTCGAGAGAGTGTGTTTATGCACAATTCAATCGAACAACCCTAGGCTCATCTCCGGGGGCTCTAGATTTCGGACAAAACTTCTAGTTTGCCATATACTTGTGAATCCTGAAACGATGATCACAGGGCGGCCTAGGCGCACGATGAAGACAGCCCTCGGCGTATATTGGGGCTGGTGGAGAAGAAATCATAATCCTCACTATCGGAAGTGTCTTTCTTGATACTCAGATCTTCGAATACACAATTAGGCGAACATTTGCCAGGATATGGCGGTGCCAACGTGCAATCAACCTGTATCGGATACATGGTTTTGGGACCGAAAACTTTCTTGCCTGATGTGGAACCAAGCTTCCTTTTTAAATCAACATTGCTAAGACTTAGCCCGCCTAGACGATCGATAGTAGTTTTTGTCCGCGGACGAACATTGTGATCCTGTTGCCATAAATCTTTAAATATCTGCACAAACCTATAGGTCTTCATTCCTGCTAACCAGCTATCCTTGATCTGAGGCCGCACCTCCAATCTGCATACTGCATACTCCAACGTGTTAATCGAAGGCCGAGCTCCCAACTCGTCCTCGAATGGTTCGAGATATTTGTCGGGTTTGTTTCTAACTATCGGTGGAGATTCAGTTCCTAAATTTATTTCAGGCAAGGTGCACCGAGACATGAGCTCCCAAAGAATCATACCAGCAGCGTACATGTCGATGCTCCACATGGCTTCCGGTGTAATTTCGCTCCCACCACTGAACAACTCTGGCGCCCAATATTGGTTGGCCAAGTTCCTGTTTCCAATCTTCATGCGACCAGAATCGTCATAAGCCTGCAAGGTGTAATAAATATGCGACTTGCTGAAGTTCCAAATGCAGGGAGTCAATCGGTCGCCCCTCAGCACTATGCTTAAGGAGCTGAGGTTTCCATGAATAATAGAAAGAAGCGGTTCTGGTCCCATCCTGATACTATAATCTCCATCGATGAAAGATACCTTCNTGATTGCACCATTGGTGCTTTTTATAAAGGAATCAATCAACTTTTCATTGTCAGAGTGTGGGTTGGTAACCTTCTCATGCAAATAGTGGAGACCTTCCATGATACCTCTTGCGATGCTAATCATTTGCAACCACGTCAGTGTGTGCATTTCAAGGTGCTCTCTCAAGGTGATACAATCGAGGTATTTGTTCATCAGCCAATTTTCGACTCGTATGGAGTCGCTATCAAGTTCGCTTCGACCTTGCTTACCTCCACAACCTCCAGCATCCCGTCTACTTCTCTCCTTGACCAAAGCTTCGACACTTGGATAGCGGATGTCCTCCGTGGTCATGTCAGCACCATACAGAGGCAAGATGTTCTTGTGGGCAAAGTTTGGTAGCAAATAAACTTGAATTTCGTCTATCCAGAAGCCGATCTCTTTCGGCAAGATCCTCACTGCTAGTGTATTGTCTGGCCTACTCCTTTCCTTTGCGATCATAAATCTCATGCTCCTTTGCAGAAAGCTCGTCGGCATAACCTTGGTGAATTGAAAAGCCTTGTCATCCTCNTGCTTGACTTGACTCGCATTTTGATCCGAATAACTAATACTCTGAGGATCCTGCCTCGGAATATGAAAGCGTCTAACATACACAATTTCATCCACAACTCTGCTCTCTTGAATGAAACTTGATAATATTCGAGTGACTAGCTCTCTAACATTCAATTTCGCCACTGAGGATAAGTAACTCCTCTTAGGCAGGACATACATCGCTATTGAATCANCGTTCCTCATTTTGGGTACAACTCTAGATTCTTGTTCGATATCTGATCTTTGACTGTCATCAGAGGTCATCGAGCAGGCTGGTGAGATTGGCATTCTGCTCGATCCGCCTCTATGAGCTCGGTCATTATCGATCATGTGGGATCTNGTTGGGCGAGTACGATCACTGGTTCCAGTTTCAAGGCCCCTGTTAGCCAAGCGCTTACCCATCACTGTCATGGCCTGAGTGAACTTGACGAATTTCTCAACTTAAATATGAACTTATCTGCCCTGGTCGGCTGATACCGACAGATGATGCTATGTTTTTTGAAGTCCTTGCAAACCTCCATGAAGAATCAGGTGGAGGCAAGGTCGAGTTTGCAATTAGAATCGGATGACCATCACGCATTTTCCATCGAGTCGAATGAGAGAGCGTTTTGGTGAGAGTTTGTTTTTGTAATCAGGGTTGTTGACAACCACACCGTAAATCAATCAATCCACATGGAATAGAGGGACACGCTGCCTTACGACTGAGTCGTGCCGATGAATGACTCTTCGATGACTATCAATTTCAAAAATTAATCAACTGGCACGATCTTCAAAAAACTCTCGATTGATTCATGACATTGTTTGACTCATCAGCCTCTTCCTAGCATTCGTGTTCAGTTGTTAGTCGTTCGGGAAATTCTCGAATCAAAGCAAGTTTCAAGAATCCCACTTTTCTTATAGATTGTCGACAGGACAGCTTCCTTTTAGCTTAATTCAGTCTCAACNNNNCCATCATGCGCTACATGTAACGCGGCAGTGACTAGCATTCACTTGAGTCAGTTTGCCGATTCCCGCGCTTTTGGTAGCAGGCTTCTAATCAAACTAGTGGTATAGCATCTGTGATCATATCAAGTTCTATTTTGCTTCTGATGCAGGTTGCACTATGAATCTTATTTCGTTCAAGATTATATCTTAACGATCGGCTCCATATATGTTGACCACCGAATCTCGATCCTATGAGATATGCCCCTGATGCCGAAGTGTCGCTCTGCTGCCTGATATCGATGAGTTATTCACTGGATAGAAACGGCATCGAGAGAGACGATCTAGAATCGCTTGAAGTTGAAATTGAAAACATTCTCAGTTGCACTGCTGAACCCGAGTCTCAGGAGCGGACTGAGCTACATGGACTGTCAGCATAAACAGAGACTCATATTGCTGTTTCCGTTACAACAAATAGTGGTGAAGCCTCGTACGAAGAACTTATATGGAGGGAAGAANGAGAGCATAGCTTGTTGGCAGCTCAAGTGGACAAAGGGTTTATAAATTGTTATAGTTGCGCTTGGCTTCTTGTGTTCGTTTATCCTCGATTCTAGAAATTCAGTTATAAAACCTANACTTTTTATTTACATATCACAGGTGTCAGGTGGTGGGGAGAATCTTGCAAACTTTGATTACATGTATGGCTGCCAACGAAATAAGAGCTGGACAAAACCCTTAGCTGGTTACCTGTTGGTGGAAGCCAATAGAATGTTGTTAGCCAGAGCTCTAGTTCTCTGGCCCTTATTTCGTGCGTCTGCGATTCTGGTTCGGCGAGGTTTAAGAGCAAAAGCTGCACCTGTCTCCAAACGACTCATTAGGTTATCCATAAGACCCCGGTCGTCATCCCCATTCATTTCGTTATTTATGGTGTGAAATTGCAGCTTCTTTTGTCGTTCCAACTCACGCTTTTCTCTTTCCATATATGCCCTTCGCATCTTCTCTTCTTGTTCTCTAAGTTTTGCATTCTCTTTGTGGGCTCCGATGAACTGATCCTTAAAAGTCTTGATGTCTGTAAAAAACTCGTCCATCGTATACGTTTTCGGGTCGAAAGCGTAATAAGTGGCCAAATTTTTGTACAACTTCTCCATCTTGCCGAACATGGTTTGTAAAAGCTGAAATCGTTCGGTAGTCTCCTTCAAGAACTTGCTCATTATCTCTCCAAAGCGGTCATCAGAATTGTGCGGCTTAAAGTTTCGCAAATCCTTCTCTAGGTCCCCTATTGATCTTTTCATCACCTCGAGAGACTTTTGTAATTGCTCAGGTGAGATACGACTCGCGCGATCTACGTGAGGAAGCTCTTCGTGAAAGTTGAGAGCATCTGGGGCCTTCTTCTCGACAGTATCAGCTAAGAAATGTAGGAGCGTTGTTTTGTTGTCCTCAGCTTTTGTTGTGACAAGTTTCGGTAAGAAACTTATCTCGAAACCATAAGCACCGCCACGATTCGAGCCTGAATTGAGCACGTTACCAATGAGCAGCACGTATTTCAGTATCTTTGCAAGCTTCTTAGATTTCCTGATCTCTTCACATGCGGCAGTTGCAGCAACAATTGCAGGTTTGATATCGCCTACATACTCTTCGAATCTCAGCTTGAATATGATGGACGTGAGCCTCGGTTCTAGCCTTTTGATAGATCCGAGAGTGAGGGCAAATTGTTCGGCTTCGTGTAATTCAGATATCTGACATCGATATTCTTCAAGCTTGCTCAATTGCTGCTGCTGCGGAAGAAGGTGAATGAGCTGTTGCAAGGTTGCAGCATTCAGGTGAGCCTCATCGACAGTGATTATGTATCTTGTGATTTCATCGGCTGTGACCTTGCTAGAGCTTAAAGTGATCATCAGATTTTGCGCAGACTTCTGGTCGAGAACTTTGAGTTCACGAGATTTCTTCGAAGTTGTGTTTGACTCGGTACCTTTTCGTTGACTTTCTTGCTTTTGAACGCGCGATTTAGGATCTGATGAGAACTTGTTCGCCAGGGCTTCACAAATTTCGCCACTAGTGTCGAGTTTAGTTTCATCCACCTGAACCCAGAACGCCTCTTCAGTTAGTTTGTGGACAGGAATTTTATTCCAATTAGTGCGCTTGACAGGAGTTTTCAACTCCCAAGTTCTTTTGGGTTTAAGACCAAAAGGTAAGCCCGGCTCTGCTGGTTGAAAACCTGTGGGCGGAGGAGGAGGAGGAGGTGGAGCCGATATAGGCCCACCGAAAGATGGTAGCGGGGGTGGAGGCGGAGGAGGAGGACCCTGTGTACCTCCAGACAATGAGGGAGGTAATGGAGGAGGCGGTGGCGGTGGCGGTGGGGGTGGAGCGGCTTGCGTGTCCGCTATAGGTGTTGAAGTGATCACAGGTGCAATTAATGGCGTTGTCGTTGATGTCATCGGTGAAGAGGGAACGGGCACTGTTGATGTCATATTCTGGCTAGCGAGCTGTTGTTTCGGTGTGTTGGCTACCTGCGTCTGCAAGGCAGCTATTTTTTGGGACGCAGCATCAAGTTTGGCCTCAAGTTCCTCTTTAGTTGTCAGAACCTCTTCCAATTTTCGCATTAACTCGGAGGACTGCGACTGCTCGTCCATCTTCGAGCGCTCAACAATGTGATCAATAACGTATTCAACATCAACATTGAACCTTTTGGTATGACTAAAATCTGGATCGAGACCGTTACGGTGTAAGACAATCTGTGAAACACATTCCTCTATCAGTTTGTAATAGGCTGGACGTGCATACGGGTCGTCACGAATCAATAACAAGTGTTGCAGTATAGATAAAAATAATTGCTCTGCTGGGGTATCGGTTAGGGCAGTTTTCAATAATTGAAAACACTCATGCGAGTCGTCGAGATCAAAACGGATGTTCTCATAGCGATGATAAAGCTCCTCAAGATCTTCCTCCTTAGCTTCATGGAAAATTTTAGTTTGCAATGCTAAAGCGAATGAGATGGGAGGTACATGATCCACATGCACACCATTTGTCTTAATTTCGTTGGCTAGTTTCTTGAGGTGGTTCTGCTGATGATTTTGTTGCTCGGCTGCCTGACGGGCTTTTTCAAACTTGTCCAGCATTTCGCCTAGACCAGAGCGAACGAGCTCGTTTCTTAGGTGCAGTTTGTAATCTAAATCATCGACACTTGAGATAACTGCGTTGATTAGTTGCATACAGGACACAACTAATGGGTCGTGCTCTGTTAGTTTCAAACCTGCAATTATCTGCGAAAATCGTTCCCTATTCTCCATTTCAGCGCAAGTGGTTAGTGCTTCGAGAACTTTTTCATGGCCGCTTGGTGGTATAAGACATAGGGCCGCCATAAGTTTCACAGCATCCATCATAACATGTGGATAGTTTACATTGATGCTCTTAGCTAAAATGACTAATGCCTCCTGATGGTCGAACATTTGTTGCAACCCGTAGGTGTTGTTCATAAATGCTTGAAGACACTTGATGCATATTGAATGAGTAGTAACTCGAAAATTGGTCTTCCCTTTAGTATCATAGGCACGATAAATGTTTTGAAGTATAGTTAAGATACACTTGAGTCCATAATTTTGACCAAATTCTTGCACCCAACTGACTCCCTTACTTTTGAGATCAATTCGTAAACTCTCCAGGCATTGATAAACGTTGTCATGATTCTTTTTCGCTTCCTCTTTCTGTAGGTACTTAATGTAATCACTAGGTTGATAATTGGCAAATTTCCCCCCTTTACCCTGGGACTGTTGACTACTTTCTTTGGCCTTCATATCATTGGCTAACATTTCTCGTTTCTTCGCCATGGGTAGAATGCGGCAAGTTCTCCGCGCTTCCTCACTAGTAATGGTGTCAGCCAAGAAGGCCTCAAANCTAATATTGAACTCATCGTCAGTCAACGAATCTAAGTTGACGTTTTGGCTAGAAGTTGAATTGGAATGGTGATGATGGTTGCTATTGGAAACCGATGAGCCGATAGGATTTAGTAGCCTTGAGCTAGGAAACATATTGTTTATGTTCATTTTGTTTGTTTCTGTCGTTTCAGTTTGTCGTGGAATGTTGATTGGCCTTTGGTTACAAAATCTTAATCTAAATTCTATACAAACATGAACCTGTTGTTTCAATGGACAAGTGTTGATAATAGTGATAATGTAGAATTTTTAAGGGTAATAATAGTAATAACATCATCATTGGGCGTTACAAATATGGCAAACCTTAATGTTGTAAGAGATGATGGAATGAATGAGCGCAGAACTGCGCGAACAAATGCACTCTAGATCCTGCACCTTGTTAGCCAGCCGAGGGGCGTGGCAGAGAGAGAGCACAGGTCTAATCCTTGTGACCTGAGAGACCTGTTGATACCAGGAATATCATCGAATCTCGGCGTCAACCAAACTTTTGGCCCAAAAGGGTTCCAAGTTGGCAGCCCGGAGGCTTGGCCCATAGAGAGTGGCCATTACCTTGAATGAGGAGCTCCAATCCAACCATCCCCAGAGGGGGGAGGGATATTTTTAAGGAAAAATCGACGAACTGAAGGAGAAAAAGAGAGGCCGACACCTGGATAAGCGTGAGAGTTGCAGAGTTACTATTTTTATTCTAACATCCAACTGAAGACCAAAGATTCTCATGGGGATGCAGTTTAAGCTTTCGTCGAGCAGTTGATGCGTTAAGTTAGTAGTAATGGTCGTCATCGGTAAAGTTTCTCGAATTGTCCAGGTAAGCAAGATGCTGTTTGGCTTGGCTACCACTATTAGCGCTACAATTGTTATCTCCGTTTCCAGTGAAGCCAATCTGCATGAGGCTTGTGCGCAAATGGCACGACTTCCACTTCCGATTGCTAATGGTAACAAAGTGATTAGTTAGTCCGTCTTCCTTTGCGCAAACTGAGGAAGCCGACACTGGCGATCCAATAACGCTCGCCCGCTTTATGCGACTCCTCCAAGCGCCCGCAATTGTGCTCGATCCCTCGGGCTGTCTTGCGGTCGATGTTGCAAATGCGTCCAGCTGATACTCGTAATTATGATTCTTGTAACGAGCCTCCTCACTATTCAACTGCACATTGTACCCTACATGCTTTAATGGTGGCGACTTTTGGCCAATGAAATCACTCGTTTTGTTGTTGGCAGCTAGATGGGCACTTGTTTCATAGCCATTGGCGTTTTGGTTATCGCATGTGTTTCCACTGATTAGTTTGACTTTTGGCAGCTTAAATCGCGAAATTTCGCGCAAACTCTTAAGATAGGAGCCGATGGTTGATTTCGGTGCCCTTTTAACAGTGTTAGTCTGTGGAGAGAGCCGGGCAGGTCCGCTTGGGGCAAGGCCAACCCCCTGGCTGTGGCCCCCTCTCGCTGGCGTTCCGCTTAGCCTTTGGTCGAAGCTGAGCTCGCTACAGGTGCGATTGTATTCAAGACCGTCGATGCTTCCAACGCTGCTGAGCGACTGATCGACTGGCAGCGGCGGCGGCTGGTTCACCTGGTCTCGCTGGCCAGCTTGCGGCGTCGAGTGTTGGCCGCGCAGCTGGTGGTGCTGCTGGTAGCAGTGAGGCGGCGACCTTTGCTCGTTGGACGCAGAGTGGCGGCAGGGGCACCGAGATTGGCGCTGGTCGGCGGGGCTCGGCTGCCGGTTGGAATCACTGAGCGAGCTCAAGGAGGAGGAGGAGGAGGCCGATTGGTCGGAAGTTGAGACGACCATCTCGTTGCGGCTTGCTGAGCCGAGGGTTGAGGGGCGCGACGGGTCGGGCGCGCAAGAGCTCGTCTCGTCCGCGCTAATCGCCAGGTCGCTCGAGAGGGAGTCGCTCCTGTTTAGGATGCTCATGGTTAGGGTTGATAGTTTTCCTGGTTTCTCGCAGTCGTCAATCACATCCTTAACAAGCTGTCTAAGGCTAAGCGCCGGTCTCGGCTCTCTGCTTGCGTTGCCGTTGCTGTTGCTGTTGCTCTTGGTCACCTGTTGCCGNTCCCCGACCTGATTGGCTGCTGCCGCCGCTGGACTGGCGGCGCTGGCCGCCAGGTGGGACTGTTGCCGCTGGTGCAAGTGATTGGCTTGTCCGCTTGTCGCGCTCTCGTGGTGCGACTGCACAGGCTGGCCAGCCTGGCGCAGACAAATCATCGACAGCTGCTTGGTCAGACTGTCCTGGTTGTACCTGGACAAGTGCGAGCCAGCAAGGTAAAGCTCGCTGCTCGAGCTACAACTCGCATAGGAACCATTNTCGTCGGTGTTGTTGGAATCTAAAATCGTTGCTGGATTCATGAGAGCACGTTTTGCGCTCTTCCGTCGCGGCTTCTGCTTTAACTTGAGCGACATTTGCCTCTGCTNCTCGAGCAATCTGAGCCTTGTCTCTGGCTCAATCGAACCGCTTTGCTTCCCGGATTCATTGGATACAGCTCGTTCCTGGCATGATTGTTGGGTATGTAAATTTGGCAGCAAGTTAACTGTTGGCTGGCTCCTCCAACTTGTCTGAGCGCTTAGCGGCCGCTGCCCGTCGGCCGCAAAGGCAACGCCGCTTTGCACTGCAGCCAAACTCCTCGCCGCCTGGCTCGAGCTAGGGCCCTTCTGTGGGTTGCGGCTTTTGAACATGGACTCCAGTTTGCTATTTATAATGAGCCTGTTCTGTAGGAACCTATTTCGCCGTTCCTGGCTCTCGTGGTCGGCGGGAGCCACTTTCGGGCGGAGGGAATCCGTTGTTTGTTGNTCGTTTGCGTTGACCTGCGGCGACTCGCTTGGCGGCGAGAGCGAGTGCGGGCCGTCGTGGACAGCCCGCCCAATGCAGGAGGGCGGCGGCCCTCCGTCCGACTGTGCCGACGGGCTTGGCTCTGCCGACGAGTGGCGGTGGCTTCGGCCAAGTGGGCACGAGTGGGCGGAGTAGCCCGAGTGCTGAGTGCTGTGGCCGCTGTCCTGGCTGCCGCTGTGGTTGCTGTCCAGGCCGCTGGACGAGGATTCGTCGCTACAGTGCGACTGGCAATCAAACTCGCCAATTCCGCCAGTTGCTGCTGCCGCCGCTGCTGATTTGGTCGTGGCCGTTGTTGTTGCTGTTGTGGTCAATGTTGTGATGGTGGCTGCGCCAGTCTTGCCGCAACTTTCCTTCGCTTGCGAGTGCGCCGGGCGGGTTGTGTCAGCGTTAACAATTTTGTTTGCGGCCTGCGAGATGGCGCCACTTGTTGCGCTATCCGCGCCACTAGCAGCGCAAGCCGAGCGCTCGTAGCTGGCCAACCGCTGGTCTAATATCACCTTGAGCTTGTCGCGAATCTGCTTGAACCCTTGCCGAGCCTCCAAGCTCCTGAGCTCGGCCTCCTCCTCCTCCTCCTCTTCATCCTGCCGCTCGGCCTGCGCGCAAACCCTCGCCTCGGCTTGCCGCCCCTCGGCTGGCCTCCAACAAGCGGAGCCCCCCTCCCGCTCCAGGTGGCCCAAGGCTGGCTCGCCGGCCATCCTGTCGCAGTGGAACTGCTCCAGCTCTAGCCTGAGCCTCCGCTGGCCGCTCTCCTGGCGCTGCAGCCTGAGCAGGGGCTCGCCGGCCGTCTCCTGCTCGCGGCTGCGACTGCGGCGCCGGCCAGACGAGCGCCTCAGCAGAGGCGAGCAGCGCTCTGGCGAGGGGCAGACGCTCAGCTCAATCCTCTTGAACTGGCCGCTGATGCCCTGATCCTGGATCACGTCGCCTATGGCTCGGAAGTCGCCGCTCGACTTTCCAATCTCGAGCAGGTAGCCGCCTGAGCTGGTTTCGTCAGCGTGCGACGAGTCGAGCGACTGCTCGTCAAAGTCCGAACCCCAGCCGAAGTCCTCCTCGTTTGCATGCTCGTTTAGGGTTGCGTTTGCGGCCAAACCGTTTGAGCTGGCGGCGGCTTGGCTGGCCCGCTTTGGCTTGGCCGCCGCCTGCTGCTGCTGCTGCTGCTGCCGCTCGCTCGAGGGTTTGAAGGAGTCGGCCTGCTGGTAGCTGGCCGCAATCGTTTGCTGGAAGTGGTGCGCGAGAGTGTTGAAGCTCCTGAGCTTGATCTTGTTGAACCTGATGTTGCTCAGGTGGTGGAGCCTCCTGGTCAGCGGCTTGGCCGCCAGCTGCACCCTCCGCGAGCGCCAGCCAGCCCGCCTCTGGGCCCCAAACTCCGCTTGGCCGGCGAGCTTGCTTTCCGGCTCGTCCGTCCGGCCGCCCAGCGCTGGCGGCGGCGGCGGCTCGATCGGCTGGGCCAGCGGCTGGAATCTGACCTGGCGCGGCTGGCCACTCTTGCGGCGCCTCGAACTGCGCCGCCTGGAGCCGCCGAGGGCCGAGCACCTGGCCAAGTGGTGCTCCTGCTGGCCCGCTTTCGGCCTCCCGCCTGCCGCCATCTCGTCTCTCTCCGGCTGCGGCCAATTGGCGCTATTGTTGCTCTTGTCTGAGGAGCTCTCCGCCGCGCTGCTCGCCGCCACTTCGGCTTGCGAGCCCTTGAGACTTGGTCGCCGCTCTTCTCGTTGTTGATCGCGGCCCAAATTGGCGTAATTGTCGCTGTTGTTGCTCTTGCTGCTGCTGCTGCTGTCTGTCTCACTTTGGCCGCCGCCTTCACTCGGCCAGGATGATGGATCCTCGGTGTTGGCGCTCGAATCAGCCTGTTGCTCGCCCATTACGTTGCCAGGAGAGGCGTCACACTGGCGGCGCTCTGTTTTGTTTGGTTTGGTTTGTTGCGGGAGGGAGAGTTTGTGTGTTGCCAGGTTAGTCGGTGGCTCGCTCGCTCGCTGTGCGCGGCGGGCGGCGGGCGGCGCAAGGGGAGAGCCGTTGCGCAAGTGGCGCGCGCGAGCTAGGCGCCAGTCAGCGCCGCTCCGTCCTCGAGTTGGCCGCCGCAACTCTCGGCGGCGCGCAAACAGAACTCGGAGCAAAGCAAACGAGCAGCGGGCGCCGCGCTTTCAGGAGCGCGGCAAATATTTGCAGAGCGCGCGCGGCGCCGGAAGCTCCTCGCCGGCCACTCGNCTCGACTCGGGCGGCCAGCTCAGCGGTGGGAGTCTATTTTTAACTCCCAATAATTGATTTCAACTCGCTCGCAGCGGCCAGCAGCCGTCGGTGCTCCTCAGCGCCGGCTTGCTTTTGGCTCAGCCGAGGCTGGCCAACGCGCGCCAGGCAAGCCAGGAGGAGAGTTCCTTTCATCGCGTCCAGAGATCATTATCTGGCCCGTTGAGTTTCTTGAGCTTATGGAGGGCACTCGGGCAACTCTCGCGCCTGCGCTTCTCCGGTCCAGTCCACTCCAGTCCAGTCTGGCCCGGCTAAAGCGAGCCGGCGGCCAAAGGCGCCCAGCGGCCCTCGCGAGCGAGCGCGCGCTCGCCGCAAATGCCAACTCGAGCGGCAAAGGTAAACTTGTTGCCGCTTGGCTCCAAAGTTGCTGGCGGCGAGCGGCGAGCGGCGAGC
>Ga0058699_1000372_pt1 | contig 13945 bp, 8 predicted proteins | sample AgamicAtPe_FD_55078 | JGI IMG/M metagenome (GOLD analysis project Ga0058699, IMG submission 55078) | Agave microbial communities from Guanajuato, Mexico - At.P.e | ecosystem: Host-associated > Plants > Phyllosphere > Phylloplane/Leaf | place: Guanajuato, Mexico | collected 2012-10-15 | reverse complement strand
GAACCCGACTCTAGTACGCACTAGGAACAAATAACACCTCTAAATATTATTGCCATCAACACCACAATTCGTCCGACACCAACACATCCTCTCGCCCCAGAGATAGATACAAACGGCACCAGTAGGCAGAGCGGCTTGAGATTGTGAAGACTGGAAAGAAATTCGACAACAAAAATTACATAATCTCGTTCTGTTGTTTCAAGATTAAACCGGCCGAAGCAACAAGTAATTGGGGCCAAAATTAGTTAAAACTTTGGCCCAACTTCAAGCTCAAAATTTGCACAATTTCACCGCTTGGAGACTAGCATAATTAGTTTGAGCAGATCGTCGTTGTAATTGGAATTGTGTGTCAAAAGTGTGCTCGTTAAAACCTTTCTTCATTTGGGTTTAGAGGGGAGGGGAAAAACAAACAAGAAACCAAATGTTTCAATAATCTTGCAATAGCTCCACAACAATGAAGCGATCGATCTGCTCACAACTCACGCTTATCCTCCTGTTCGTCCTGCAATCACAACAACTTCATCCTCTTTTACAAGCACTAGAATACTCACTAGAGGAAAGGATTTATATTGCAAACTCTCTTGCCGACGAACAAGCGCGTGCTCTTAAACCCCAGCTTGAGGATGGCCACCACTATGGGGAGCAGTACATCAATCAGAAGCATCACCAGCAACAATATCGAGCCTCACAAGACCCCCACCACCGTGCCCAACTGTCATCCCCGCAAAGCTATCCCAAGCATCCAAACTCTCAAGACCTCCAACAGCAACAGCATCACCACTTCTACCATCAACACCACCACCAACAACAACAACCACAACCACAAGGACAGACGCAGCAGCAGCACGATGAGTCTCAACAACAATCGCTCGCAAATACTATGCAACAGGTTCTATTGGATGGCTCAACTCAACGGTACCATTATGCTCGAACCCGAATAGAATGGAAACACGAATCTACTTCCCATGGAGAGCTCAATGAAATTTATATGCACAATTACGAATCCTCATATCCTGTGATCACACAAGATCAACTAATCTACCACCACTACCAGCACGACTCACAGCAAGAGCGCCAACAACAATACCATCATATCAGCCAGTACGAGCACTTGATGTACGAGAAGCAGATTAATGACGACCATTATTATGATACCATATACCGTCCAATTGAAACGTGTGCTACCCAAGACCCATCCTTGCTAATCCAACCTAATCTGGAGAATGAGCCCACCTGTGCAGCTACCTCGCCAGCAGCCTCTGCACCTGATTCATCAAGCAATGTTCCTAATCTATCACAGCTCACTAACAAGCCCTCTCATAATTCTAATATCGAGACATTTCCGATAACACCTCACAGCTATCAGTACGAAAGTTCGTTGATGAGCGCCATCCGTCACTACTGGCGAGAGGTTTCTGGCCTATGTTTGGCATCGGCTATCTTCCTGAATTGGCTTTTTGTACTGGTGAAACGTCGATTTATTTCTAGCGGTTTAAGCCGCACAGATCATGCCATTGAATCTATCCATCAAGCGACCGCACGATCGATTTCAAAAGATACCAACACCAGCAGCGCGCATGATAGTGCCTTTGATGAGACAGCGCCAACTATTAGTCTTGAAGATATTGACGATTCTAAAAGTTCCTCAAATCAGAAAGATAGGTCATCCATAAGTGTGCAAGACTTCAACAACTCTTCTGTCACTAGACAGAGAAGTTCAACCCTAAAAGCCGAGCCGATCGCAATACCTTCGAGTGGTGTCCAAAACCCTACATCGACATCCCTATCCAACAGCTTGAACACCTCAGAATATCTTTCCAGGTACTCGTCAGACTTTGACTCCATCCAAAGGCTGGGCCGAGGCGGTTTTGGTATCGTTTTCGAAGCAAGAAACAAGATTGATGACTGTCACTATGCTGTTAAACGTATTTGTTTGCCCCTGGAGAAGGAAGCTAGAGAACGTGTTATGAGAGAAGTTAGAGCGTTAGCCAAACTTGATCACGCAGGCATCGTTCGCTATTATAATGCATGGTTAGAAACTCCTCCAGACGATTGGTTAAAACAGCACGATGCGCAACTTGGTATAGTTCACTCGAAGGATGGTTTGAGTTGCCCATCAACTGATGGTATTTATGAGAGAAACGAATCTGAACAGATGACTAGAGCCAGCAAACTCGGAGAAAGTGGTGACAACTCATCCGGATTGTTTGGAAACAGCCCATTTAACCGTCGTACAAATGGTTACCGCAGGTTTCTGAAAAACACCTCTAGCTCACCCTCTCTCGACATTGTTTTTGAAGGCTCTGGTAGCATTCGACTAGAATCTGCGAATCCTACCGAGGGGACTGATTTAAGCAATAAGGGCGTAGAGCTTAAAGATTCTGGTTTACAAGAAGAAGGTAAAAGTGATGATAATAATAGTGATAGTGAAGACAGTGATTTTATACAGTTCGAGTCAAAGAGCAAGCAAGAAGACAATAAAAAGAAGAATGGGGACCAGGATATTGAGGGTGACGAATTTTCAGTTTCAAGTCACTTGACGGACCCGTTCAGTAGCAGTGGTAGTAGTACTAGTAGTAGCAGCAACAGTGAGGATTACGAAAATCCTTTGGTGGACAGCATTGGAAAAATGAACCTCAAGGCCAGAAAAAACGCGCTAAATTATCAGAAAGAGCTAAGATTACTAAACAATGCCTCACTTAAAGATAATTTACATGCTGAGAAAGTTTATTTATATATACAGATGCAGTTATGTCGAAAAGACACTCTCAAAGATTGGCTGAAGACCAATTGCGAAAATCGTGATAAATCAACTATATTTGATCTGTTCTACCAGATTGTGGATGCTGTAGAATACGTTCATTCGCAAGATCTCATCCATCGTGATCTGAAGGTAAGNGCAATTAAGATAAATCGTAGTGTCTTCCCACATTAAGAAGTCCAAGAGTACATTTCCCACGTACTCTTGGATGAGTCTTATGTGGAATATTAACCACCTGGCATTAGTTTTGTGGCTTCTCCTAAGAGTTGGAGAATGCCTCTCTAGAAATAGCCAACACTTTTCAAACACTCATCTCAAAGTGCTTGTCTAACCTTTAAATTCCACAGCCATCGAATATTTTCTTCTCTTTGGACGGCACGCTCAAGATTGGAGATTTTGGCCTCTGTCGTGCCAAGACCTCAGTTGGTATCGGAAGCTCGTTGGATTTGCAAGAATATGTTGCGGAATCTGATGTGGAGCGAAGTTTCGAGGCTGTTCACACCGAGCAGGTTGGAACCCAGTTGTATATGAGCCCAGAACAGCTGAACGGTTTAAGCTACAACCAAAAGGTAGATATATTTGCGATGGGTTTGATATTATTGGAGCTTTTAGTACCGTTCAAGACTCAGATGCAGCGAGTCAATGTTCTATTCAAGGCGAGAAACAATTTGTACTCAGATGAATTCAAGATTGATCATCCGCAAGAGCACGAACTGGTCAAGGCACTACTGAGCAGGAGTCCACTGAAGAGGCCCACTGCATCTGAGATAAAGCAGCACGAACTGCTGGCTAGCGCTCAACTTTCTCAACCAGTCATAGAGCGTATATATCATCGGAGGCGCACAATATCTTCAAATAGCTCGACAGAATAATTCAAATGCCATAGATACACAACCTGTACATAACCCATGATCCTGCAATCTACTATATGAGTATGCTTGTGATCAGACTGATCTGCGATCGCCAGTATGCTACAGCTCAAAATCTAGCAAAATCATATTCCTCACATCCACCTATGCTCCTTTGGGAGAGGGGTGCTCGGGTCTAGTTATAATAACAACCCTCTCTAGTCGGAATAAAACCTCATGCAATGTCAAACTATGCTTAGCTTGTCTCCTACCCACCCCCCTTGGTGTGATACAATTTCAACTTTTGCCCCGTTGATTAAATCATCGTCTTTCATCGAACGATTAATTTGAAGCCGACTGACGAGTCAGGCTCTCATTAAATTAAACTCGTTCGAGCATCTTAAATTCAAACTTGATCAGAATCGATGGCGCATTTTCATCTGGAAGGCTGCGCTTTGAATCGAAACCGATACAAATGAATCAACGCGCGCGCAAGAGAGGGAAGCGAGCGAGTTAATCGGACTTGAAGTGGTAGAATAGCTGTGGACTACTCGTGAGAAGCCGCCGATTGCCGGCTAATTCCATGGTGTAGCGGAGAATGGACGCGTAGACCGTCCAGGGAATTCATGGAGGTTAAGGTGCCTTATCTGAGGTGTTACCCTGCAACTAGCTTGCGGACAGACGGGTCTCTACTTTTGGACTTGGAGAACCAATTTCTAGAATAGAGTACATTGATCTGGAGGCTTTTCATCCTTTAGACAGACGAGCGAACATTGAGAAAAATAAATCCCGAAGGCTAACCTCCGAGTGGCAGACAAATTGACGCACAGACTGACACACGAACAGGCGTCGGCTCATGAGCCGACTCTAGATAAATACACAACAGAATTTTGCTCGTTACGCTAAGTTAAAGATGAAACGAATGATTCTCATCGTATTAAAATTGGCTATACTATTCAGCTTTCTGTCATCGAATTTGGAATAAAGCATTGTGACCGTCGTCCAGTGAAGAGAATTGCCCAGTTAAATTAACGAAATAGACTGGAGCTTGAGATAGAGTCAACCGATTCTTGTAATCACAAGCAGATGAAGTGACTTTGATAGGTTTAAGTTGATCGCGGGTTCTATGTGAGCAAGAGGTAAGATCGGCAAATTTTCGCCACTCATATTATAACAAGATGCTATTTGACTTAAAATTGGAACCCAAAATCCGAAACCTAAAGTGATTCCAGACAAATTGCATGCTCATCTCTAGCCAGATCAAACAAACAACCACAAGCCGGCACATAAAAAGCAACTCTGAACACCTTAACCTTAGCCAACTCGCTTATTGTTGCATTATTCAGCATATATTTTGAGGGCAATCACAGTATTGGCTAGCTTTTGATTCATTCGTCAAATTGAGAGCTCACGTGTTCAAGTGCATGTAAGCTTGCGGACACAGCTCCTTCCTCTGGTCACCACTAAACGAATTCTCTTCTCCAGCAACATAAAACAACTATAATGAATAAGCAGCCATCTCTTATTTCACTTGGTGGCCTGAAGCTCATGAACTATCAGAATAGTAATTACTACCACAAGTTAATCGTCTAGCTGTTCAAATTTGCTAGAACGAGGCTGGTCCAGGAGCTTAGCTGGGGATTCGAAATTCAACCACCAACACCAGACCTCTGGTACCATCCATCACTGCTAGCCATATTATATCCTCTCATTTTAAAGAACCAACTGAGTTCGCATCCACTCGTCTGCAACTTTTAATTGCCTGCCAAAAAAGCGATTTATTTGGGGGAGAGATTAAGGCTGTTCTATTGAAATCTCTATCCTCTCCTCTCGCTTGACCGAATTAACGCACATAGATTCATCTATTAAAATATTTCTTACTTCAAGTACCCTAAATCCATCTGTCTGCAACAGTATCTCCACCGAGGAGACTTATGTCTGGCCCCATCGGAAGCAAGATTTATATTATTGTTATAGCATTCACTCAAAATGACCGCCACAACTAACGGTGCAAGTTTAGAAGATTGTCTAACGAACATATTCTCACTAATTGATCTGAATGGAATAAGATGGAAAAGGTTCAAGCATAAAGAGAATAGCAGCTATCTTTACACTCCTATCGACACTCATCCAATATTGAATACTTATGCCAAATGCATAGAAGAAAATCACATTGCCGTCTGGCGCCACGAACCTCAAAAGCGCCATTCTTCAGGTGGCACCGGTGCCCATCCTGGAGGTAATGCTGGTAGTGCCGGACATAGCAGCTTCCCAACTCCTACGAGGACTTCTAACAATAACACTCCCACAAGCGGCGGCCCAGGAAACCTTGTTAACAATAGCAATCAATTAAGTAATAGTAATAGCACCAACAACCAAAATAACTATGAGTTATGGATCTTTGGCTATGGTAATCAACTCAAGGTGGACAATGTCATTGGTGAGGATCTTGTCGAGATCGAGGATGATACTTGGGAGTCGAAAGGTCTGTCTTACGAGTGTCGGGCCCTTCTGTTCAAAGCCCTCCACAATCTTGTCGAAAGATGTTTGATGGCGAAAGGGTTTGCGAAATTTGGACGCTGGTTCGTCCAACCTTTATCAGATGACCTCAATCACTATAATCAATGTCTGCGTGGTGCAGCCCCAAAGCATTTCAAACAACAAAAACTAGAACAAAATAGTATTCAAACAACTGCAAGTAAGACGGACTCTAGTTTGTCATCAACAGTTTCCTCTACAATCAATAGGATAATTGAAGGTAGAAGTGAACTTTTCGACTCTAGACAATGCTCATCTAAGTCGGACGGTCTGCGGCATACAAGTATAAGATCTTCCAGTTCATACTTCACCTCTTCGATAGATGGGACCAAATCAAGTCTATCGTTTGCCTTCAACTTCTTTGTGCATGGCGATAGCACCATATGTGCTACAGTTGATGTTAGACAGCATCCTTTAGTACATCCCATGACGAGAGCAGATCTCACAAGCTTTCAGGAAGGTGCTATTGTTCGTGTAGCACTAGCTCCTTTCGGTCTGAATGGCATACTCAACGGTGTGAATCATAAGGATAGTGATAATGGTGCTGCGACAACAACCCTCATACAACAATGGTCAAAGTTTTATCCACTGCCCAAAACGTTAGCCAGGCTCGTTCCTTCAAAAAAATCCCCCCAATGTGCAATGAACAATCTGAACTCCAAGAACCCCTCTAGCACCTCAAATCAATACAACCAAACGGTTGACAATCAATCCACTCACAACTCGAGGTCTTATTTATCAAATCTCACCAACATGTTGCTCCCACCTTCACAGAAGCCGGTTTTATACTTCAATTATGAACCAAGTGAGGTGCCACCAATTGTGGAGGTTATAGTTGCGGGATACCGAATGCGTTACCCATCTGAGTGTGTATTCACTACATCTAAAGTGGTAGACTTATACAAATCCCTCAGCGTGCCAATAAATCCAAGATCGACTACCTCGTATGCAAGTAAAAGGCCGAGTAAGAATAATCCGAGTCGGCCTAACAAGTTGTCACTGTTGAGTGAGAAACTGAGTGAAGATAAGTCAAATTTGCAAGCAAGAATCAAAAGTGAATCGGGGCCTGTCAAAACCCAGTCGGATTTCAATAGCCCCTTCAGATTATCATCCTCGGATGGCAAAGTTAAACCTAACCCATCAATCGACACTGCTTCCAGTAATCATACGCCAAAGCAAACAAATAATAGCGACTCAGAAAGCGCTGCTATCGCTTCCAATTCGATGAGCAACCAACCAACCTCACTGCGTTTCAATTCTTCAAAAGTTGGAATCAATCCGAATAACACTCCCTTAGGACCGACTGATCTTGTTAAACTATTTCCCACCCCACCCTCGCTGGAACAAATTGCCCCTTCACCATCGACCACTGTAGATGAAACTGGACTCAAGGATATCACCACTCTTAGTCCAACGACCATCAGCAGCCAAAATGGTGCTGAAACTCTTAGGGATAATGGTATTGATGTGTATAAGCCAGTTGAATGCGCTCTCATGCCACCACCTCCGAAGTGGGCTGCCCTAACCAACATCATAATATCAAGCTCTAAGACATTACCTCGTGAGTGCATATATAAAGGATCCTCACAAAATACTGAAACTAAGAACAGTGCGAGTAGAATCTTTGATACGAGCAAAGGGGCCTCGGCGAAGAGTTCCAGCTTTACCAAACAGTATAGCATGCTAGTCGGCAAGACCTCTAATCCGCAATCAACACCATCTCCTTTGGCTGATCAAACAAATAAGAACGGTTTTAACAATATCGGAATCAATAGTTCACCATTAAGAATCCCTACCACCACAAATCCTCTCACAGGGCTCAACACGCCGTTCATCAATCAGTCACAAGGTTTCTCAGTGGCATCAACATTCTCTTCATATACACTACCTCATCAGAGGTTATTTAATAACCTCAATGAAGTAAGCTCAATACAATTGAATTTACTTCTGTCAGATTCCGTTCTAGGTATGTTCAAGGATCACAATTTCGAAAGTTGCACAATTTGTGTCTGTAATATGAGTGTAAAAGGAACTCAACTTGATACCATACCTCAAAGGTTAGACAGTGCCAACCAATGGCGACAGTCTATCGGGAATGACAATTTTATTAGCAATCCATTCCCTGGAGAGTTTACAAATGAATGCACTTGTGGCTTCAGCGCCATGACCAATCGACACTGTAGCCATCTTTCAGGGCTATTTCTAGAAGATGAGTTGGAATTAACCAACGTACTCTATGATCCAACCGAAATGATTGACCAAAACAAGCTTTTTCGAAGGATACGTCTGTCAAGCTACTCAGAAGTCTCGTATGCGGAGGAGGAGAGGACAATAGCTAGAATGATTGACGACTCAAACAAGGTCAACAAGAGCGCCGATGAATCAAAGTTGGGGATAAAGCCAGAGAGAGCATCAAAAGAGGACAAATCTAGTCAATCTAGCCATACAGCACTCGAGGAAGCGAAAATATTTGTGATTGATCAGCTCAAGCAACAATGCTCTTCTATGATACATTCGAATTCATCTTTTTCGAAGATCCTCCTGGTTGAGTCTTTTCGTAACAATAGGCATTTGACAAGTTGTAGCAATTACTACGCTCAAACTACGAGTAAGACAGGAATCGGAGGCAATTTGTATAAGTTTGCGGATGACAGCAGCAAGTTTACTACCGTTAAAATGATGAACAGGAATCCACTTTCCCTGAAATTCAGTGACTTTTGTGAACTCACGAAAGGTATTATAACTAAGTTAGGCAATCAAAGTCAATCCAACTCGAGACTTGCAAGTAGCCTCACAAAGTCCCTTGGGGCTGGAGTTGGATCCACGACAACTACAAGTAACATTTTTTCTCGGATGTTCAACTCCGGTCGCCAACCTATGATCGGTAAATCAGGTGACTCTCTTTCTAATGGTCGTAACAACATATTCATGCATGGTCTTCAAACTCTGGTGGTACCCACTTTAACTGTTGATCCCAAGGGAGCCTTACAGATGTTGGAGTATTTAGTCAAAGAGGAATCCAAGGAGGCTCTAGCGACTTTGAACAAAGCAATCCTTATATTCTCTTCACCTATACACGATTGGCAGTTCCTTACTGCCCCGATTCCCGAGAACAATTTTGATGTGGCCAATCTTCTGAAAATCATTCAGCCTGCTCTCGATGAGTCGATCGGCAGTCATAATAAGCTTTACAAGGATTTCATCCATCAACAGCAGCAACACATTTTTTCGGCGAGAGATTCACCGACCGGCGCACCAACTTTACCTACTCCACCATGCCAAGGCCCACTAACATGGCGCCAGTTCCATCAGGCTGCTGGAAGAGGCACTGAAGACCAATGCGAACCCCAACCCATACCATCCCTTTTGGTCAGTCATCACGTAGAAAAGAATCACCTAGCCGTGTCTCCCTTCGCTTTGAAATTCTGGGATAAGCTACTCTTAGAACCGTATGCACCGGGTCACAACATTTTTTACGTTGTGATTGCACCTGATAGTCAGAATATTCTCAATCATGTTAACCCATTTTTCAAGGAATTGAGCAACACCTATGAACTTTTGAAACTTGGAAAGCACATACCGATAGGCAGTGGCGTTAGCGTAGCTAGTACCAAAGACGAAAATATTGTAGATGAGGACGGTTGGTTTTCCAACCTCGGCTTCGGAGAGAAAGAGCTCACAGCAGATATCCTCTCGAGATTGAAGAATTATGCAATGAAATTGAACTCGAACCTAGCTAAAACCATCGTTGATTTTTTGGACGAACGCCAGCCACCATATGACCCACACGCCGATCGTTTCGACTCATCACCAAGTGAGGAGTCGAGTCGTCAACACCCTACCAAGTCAGTAAATCAGCCGGCAAGCCAGGCCAATCAACAACCAAGCGCGAATCGTACATTCAGTCAGCTACTTGATACGGGTGCCACAAGCGGCCGACCCCAAGAAGTCTATAACCAGTCTATCGATCAAAGCCAGGCGGCATCAGAATCAGCAAGCCAAGTGAAATCTCAATCATTAATAGGCTCGTCCAATCATGGTGGCACTGAAGATAATACTCATTTAGAGGAGGAAGCAAATAAGCAAAATGGCGTCGTAATTTATATAGTAGATCCATTTTCGTCGCCTTCATTCACTCAAAACATGAGAGCAATATCAATATTTGGTTTGCTAAGATGTTATTACATGCTCCTTACACATCTACCCGATAGCATCAAGCGTATAACTCAGGTTCAACTCATCTCATTGGATAGTATTATTAGCCACTCTAGACCGATTCTCAATATTTCAAGAACTGATCAGCTCAAGTCGTTATCAATGAACGTATACTCGCGATGTCGAAGAATACTCACAAATCAGATCACTGCTAAATCTTTGACTGGCTTCGGACCAGCGGCAGCCTTGGAGGCTTTCTTCAAGACAAAGAACAGCGAGTTTTGCATAACAAGGATGTTCACACCGCCGTTTATACTCGCTCCGATGAAAGACAAACAGACTGAACTTGGCGAAATGTTTGGTGATCGGCGCGAAAAGTCCTCCGTTTTGTTTTGCTCGTATTGCATCACTGAAGATCAAAGATGGTTGCTTGCGAGTGTGACGAACGACAAAGGTGAGATGGCTGAAACTACGGTGATCAATATAAATATTGTCGATAAGTTAAAGCGACCCAAGTCATCAGTTAAGAGAGTTGCATTGAGGAAATTGATGGAATTCATCGTATCCGTAATGTCCGATTGGATGAATCCATGGCGTTTGATAATCGGTAAACTAGGTCGAGTTGGCCACGGTGAGCTGAAAGAGTGGGCAACACTAATGAGCAAGCGATCCTTATCTAACTACAGCCACCTTTTGACAGAAAGGTGTCGCCAATGTATGATACTACCAACTACAGAAACTGTCTCAATCCTATCTGCATGTTTGATATCCCTGGAGCCAGATTCAAAGCTCAGAATTATGCCAGACCAATTCACGTCCGACGATAGACAAGCCTCCTTCAACAAATGTCCTCTAAGCACTCCAGAGGACGCTTCAGCTACACACATATTGGTGTTTCCAACTTCGGCTTCAATTCAATCCGCCCATGGAAACGTCGAGGATCCACTCGCGGGCTCTGGACTTGACGACGATCTACTGAATCAATTTCCGCTAGAGGATGGCATCGAAGATCTAGGTGTTGAGGAGAACATGGATGATTTATTCTCTGCATGGGATGATAACCAAACAAATGTCTCTGATCACATAAGTTCCCATCATGATACCATGATGTCCTCCAACAATTTACAACTTGGATCGGGATCAGTTGGCGATGGTGCGAACAATCAAGACGAGACCTTGCAGCTACTCCAACAACCGCTAGCTCTTGGCTACTACATATCAACTGCCAAAATTGGACAGATGCCCAACTGGTTCTGGTCGACTAGCCCTCACCTGCGAAACTCGTGCCCGGTATTCCTTAAATCTGCCTTGCATATACACATGCCCTGTGTCCAGCTTTCAGATGATCTCTTACATTCGGGTGTTGGGCAATCACGTAAGAGCCACCAATTGGATTCGAATCTAACAACGGACGTTCTTCGTTATGTTCTCGAAGGTTACAATTCCCTTTCTTGGCTTGCCCTCAACCCGAAGACATATGACAGACAATCGTGTTTGCCTGTTCACATGCAGAATCTCTTGCAACTATATAATTTGATGGAATCTCTCTCTTGATTGCAGAGAAGTAATAAACGAAATCAACTAGTGAGATTGTGTCTCATTACAAAGTTTGAACTAATTTCAACTGTTTCAAATGATGTGGGCAGCTTCATAGCTCAGCGCACATAGTGTTTGACTAACAGGTGTAGCAGCCAGCTCAGGTGAGAGATGGGCTGGTCTGGAGCAATTCGCTGGCTTGCGCAGTGGCGAGCTGTCGGCGAGCTGGTAGGCAGGCCACCCACCAACTGGCGAAAACACCAGGGGTGAGCTTTTATATAATTGAGTCAGCGTTTAGAGAGAAGGCAACACCTGGAGCAGGGAAGCAGTGCTGACAGCACCGGAGATGAGAGGGATGGGCTTCGTACAGTTGGCCCGGGAGCCCATGGAGAGGAAAAGAGGAGGGTGGAGCACTTTGTTGCAGTCATGACATGGGGCTCCATGATATTTGGTTTGATTCATAACCTTAATCCAGGAAAGACGATAGAGTTCTATGGGATTTGGAGGCAGAATGGGGGGAGGGGATTGATTGTGAGCATTTTTGATTGAAGTCGCGTCAAGTGGCGCTGACGCGACGCCATCCGAGTGGATGAATGGCTACCGCTAGTTCGCCTGCCCGCGAGCCTCCAAGGATAAGTTGGAGGTGTGGGCTTTTGGCAGAGTGTGATGGCCTCTGGCCGAGTGGTGTAAATAGGTGAATGGAATTAGGGAATTACAATTGTGCGGCGCTTAGCTGCTAGCAAGCAAGCAAGTACAATGGTTTCAAGTGGCCGCCATGGTGTTGAAATGGGGGAAGCGCGATCGATGGTTAGCTGAGTGTTAAATGGAGCTTTGAATTCCAGGTCAGATTTTGAGTTGGCCAAACCAGAGAGCAGAGCGCTTGAATGAGCCAAGGTGGGTTGACGCTAAGAGTTGGCCCAAAACGCGCTTCCATTGATCGGCTGCAAGTTTTGGTTCGGGCAAAGCCTGGAGGGTATATAATGATTTCAAATTTGAATGGCGGCAAGCGAGAGGTTGGAATTAATTTACATATTAAAACTATCGGCGGGCTCGCGCGTGACATTGGAGTTGGGCGCGTTGAATGGAGTTGAGTGAATTTGGGTTTTGGTTGGCCAATCTGTTTTGGTTCCAGTTGATCCAATTTCTGTCCAAGACACCTCGATTGGCACTTGAGGGGCGGCCGAGAGATGAATAGGGAATCAGTTCGCTTTTGCCGCTGCTGTCGGCGCATTTGTAGCGGCGACACTCTTTGGATGGGCGCGGCGGCTGCGGCTACGGCCTGCGGTTTTTGGCAAATTGCTCGCACCGAGCAAATGGCGACTCTCTCGCGCCCTTGTGCCATCCGCTTCCACCAGAGCCGCAAGCCGCGAGCGCTGCCTACGTGACAAAACAATTTGACAATAAAATTAAATCGAGCATCAACAATCAGCGGCCAGAGCCGGTTGCAGCCGGATTGATCCGATCAAATTCACTCCCATTGGCGCTCATCTGGCCGCTGGCATTCGGCCGGCCGCTCGCGGGCTGAGGCGCCGCNGGCTGGGTGTGTTTGTGAATGTGTAATCCAAATCCAAATCCAAGAGCAAATCCAAGAGCAAATCCGAATTCAAATCCAAATCCAAACCCGAGTCCAAATCGAGATGATTGAAAAAAGGCGCCCCCGATTGGGACTTCCTGNGCGCGCGTGTGGCCCGCCAGCCACTCGATCGCGCTGGAGAGGGCGACAGTGTTGCCGCGACTATATTGGGGCGCCGCCTCCTATATTGGCGCGCCCAAGCCGGCCGCTTGGGGCGCAATTAGCGNGGGGCTCTCGGCTGTTCGGGGGCGCACAGGTTGATTTGCGTCGGCGGCTCCGTGTCGGCGTGCAGCCGCGTTGGCCTCTGCCAACGCGAGTCAGCTCGAGCTGCCGAGCCGAGGAGGAGCGAGCTTAACCTTTTCTACTTTGTTGTAATGTCTTCACGCCAGCCGAGCGCTCAAGGCTCTGCGCCTGTCTGCGCCTCGGCCGCCGGTCGCAGTGGAGCGGCGCTCAATGGGAGCCAAGTCGAACGTTAATCTCTCGCCGCTTAAACAAACAAACGGCCGCCAGTTGCGCAATTGGCGCCGCCGCCGC
>Ga0058699_1000370_pt1 | contig 13975 bp, 8 predicted proteins | sample AgamicAtPe_FD_55078 | JGI IMG/M metagenome (GOLD analysis project Ga0058699, IMG submission 55078) | Agave microbial communities from Guanajuato, Mexico - At.P.e | ecosystem: Host-associated > Plants > Phyllosphere > Phylloplane/Leaf | place: Guanajuato, Mexico | collected 2012-10-15 | reverse complement strand
GCGCTAAGCTCGTTTTGCATCTCTTCGACCTTAGTTTTCGCTGAATCCACTTCGCTCTTCATCTTCTCGAACATAAGGTTTAGAGCTGGATCAATGAGAGTGGCCTCTAATTGGTAGCTTGACGGCAATTGATTCTGTGTGATCTGTGAAAGTTTATCCTGTAATTGCGCTAATTTTCTGTCACGCAAAGTTAGTTTCATGCAAACATTATGCAGCCTTTTCTTGTACCTTGATTCGTTAGCCTGCAATTCATGTTGTAAACTGTCAGCTTGCTTACTTAGCTCTTCTGTAGCATTTTCTAACTGGTTTATATAGGCCTCCTGCTGATACCATTTGGCCACAAGTTGTTCTTTATCTAATTCATCGATATGATCACGACTAAGTTGCACACGTCTAGTGCTCTGATTTAAGGAACTCATCTATGAGCGTCGATTGATGCCTCTGAATCCGAATGAGAATGATATGTAAGTTTATTCAATCGATTCTACCTTACTTATATTCTCTAACACAGATAAACGAATAATTAGTGACTATTTCATATTTTGCCAGACTTGTCAGTCGCCTGCTGTTGACAGGTACTTGTATTTACTTATTCTTGTCGCGACTCGCGAGCACGGTAGGGAATGGGTTGGTTAGCAGAGATGTGACCCCGTGGCGGTACTCAATAATTGACTACCTCATCGATAACTGACTCAAGAGTACTTTATTTATTTTAGTCATACATACTGGATGCGCCCAGAGTGCGTTCAGTGATGTTTCGTTTCATAGCAAAAGGAAAGGCTGCCAAGGGAGATAAAGTTCGGATTTGCGAGACGAAAAGAGAGCTAGTGTCTGGCTAGTTTTCGCTCTGAGTACCCAAAATTTATCTTAGTTGTGAGCGAGATAGCCACACAAATAACGTTTGAGTGAGGAGACTGGCTTCGATCGAAGGGGCGCGTGTAGATTCTACACTGTAGAACAAGGAGCGCTGATTGGACTCCATATGCAATGGAAGAGTGAATAGCCGGAGCGAGCGACACGGAGCAAAACAAGCAAACAGACGCACAGCCCAGTCACAGCAGTAGCCAGTTGCCGACAATCGAGCAGGCAGGCGGGCACGGTAGGCTCGGCCAATGCAGTTGAGGCAGAATGTGTAGAGCGAACACAGCCAGGGCGACTGCTCCAGCCCAAGCATAAGGCATAGAGAGAGCAAATTATCATTGAGTTTTGCCGTGCAACGCGAGGGCGAGTGGGAAAAATAGTGGTCATGAAGACTCCACGCAAGAGNCCCTGATTGTTGTACCGCTTCTCATCGCTCCTTACCTGGCTCGAACTTGATTCGGTAATATCGGTTCTTATCGTCAATACTTCGATGGTACTATAAAACAAAAACCGATTTGCGTGGAATACGTCACCACCAGGCCAGATCGCAAACAACGCTCCCCGAGTTCCTCTTTGTTACCAAGGAACATAATCATAATCAACACGGCTTGATCCTTGACGACAATGGGCAATATGGGTGTCTCAGATGATGGCGCAGTACCATCCACTATCTCCGCCAGCGAAGCAGCTTCGTCGAATCAAGCATCGAGTAACAATCAATCCAACAATGCCCCCGCGGCACAAGGCGCAAAGGCCTCAAACGTGGTCTCCAATTCAAGCATAACAAACTACAACCTGCACCAAATCGCATCAAACCCCTCACAAGTACCGGCAGCATCTTCTCTAGGGTTGAGTGGGGCCAAGTCCTCCATATACTCAACGAATGTCAAACCTCAACCTTCGCTTGGTGTTGGTGAGGGGACTGACGAGAATGCCAACAAGTCCCCAAATAGCTCAAGTGAGCGGTCGAAAAGTGGACCAACAAAGAGCAACAACACAGGGACAAGTAACGCTATAGCTCCTGTTGTAACATCTTCAACAACCACCACGGCTTCTATGACAGCTGACTCTTCTCCCGGAGTGACCATATTCAACGCCTCGGTGGAGCCAGCGAACGGCCCTCTNGGAGGTAGTTCAATCATTTCTGGAACAAGCACCCCATTCAACACCGAATCTAATGGACCAATAAGTAATAAGGAGCATGTTAGCAGGAACAACAACGCCAGATCAGAGACTAACCCATCGTCGCAACAGCACAACCCGTATCACAACAAAGCGGTACACCATCATCATCATCATCATAATCAAAATAGCCAACAACAATCACACCAACATCATAGCCAACACCACTCGCATCACAACAATGAGCAACTTAGTAAAACTAATTTATACATTAGAGGCCTCAATCCGGATATAAGCGATAATGATCTATTTTCATTGTGCAGTCGTTATGGGACTATAGTATCAACGAAAGCCATACTAGATAAAAATACAAACAAGTGCAAAGGTTACGGTTTCGTTGATTTCGAGACTCCTGAGGCCGCCGAGCTTGCTGTGGTGGAGCTACAAAAACAAGGTATTCTCGTCCACATGGCTAAACAACAGGAGGCTGATCCAACGAATCTATACATCGCAAATCTACCGCAAACGATGACAGAATCTGAACTGGAGAATCTTCTCCGACCTCACGGCCAAGTTGTCTCCACTAGGATTTTAATTAATCAGAACAGACAACCAAGGGGGGTTGGTTTTGCGAGGATGGAAACTAAAGAACAATGCGATTCTATTATCGCCTCCCTCAATGGCCAGATTTTAAAAGGCTCCAAAGAGCCGTTGTTGGTGAAATTTGCTGATGGTGCCAGTAAGAAACGAATCCACCACTTCCAACACAAACCTCTGGGCGGAAGCACTTTCATGGGTGATCATTTATGGAGAAGCAGCAGCAGCAACGATACTAATTATCATATGCTGAATGCGGGGGCAGGGAANCGGAGCTTTCACGGAGGATCTTTCGAACATCCGAGACCAAATCACGCAATGTCTCATCACAACAATGGCTTGGTAAAGCATCAGCAGATGTTGTCTTCCATGTCTGGCTATCACCCTCATCATCAAGGTATTGGACACCATACGCATTCAAATTCGCATCACAATCATCAGCAGCACCACCAATCGCAAATGCAACAACACCACCATAGCCACAATCACTCATCTCACTCGAGTCATAGAAACAGTCAGGGTCCCTACAATGGAGGATCGAACTTCCCTTTACCAGCCTCCATGAACAGCGCGAATGATGCTCCACAGTGGATTCATCCGCCACAAGCTGGTCAACCGTGAGTGTCTCTCGACCAAGGAGTTATTCTCTCATTTCTTTACAGTGCCAGCATTAACCTTTCCCTCTAAAACAGTTACGTATTACAGCCCCAGATGTTGGCACCCACCTCAGCTATCGATCCATCCCTGCACTATGTAAACTTGGCTAATCAAATGCAAGGCCTGCAGTTGGGGAGCCCCGCAGTTAGTGGCTATCTCTCGCCGCAACAATGGCCAGTCTGGCCTAGCGGGGTCGGAGGCAAGCATTCTGGCGCTTCACAGAGCACGAATCATGGCGGAAATCACAGCGGTTATAATGACACTGATTAATATCAATCAGAGAGGTTGTATATCAAGATTAACTTCGCAATTGACATCCTCAATCGGAAAATTAAACTTCGAANAGTCTTGATTCTTGTTGATAAACCAATCGCACATGGGTGTTTTAATGAATATAATCAGATATTTGGACCTGTCTCAGGACCCAAGAGAATGTTTCGTTCTTGCCTTTTCATTTGCTCCTCGTACTCTTGGCGCTCCTTCTCTAAAGAGATGGGTAGGACTAGGATTGCGGCAGTAGAGCAAGCGATCCAAGTCACCGTTCTAGTTGCTGAAAACACCCATTTGAAGCAGGAGACTGATTTGGTTAATGTTAAGCCAAACGTTTTCCTTATTGGTTCGGGAAACATTTCTTTGAGGCCGATGATGCGCTCCATAAGGCTCTCTTCCTCAAACGGTTCCTCGATCGCTGGCGGGGTATCCATCCGAAAATCCTTCTTCTTACCGATCCTTGTGCAATATGAATCTTTTAATCACCGAATATGGACCAGATCCTTTAATGTCCATATACTGCGCTCGCTATTGTGTACAATTTTTCTGTCCAACACAAAAAGAGATTTCCACGTTCAGGAGACCCATGCGTACGCGCGTCGACACTGTCGACTCGACAGGATCTCACATTGCTCAGGATACTCACGACTAAAATGAAAAATGCAGTGGATGCACTGTGGGTCACCGCGGGCAAGTCGGCAATAATCACTATGTCGAATCGGAACCAAACCCTATTCCTCCTTGGGCCTTGTAGACCACTCACAACTCGAGATGTCCACTCAGACAGAACGGACTTTCCCTTAGAAACCTTTCCAGTTCATCGGATGTCTCTATTTCATGATTTGAGTTGAAGATTTGAANAAAGTCATAATCCTGAACCGGAAACAGATAATGATAAAAGGGGGACACATTGATGACCGGACTTGTGTTAGTTAAATTTTTTACACTTGATCAAGATAACGCTGATCCAGACGACTCGAGGATCCGCAAGATGCATAAACTGCTTAGCCCTATTCCTTAGATCCTCTTATTTATTTTAGTCATTTTTGTACATACGACAAATAAAATTGCGACCCCCTCAACTTGAGTCCTGACTTGGATTCAGCCCCCATACTTTCAGTCCCGATTCCTTCCCTGTCTATCGTGCTATGATGCGAATTCAGTCTCTCCACCGAACACCCAGGTTGAATGAATTGCTGAAAGGAAGTGGAACCGGAAAGACGAGCGCGACTAGATAGATTTCGATAGGCTTTTTACTGAGATCTTNCAATGATTATCACAAATTCTCACTTCCTCATTGTAGACTTAGTTCATTCATGAAAAGATCAGTTTCCATGTTGAGTGCCATCAAGCAAGGAAGCTCTGCTCGTTTTCGAAGTCGATTAAACATCTCAGATCCGACGTGAATGGTATTGGTGANGTGATGAAATCATGATGTCCAAGTAAAGATGAAGTTTTCTAGCGGCAGCCAGTCTAGAATAGTTGACGCCAGAAACTGAATCAATTGTCATCTCGCTGAAAGTGGTTTTGACACCAACATTTTGTGGGAATAGTACANTTGTGCATGTCCTTCCGGTCTCACTTCTTCATATCCACTCACGCTGCATGAGATCCAGTTAGAGGGATATAATGCAACATTGCGTTAAATAAGACCAACTGGGCTTAGAAATGTAGATTGAGAGAAAGGGGCGGTGCGATTTTATTAGTCTATCGTTCAGGCTGGACCAATACAACATGTATAATTCAATTTAAGAGCTTGCTCGGAGAATCGCTCCCTAGACGTGGAATTGCTGAACGGTTTAGTTCGTCGGGAAAGTTCTTTTGAGCTCAGTACTTGGTATAACCTTCTAGACGCCTCGTTGTGCCGAAATGAACATCTCATGTAACACCTTGAAAGAATCCACGTAGCGCGATTCGTGAACCCTCCTTGCCTCCGACCAGTCCCCTCGGACTTTCTTCCATCGTTTCTTGTTTAGTTCCATACACTCTTGTCGATTCATTGAGCCTATAGACTCATCTATAATCTTTTCGATCCCGTCATCAGGCTTAAACTTGCGGACGGACTGAGGTATCCTTACATCTATATCATCGTCCTCTGTACCCAACTCGAATTGCTGAATCGTCTCTAGTTTTGTCTTGGGTGGCGGCAAGGAGTGCACCTCACAGACTGCTTCAGTTACTTGCTCATGCTGTGGAGAGGTCGAGTATTCGACATCTGTTTCTACCTTGGCCGACTGCTTGGCAGTCTTCGCTGTAGATGATGACTTCGAGTTGCGACCGCGGACCCACGCTCGACAAATGGGATATAGAGGAACATTTCTACTCTCGCCATCACTGGAGAATTGGGCAAAGTCTACGGGCCTGTCGAATAGTTTCAGAATATACGTTTGAGTTCGAGGTCTTGCGGNGATCTTGGTGGCCTGTGCTGTCCGAGATTCAAGATTGTTGGAATGAGTCCTGCTTTGCCGGGGTGTGTGTCCACTTAAAGCCACATAATTGACTGCACCGCGCCTCTTGGCAGTAACCGGAGCTGCATCGTCTTCAGCACGGCTATTTTTGATATCAGCCAGCACGTCGGCGAGCTTAGAACGCGCGCCTTTTTGAGAAGTCATGCTCACCCCGGTTATCCGATAATACGAGTCGAGTGGTCAGGCACCAATCCAATCTATTTGAAATATGCGCCCGATATTAGGGGAGATTTCGTTGGTTTTTCAAGACCGAGCGGTTGTTTCGAATGCGCTACATGAGTTTGGCCACAAGTCATTCGTGGACGCGCTGCAAAACAGCTGTGTGCGGCGCTGAATCAGCGTGCTTGGGAGCAAATGCATTCCATTGCTGTGGGGAACCATGTCATGTTTGTTGTCCAAGGTTTTGTAGATTACTCAAGTTAGCAAAAATTCGAACAATGGAGTATTTATCAAATGTGGCCGACTATATCGGCCTGACCGAGCTCAATAGGATGAGCAAGAGACAGTTGATGTTCCAAGCTCTCAACTTTGGCCTTATAATTGCGTCAGCCTTGACAATATGGAAGGGTCTGATGTTAGTGACAGGCTCAGAGAGCCCAATTGTTGTCGTCCTCAGTGGATCAATGGAGCCAGCTTTNCACAGGGGCGACTTGCTGTTTCTCACAAATCATGTAGAGGATCCAGTGCGCGTAGGAGATATAGTCGTATTTAAAATTAAAGGTCGGGACATACCGATCGTCCATAGAGTTATCAAATTGCATGAGAGTGAAGATGGAACTTACAAGATATTAACAAAGGGAGACAATAACTCTGTCGATGATCGAGGACTTTATGCTCAAGATCAAATTTGGCTTGAAAGGTCTGACATTGTTGGCAGAGCTCGAGGTTTCGTTCCCTATGTTGGAATGATCACTATTTTGATGAACGATTATCCCAAGCTGAAATACTTGGTGCTAGGTGTGTTGGGAATTTTTGTCTTGATACACAGAGACTCATAAACGTTCCCATCGAAGCCAATTTGATAAGATGAATAAACACCCAACTCATTGACTGTCACTCGACGAGCTTGAGGACGAATCTGTTGACATGAGATCCACCTCCTTTTCCTCGATGTTAACCTTCTTTGTTGTTCCTGAGCCTGGTAGACCGGTCGGTATGAAATGAAAAGGAGATGCATCCGAGGTGCTCGGTGTGTTCCCACTCAGGAGACTTTGACGCATTTGAAGATCCGTTGGATAAGGGCGTCTGGGGTCTCCGACATTCCAGTCATGGGGACTAGCCACGCTATGCTGAGAGCTAATATTGTGAGCGTATCTTATAAGGTCCTCGGAGTATACGGGACGTTTGNTTGCTTTCTTAATCAGATTCAACTTTTGTTTAGACTGATAAAGGGCCGTAGACTGGTGGTTTGACAGTAACCGTTAGAAGCTACTAAGTAAGCAACCATGTTGTCAAGATGATACTTACAAGTATGAGCTCCGCTTCATTCAGTTGCTTGATTATTGTCTCCTGAGAATCCGAGCCGGTTTTAGCGCTCTTAGTAGTTTTTTGACCGGGGCCACTCATGATGGCTTCTTCATTTGTCAGAGAATTTGAACGAGTCTTTCATGCTTTTCGAAAATAGTGTGGCTCACAACCTGAATATATGAGTGACTTGATCAATAATGGACGAAGTTCATCAAATCACCGAAGGCGATTAATCGCTGTGCCACGATGGCCCACTGATATCCTCTGCGCGCGAGATTTGTTACTCACGACTAGAATAAATATGGTGAATGTGAAGAAGATGGATTTATCCGACTCTCAACCACGCTAATCTTGTCTACCGGAAGGTNCAAGAAAGAAAACGTCGAGAAAGGTCTGAGAACGATGATCGTTTTCGTTTACAGTAAAATATCACCAACTCCTAGTCGACGTGCGAAGTTTTATTTAATCTTTTGCTGACATCTCACAATTGTGGAACTGTATAAGGACCCAATTGGAGAGACGACGCGCAATTGAAGATAACCAAGAGCTACCCTTGCGGAATCGAGGAGAGTTCGACGATTATCGGAAGAGTAAACAAAGTGTGAAGGGCGGGTTGCGTTCAGCTCACATGTAAGAAGCAGTTGTTTGCACTATCATTATGCAGCTCTCTTTGAAATCATTCTGTTGGTTTGCATTTGAATGCTCTTTTTCTCTCCAATTTCACGCGTCCGATGTCATACTCATCACACCAAGTTATATTCCTTTAAATTGAGCTGTAATATTGTATCCTTGACAGCGGCGAACACGAATCGTATGTTCTCTGTATCTGTTGCACATGTAAAGTGAGAGTAAATAATTTTGTCACTGTCTGGATTCAAATCGACAAACATTTTCAGTATAAATTCCCTAGCGTGTGACGGATCCTTTTTGGGGCCATCATATTCAGGAAAATAATCGACAAGATGTGAATACATAATCTTCTCTTCCAATAAATCCTTTTTGTTCAAGAACAATATTACGGAGGAATTTTGAAACCAAGGATATGTNATAATCGTCTTGAATAATGCCTTACTTTCTTCCATTCTATTTTCGTTATCAGATTCGAATAAGATTTGATCATACTCACTTAAGGCGACTAAGAAAATAATTGAAGTAACATTCTCAAAACAATGAATCCATTTTCTCCTTTCAGATCTTTGGCCACCAACATCCACCATCCTGAATATGATAGAGTCTAGATCGAATGGATATTCAATGATGCCAGTAGTGGGAACTCTAACGCGTAAGATATCTTGTTGTGTGGGCAAATAATCAGGTGAGGCAATTCTATCGATGTCGCTCAGGTAATATTTGGCAGAATCAGTTAGTTGGTATTCTCTTCTCCTATCATAACAGTCTTGTATACCCGGATCTTCCCATAACGATTTGATGGCTCTAACATAATTATCTCCGAATGTTGTGACTGATTCATAGTCAACGCAACGAACAAGGTCCGCCATGTTAATATTGTTCGGGTTTTTGTATTCTATTCTTAATAATTCCATCGCTTTGATCATGCTCTGCATGGCCATAAAAATGTTTTGATATACCAGTTTCGTGAAACCTCTCTTGTCTTCGTCGGAATAACCGGATCCATGAATAATTCTCATCTGCTTGATAAACGTTGATTTGCCAGATTCTCCCGTGCCTAGTAATAATAGTTTCAATTCCCTTCTGGCGTCTCTCTTATCTTTCCTTAGTTGTTTTTCAATCTCTTGATTGATTCGCTTCTGTTCTTTGGCTTCTTCGCTTAAACAGCAAGCCATTTTGGTGAGTATAGTGTTATTTAAATTATAGAATCAAATTTATAAACTGTTCGCGATGATAAATGGTAGGATAGCAAGTAGCAAAATTCGAGATGTGTTTTGTTGAAGGGCGCAAATGTGTGTTTGAAACTGCTCTCCCGCTTCGCTGCACGCAAGCGGGCGCGAGATCGGATACGGGCTTTACACGCCTACGCAATAACATAGAGTGTGTGTTCTCCCGAAGGTGCGAGCCAAATCGTGCGTAATACCGGAGATAGTTTGACGTTAGAATATGGCTAGCCCAAAACCAGAGTTTTGGGCCCCTCTTCATGGATAGTATCAGCCGGAGTCTAGACTAAGAATCGCTTTGGACATCAGATGACCTCCGGAGCCNGCAGGGCTGAGAGGATGCTTTGAATTTGCACCCAGCTCTTCTGTATGAAGCCAATCGGCTATGCAGTGCGGATAGTTTATATTTAGTGTCAACAATCAAGACTTCTCGACAAGTGAGAAATTATGTCCTCACAAAGATCGACGGAAACCGATCGTCGGACAAGGACGAGAGCAGTATGTCTTGACATGAATTTAGTTATCGAATGGTGCGATTTAGTTAGATTACGGTCCGAGGGTCTACCGCCTGTTTCAAACACTGACACATCGGCATGAACCAATGATGGTAACCAAGTGAGCTACCGTACCTCGATGAACACTCCATCCCTTTGGAGGTTTGAGTATGCCAGCTTCATCAAGTGATCTAATTCTCTGTGGGTCTACCTGGATTAGATTGAAAAATAACACTTCAGCTCCAGAGTTGAAAAGATAGCCAGATTACCGTCGAAGCTGAGCGCAGTCTTGGATCNTTGTGGCGCGATTTGAAGTAGCCTAATCGATTCTGATAGTCATTTGACTGGTTCGGAGTCTCGGTAGATTTGATCACCAGAGTCCGTTACTTCGCCCGCCTGGTGGCTGACCACTGACTCTGATGTTCGATCTATTCTGTTTATCGTCAACCTGTTCACCAGATAGCTTGAACGTGGAGTCTTGCATGTTTTTCACTCCGCTTTTTGAAGTTCGGTTGTGGAATCCGTCGGGGCCATCACTTGAATCGGGTCGAGGCGAAGCGTTTGTCTTCCTACCCGCTGCTACAATATTCAATTCACCCATCTTTGCTTCGACGGCAACCAATTCATTGGCGGCAGAACGATCAACTGCTGCTGGAATCAAACGATTCTTGATTCTGAGTGGCCCATAGGCGGTAATCGGGAATGGCTGGCGAGCTAGATATCGGCCGCTTCCCTGAACAACATGAAGACCTGTCTGGTCCAGAACAACTCGACCTTGGGCAACCACGACAAGTGGACCGCTCTCTACTCGTGTTCCCTCAAAAATGTTGAAGTCGCATTTGGATACATGGCTCTCAGCAGATATGATCTTCAAATTGCGGCCCCAAATAACGAGATCAGCATCAGAACCGACTTGAATCCGCCCTTTGCGAGGGTATAAGTTGAAGAGCTTAGCTGCGTTTGTGCTAGTTATGGCAACGAATTTGCATGGATCGAGGAATCCGCCTCTAACACCCTTTTCCCAGGCAACTAACATTCGTTCCTCTATGCCATTAATACCATTTGGAATTTTTCTGAAGTCGTTTTCACCTAGTGACTTTTGCTGCGAACTAAAAACACAATGGTCAGATCCAAGAACTTGGATAGAGCCAGAGGCAAGAGCACCAAATAGGAAGTCTGGAGTTGTCTTGTCCGGACGAAGAGGTGGCGACATAACATGGGCGGCGGCGTGGCGCCAACATTTGTTGTAATAATGAGTTCCATCAGTTGCCACGGCTGCCGCTAAGGTTTCGCCGAACAACGAGCTGTTCCTGGTCCGCTCGTCCGCTAGAATTTTGGCCGCAGATTTACTCATGACATGGGCCACCATCACTGGACAGCCCACTTGCTCGGCAAGAACACTCATATGATGAGCAGCCTCTGCCTCTATGCATTCTGGTCGACTCAAAAGATGCCCCTCTGGTCCAGTCAACCCCTGGCTGGCCAGTTTGTCCGCATTAAAATCTACTATATCTCCGTTCTCGCAGTGAGCCACCACNATCGCCCCATACTTTGCGCAAGCCTTCAACACGCTCACCACTTGTCTGTCACTGAGTCGCATAGAGTAGCAGAGGAAGATTTTGAACGAGTTGACCCCATATTCGTTGACAAGAGTGGCAATCTCCTGCTCAGTCTTGTTCTCGATCCAATCTGATATGACAATGTGTAGCGAGTAGTCGCAGCAAACTTGCTCGTCGGCGAGTCTCCTCTCGCGCTCGTAAGCTTCAAGTAGACTGGGCGCTTGTTTGGAGGTTAAGGCGAAGTTCAGGATGGTAGTTGTTCCGCCCGCAATGGCTGCTTTAGTTCCATTGTAATAGTCATCAACTGTTTGCGCATCCATGAATTGGTTCTGGAGGTGAGTGTGCGTGTCAATTCCGCCTGGTAGGATGTAGTTTACTTCATTGGGCGATGTTGCCTTCGCGTCAATGATTCGAACTCCGCCGGGCACAACGAGATTGTGCCCAATCTGTGATATAACTCCATTTTCAATAAATATGTCGGCATCGAATATGCTGTCGTCGTTAACGATTCGCCCGTTTTTGACTAATAACCTGTTCTGGGAGCTCTGCAGATGAATGGGCACCTTTTTTGGCGGCGAACTCATCTTTGTGTTCTCCTATGTAAATCTTCTTCTCTTGGGAGATGGGAACTTAAATTGAGTGTTCTAACTGGGCGCCGAGTATTATCGATAGCAACCTGAGACCATTGCGTCGCTTGTATTTATTTTTTGTCTTTCGAGTGGCCAATTTTGTGCCACAATGGAGCTGAGTTGGTGGGTTGTTTCCAGCCAGCCCCAAATAGTGACTCTGCGTTCGGACTTCGAAGCCTTTTTAGGGAGCTCACGTAAAATTTCGTTCCGTCCCCCTCGTGTGTTGTCCGCGATAATGGTCNCTTGCAGATCAGTCGCACCAGGCCGGTCGGGCCGCCGCTCTGACTCACCGCTCTAAAGTCAGCTCTAGCGTCAGTTTGGTTTGTCTCCTCAACGCAGATGCGTGAGAACGTTGTAACTGCTAGGGCGAGAGTGCGAACCTTGGCGGATTCTACTGGGGAACTCTTTTACCTGGCGCGTTCAGTCGCGCATATTTGCAACTCATCTGCTTGCCTCCTCTCGGCTAGGCCAGCCTGAGCTTCTCTTCACATGGCAGGCTACTTTAAAGTGACGGGTAAACATGTATGAACCATTGTCTTCGCAATGTGCCCGCTCTGCATCATTGAAAAAGTTGCCCCCTCCAGTCCGCCGAATGGCCACCANCGGTCTTGTTTGAACATGGAAATCACGACCAACACTTGGAGGCTAGCTCGTACTCCCGACTGAATAGTATCTGTGCCGCGGGTGAGGCGAGACGGGCACGCCCTACTAGCATGGCCCACCAAGCTGGCTGGACTTCGGCGAACTCGCAAGCGACGGAAGTTCACAAAGCTTGCGAAGGGCAAAAGACTTGCTTGGCAGGTGGAGAGGAAGGTAATTAGTGACGCTGTTCTGCCAAGCTGCCACTCAGACCGTAGCAAACAGCCAGCCGGCCAACAAAGAGCCAGTGTCGTGTGCATTGTTGGCAGCATTCCGCTGAGCTGAGATCCTCCAACTAGGAAACTTGCAGGCCTAAAACTGGAACCAGAGCTCGGCATTAATCATGACATTGGCGGCGATAACATGTTCTTGACTCTTATCTTAGATTGCAACGAGTGTTTACAATCGAATCACATTTTTGAGCACCCGATCTCTATGCAATCTCATTGTTGAATGTTGAACGTTGAACTTGGAAATCTATTATCAGCCAGCTGGTCTCAATGTCAAGTGAGCTAGTGGGAAGAATGGAATAGGGGAGCACTGACGAGGTTTTTCATCGATTTTGCCCGTAGCTCAAGTTCCAAATGAGTCGTTGCGCTCTGGCAAGAATCCTCGGGAGCCAGGTCATGAATGGTGCGCTGACAATTCCATACTGCTGACTGTAGTCGCGTAGGACTAGACTAGCTCATATTAGAGTTGAATCGACTCATTAATGCTGCCACCGTCGTGGCCACTACTTGGATCTTACGTATGGAGCGCACGATCGTCTCTGGCGTCGGCTGGTCAGTGTACAGGAGAGATAAACGATAGCCGATAGACGATAACAAACCAGACTAGACCAAACAAGCGGCGGGAGCGGCTGCACTAGCTCACTTGAGGTTCAACTTCTCCCTAAATCGCACTCACGCCTTCAAGCAAAACCAACCAACCCGCTTCCGCCGCCTGGGGACAGGAGGGAACCTAAATTGGCGTGTTTCGCAAGGTGCAAGAAGCCGAGAACAGACACTGTGCAGCAGGCTTGCATTTGTTTAATTTTTTCACTAAAGATCAAATAGACAAACATTCGCTCCTGAATGAGAGCTGCTTGATATCGCTATCAGGTGCTAGTATTGTAACTAGTTTAAGCGTGTCTACACGGGCGAGCAAACTTGTAGCGGATTAGGCGAAACTTTCTGACAAAAGATCGACAGCTTTAATCGCGCCGATCGCATGCAGCCAACCTTGCGAGACACTCGGCCTGGTAACGAGCGTGTTAATTTGGGATAGCTCTCGACTAATGGGTGGCCAGCATGCAAATTGAGAGACCTCTCGGCTCTGTTGGTTTTGAGGGGGCGAGGCGAGAGGAGGAGAGGAGAGGAG
>Ga0058699_1000369_pt1 | contig 13983 bp, 8 predicted proteins | sample AgamicAtPe_FD_55078 | JGI IMG/M metagenome (GOLD analysis project Ga0058699, IMG submission 55078) | Agave microbial communities from Guanajuato, Mexico - At.P.e | ecosystem: Host-associated > Plants > Phyllosphere > Phylloplane/Leaf | place: Guanajuato, Mexico | collected 2012-10-15 | reverse complement strand
AGTAATAAAATTTGATTCTCTCTTATTGGATTTGCGCCTTGTTGTTGTTGTTGTTGTTGTTGCGCCAGTTCTTGTTCAATTTCCCTTTCCAAGGGCCAAGCTGGCAAGCAAGCAAGCAACTCGGCCCACTCGCATCCCCAGAATTCAATTTGTCCCTCGCGGCAAACGTTTGCCATTCGCCCGCTGGGAATAGGTCGAGGTGAAAATTCAAATCCCAAGACTTACTGCCGCCGCCCACCATCCCAAGAGGCAGCAAGAGCCAAGATCATGGGTTAGGAAACTCGCACTACGAGTTCTCCCACCTTCCATTCNCGCCTCCGATTCATCTTTTTCTTGCAAGACTCCGAGGGAGGACAAATTGCGCCTTACACTTGCTCACTAAATAATCAATCTCTCCTGTCGGAATCTGTTACGCTTTCAGCCCATCCGCCCAGAGTTCAGCCAAAACCGACTCCATCCCCCTGCGCTCAAGTGTGTTCGAGATGGGACGCAGCCAGCCTGACGTTGTGTCTGTTTAACTTGCACCAGCAGAGACCATTAATCGTCGCTAAGAGGTGCCAGGCCCATTCGAGACGAGTCCACCTGACTACTAGCAATGCTAACAGCCAAAGTTTGTCCCTCCTCTGATTCCTCTATCGACTCCTGGCCCGTTCAAGTTCGAGAGATCCAAGCACAAGCACACGCATTCGAGAGTCTATTCGCAATCTATATTTGTACCTGAGCGTGCTCGCTCACCATATTAGCCCACCCATTGATGTATGGGGCGCTCTCATGTTGGCAGCTTCTATATTTGGACCGATGGAGCCAAGCGTGCAATCGAGGCCCCTCGATCAACAATTTACCTATTCCAATGGTTTGTTTTGTACGGNCTAAATTTATTCNTGCGCTCGATGCGCGGCAGAGGCAAATAGATCACATGGTCGACGTATGGGCGAGTAAATATCAGCTTTCTGACACTCATCCTCTGTCTGCCTTGTTTTAGTTGTTCCGAGCTCGCCAGTGAGATTCCCTCAATGCATTAGAATTTTGCCTAGAAACATGAACCTCTCGATTAAAAACTGCGTTGCCGGCTTGGGCGCCGGCCTCCTACTCTGTGCACTGGTTATCCAGCTCGCCTTGGTCGTTTTCGGTCCTGGAAGCGAGGTCGAGGCCGCTGGAGGTAGCAAGACTGGCATTGACTTTTCCATTCCTCTGCCAAGGTTCAACGTGTTCAGCGGAAGCAATGCCAGGGGTGGTGGCAGGGATAGCGGAAACAACAACCGCAGAAAGAGAAACAATGACAGGAGCAGGAACGACGATGATGGGGACGACGATGGCGATGACAATGGTGATGACGACTATGATGACAGGCGACCCTCGAACAAGAGGAACAACAACAAAANCAATAGGGATAATAACAAGAGGAAAAGGGGCAAGAAAAGCAATGATGATGATTACGATGATGATGATGATGATGATGGCCGTAAAGGTAAAGGAAGGAACGATAAGGGAAAGAGTAACAAGAGGAGCAACAATGGCGATAATGGACGCAGTGCACCAAACAAGGTGATTGTGCAGATCGGCTCCATTGAGGGAAAAGACGCGCTCAAGGGACTAGGTAAGGAGATTGGGAGCATTTAGTTGTTGTTAGGTGGGCAACTCGTTTTCGTTTCAACGAGAGACCTCTGAAGAATTGAAAGAAAATGAGTGCACATCTCTGGTCGAGCTGATCTCGCCCATTCTTATTAGTTAGTAGCCATCGCGTGATTTACCGAGCGACAGAAATAAATGGTTGGATCTCAAGATCTAGCATCCGAGAACGATCTTTCGTCTATCTTTGTCGTAAGCATTGGAAGCCTCTTCCAATAGAGGAGAGCTAACGTGATAAAAGAGTTAGATGGAACGAGCGCCCACTAGTTACCTGGAGAGTCTCCACCAGTTGAGGGTTTACATCAATTCTCACAGCCTTGGTTCTGTGCCACCGCTCAGGGCAAAGCACCCTCCTCTACAGCGCATTCTGAGCGAGCGACCTTCAGGGCGGGGAGCATGAACGCTGTCAGTGACTCACATGATAGAGGCCAGTAAACATGCCTTCATATTTTGCTCGCAATTGAAATCATTCCTCATGGGTCTCATCAATCCAATCATATTTAACATTTACGAGCAGCACAATTGTTTCGCCGTAAGAACATGATAACTAGNGAACATATGAAGCACNTTAGATCCAAAATCCTGTTGACGAGCGAGGACAAAGACGACACATGAGTTACATAGAGGAGTTCGGTCGCAACCGGCCAGCCTCTGGTTCTACGCCACCAATCGGATCACCTAATATTGGCGGCTATTTCGACGGAGTTGCACAATCTCTGAGAAGCAATCAATTTAGACCTCCCTCTCCTCTCACGAGGCCCCAGCCCAACAAGTCCAGTGATGGCCCGCCCTTGCTCAAGCGACATAAAGTTGAATTCACGCCCGACGAACCCATCACCCATCTGGNTGCCGGTCACAATCAGCTCGTTATTGCAACAAAAGACAAGAAGGTGTCAGTGATAGATACAACCTCGAACAAGCAATCAGACTGTGATTTAGTCCGTTACCTCGGTAATCGACTCATGCAAGCCAAATTATACAAATTGTTCATAGACCCAACGGGCAAATTTACTCTCATTAGTCTTGCCTATGCGGCTGATAATCAACCTATGGAAAATCTGCTCTTCGTCAAGCGAGTTCAACCCTTGCCACGCCTCAAAGGTCATCTCATTAGCGCTGTAGCCTGGAATCACCCCAAAGCAAACTCGGATACATCGATCAATGAAAATTCGTCTGGAACTCTGCTGCTAGGCACCACTAAAGGCCTTATATTACAGACAGAATTGATTCACAGTGACGAGTCCAAGTTCTTCCCCCTTAGCCCAGGACCAAGGCAGTATATNAAGGAAGTTTTTGATGTCGGTCCAGATGTAGGAGCAATAACGGGTATTGAGTATCATCAAATAGCCTCAGCTAGCCAAACTGAGAGGACCTATGTTATCATAGTTAGCACTGTCAATCGATTGTACCGTATGGTTGGTAGTGTATCGGCAAGTGTCGATCCCCCACCCCTTCATCTGATATTCTCTCAAAATTCAAATAGCTATCAAGATGTGCCAGGAAAGTTTAGCAACGCCAAGCTCGACTTCTATTACCCAAGCCATAAATTGCCTCCTACAAGATTCGGCTGGTTGACTGAGCCAGGTGTGATGACGGGCGAGATTTACAATCAATTACAAGCAATCCGGTTGTCCTTCGAATCGAACGAGGAAATAAGTATAGTCCCCTACAACGTTACTAAGGAAAACGATCAACCTTGGCCGTCTAGCACGCCCTCCGGCATGAGTCCTCCATTCAGTTCGATGGCCTCTTACTATTACGACAAGCCAATCTCAGTCGTGGTCACAAATTTTCACGTGATAGTATTATTTAGATATTGCCTCAAGGCTATTTGCATATTAAATGACGCTACGGTTTACGAAGAGTACTTCTCCTCTAAATACGGTAATGTTCAAGGAATGTGCAAGGATCCTATCAAAAATGTTATCTGGGTATACTGTGAGCGCGCCATCCTCAGGTACAAGGTGATAAACGAAAGCAAAAACGTCTGGAAAATTTATCTCGATCAGAAAAAGTTTGATCTCGCCAAGAAGTATAGCTCGGCCGACGAAAACAACTATGANAGAGTGATCTGTGAAGAGGCTCAATTCTACTTTAGATCTAAGAACTACGAGAGGAGCGCCGAGATCTTTGCTCAGAGCAAGAAACCTTTCGAAGACGTTTCGTTAATGTTTATGGAAATCAAGGACACAAAAGCCCTGAAGAGGTATCTCATGATCAGACTCGAACAGTTCGACCCAATCCAAACTACTCAGCTAACGATGACGCTAGCATGGCTTCTCGAGATAATTTTGTCGTCGATCAGTATCAAACGAACTCTACCTGAGACTGACGAGGTCTTGAACGAGCTGGACGATCTTTATGCCGAATTGGACCAGCTCTTGGAGAACGAGCAAATATTAGAATGCTTAACAAATTACTCGAAATTATTCTATNGTATCATGAGAAATTATTCTGACCTGGAGACATTTGTCAAAGTGGCGAAGCTGATTGGTGACCACAACCATGTGTTACAATACTACATGGAGTTTTCGCAGTTCGAGAAAGCTCTAGAAGTCATCAAGTTGGTGAAAAAGGATGAACTTTTCTATACCTATGGTCACATTCTGATGAAAAAGCTACCCAAAGAATTCGTGGACGCCCTCATAGATCAGCCAACTCTATCACCCTCTAAGCTTATACCTGTGTTGATACAAGAGAATCCTTACTTCAACAAATGCTCCGAAACAATCCGGTATCTAGAGCATTGTATAAATACATTGGGGTCAGATAGTGGGTTAATCCATGATTATCTTTTCGAGCTTTATGCCCGACATAGGAATGAAGACACCCTTATTCGTTATATCGAGGATGAGGTTATTGAGGACCAACCTTGTTATTTGGATCTCCAATTTTGCCTGCGTCTTTGCACTGAATTGAAGCTTGTCAGATCATGTGTGATACTTTATTCCTCAATGGAACTCTTTGATGAGGCACTGAATCTCGCCCTGGGGCTTGACATCGAGCTAGCCAAAAGCATAGCAAGAAAAGCTGAATCCGACGATCACCAGAAAAAGTTGTGGCTGANTATNGCTGAGCATATCCTAACGAGAAATTTAGACATTCAAGTGGCTACGAGCTTGTTGAGAGAATGCCGACTCTTGAAAATTGAAGACATCTTACCTTTCTTCCCAAATTACACAACAATTGACTTTTTTAAAGACGCTATACGTGACTCACTACAAGAGTATNGCAACCAAATCATGTTGTTGAAGGATAGAACCTATGATATTGTTGCCAATGAGATAAGAAGCGAGATCAAAACGTTCCGAAATCGTTACTCGATAATCAAGGCGAGCCAAAGATGTGAGGTTTGCAACCACAGNCTGTTGTCGCGTGCCTTTTTTGTGTTTCCCTGCGGTCACTTATTCCACAGTGATTGCATAATCAAAGAAATTATGTCCATTGACCCAAATTACAAAGGAATCGAGCATAAGCTCAAGTTGTTGGCGCTCGAGACTGGGACTCAAGATCAAAATCGTCAGCAAAGTCTTCTGATTAATTCTGTATCGGTCCAAACGAAAATGAGCAAGATGAGTGATAGACAGAAACTTTTAGAAGAGTTGGATTCGATTATATCAAGCGATTGTATATTCTGTGGTTGTCTGTTACCGAATTGTATACACAAACTTCCATTATTGGATCCACCTACACTGGCCGACAAGTAAAATGCGAGCCCGATTTTGGGCTTCACTCAAGCTAGCAACTTGATAATCTATGATCTTATGGTGAACCGAACCAACTTCCTGTCGACAACTCAATCACTTAGCATGACTCGGTGTAGCTGAGTCATGCTAAGCATGCATGAGCTTCCTACTAGTGTTAAGGCATCTGACTCCGAGTTTGATAGAACCCTGGCACCTGGATTCCTTGACTAAGCTCCGCGGCGAGATCTGGATAAATTTGTAATAATCTCACCGCTCTCAGTCTAGCTAATTCTCGCATGATACCATCGAATAAGCATAGACCTGATTGTATCTGTAACAGTAGGCAAATCACCAGGCAGAGGATTCCATAACTGAGCTTCGTGCTTGTTCTCATGTTTGAAACTAGCGAATCTGTTTCAATCGGAATCGAATTTGAGTCTAATCTACTATATGCTGTTGCTAAAATGATCGGCCCATCCACGATAATCTTCCCTTTTATTGAGAAAGGATGTCAGGCGGGTGAGCAAAACTCAGGTTTATCTAGCGACTGGTAAGCGGCGAAAAAATCAGTCGAGGGCCGTATACATAATTAGCTACCTAATAATTATTCAACGAAGTTGATTGTTTGTTCATCAGCATTGCACTCCGAGTTACTCATCAAGTTCACCTCTAGTAACAAAAAGTTATGGGTTGAGCAGTTTAGTCTGGTTATCATACCCGAAACCCAACACAGCCTGCTGCGAATCGTCATCGTGCTCTCGCTCCATCAATTTCACCGGACACCAGAGGAGGTTGTTTCCGTCTATTATAAGCAGTCTTTTTGGTTCATCTGGGTTATACCTGATCATCTGCGTGCTTCCAAAATGGTTTGTCAGCGTTCTGTGCGATTCATTGAGGTACTCTTTCGGTAGCAATCTGCATTTATAGAGATCGTAAGCGAACTGCAATTTACTAGTGTACGAATGCTTATCTTTGGTCCCATATAATACCCCGTCAATTATGAACAGTTGGCCAACCATCCCCCAATCGAGCTTCATATCTACGTGATGTTCAATGCTAATGTTGTTGGCTCCTCCATCGAGAAGTTCGAGTTTGAGTAGGTGAATTCGCCGCGCCATGGATGCTAATAGGCCCTGACTATCCTCTATTTTACGTTTGCTCGTTTCTGATGTTAATATAATNAGCCAGACACCATTTTCGTCGGATGCTAGCTCTACCCGTTCTAATTTTGACACTACACCCGAGTCAGCTGGCTGACCTATGATGTCTTTCAGCAGCACATCCTCCAAACTCGTTTCATCCGAATGGCCAGTATTCAGGTTGAACAAAACAAGTGATAAGTGCCCAGTATCTTGCAGACTTGAGGCGACGAGACCTACATAGACAAACAGGCGCTCATGGATCAAGTGCGAGCTACCATNGATCGGATACTTGAGCTCATAGAACTGGCTTGCTCGAGTCGAGTTCGCCGAATATTGATTCCTGACTAGATCTGACAAACTGTTGTATCTGAATAGCCTATCTNTTACGTTGGAGAAAGTAACGAAGCAAACAGATCCGGACGATTCCGCCTCGTCGTCAGTAGCATCACCTAACGACCACCAATTAATTGTTCCGTCACTGACACTACCGAGGTAAACCGGCTTACCCACCTGATCCAGCAGCATGATGCGCGATCGGTCCAATTTGTAACCTAGACGCTCATCCCTCAGAATTCGACACAACTCGCCCTTATCGTCATCATCTTTGGCCAGGATATCTTGGCTCTTGATCTGCGAGCCGATCTCTGGAATTTGAACTCTGCTACCCTGCTGAGGATTCTCAATATGGCGCGTGCTATTCAACATAGACTCGAGAGTCTTTATGTGAACCTTCAANTTGGAAAGACTATTATTGTTGAAGGATGTTTGCTTGAATTCGATTCCAAATGTCGAGTAGTTTGCATATCGTTCAAGCATATAACTTGGCCACCCAGCTGATGGATCAAGCTGTCCTCCCAATCCGGTCTGCTCAAGTATTAAATCCCGGAATTTGCGACCCTTTTGCTCTACAGTAGAGTCGTCTTCGACCCAAACATATCCCTCTGACTGTCCGATCAGGTTCTTGCCCACACACTTATACAGGCCTAGATCTTCGCGGGCTATGTTTGTCAAGTTCAGAGTTAGGATTGAGTAGTGAGCGCCAGTAGAGAGTTGACCAATACTCTCAGTTACGATATACTGTCGATGCCGAGATGAATCAGTTAGCTTAGTCACCTCTTTGCTCAACTGAGTTGACTTTTTGGCCATNATAGAGTTCGAACCAAACATCCAATAGATGAACGCAGATGGGCTTGCCTCCACAATGCATTCAAATGCTATGCTGGACCCCAGTTTGACTATATAGATCGAGGGCCCGGGAAATAGTCGGATGATGGGCGCAAAGGTGACGTCGAGATTGACANTTTTTGTTGCTGGTGGAGAAATACCATTGCTTGCGATACACTGGTATTTGCCCGCCTGCATTCGACCGACATTGANAAGAGGTAGCTGACCACCAGGAAAAGAGGAAACTTTAAAGCTGGAGGTAAGGTCGAGAAGAATCGGGGACTTGCCCCAGCGTTGCCAACTATAACTAGGTTGTGGTTGGCCGAAAGCTTCGCAGGAAAGATAGNCATTGTCACCCTCTCTCACCATGACGCTCTGCTCTCCATCTATCTCGGTCTGCAGGCCGATCATGGTGGGTGCGAGAAGAACGGCATTTCCTACGCTGGAATCATTAACTTTTTGTAAGTCAGTTTCCCGACTGCAGTTGAATTTCGCCTGATAAACACAGACGCCAGGTTGGCCTGTCGATCCTACTTTGCCTGGCGGACCAATCTTCCCACGTTTACCTGGTTCACCCGCTGGGCCAGGTGGGCCGATAGGCCCGCGCTCACCGGGCAATCCATCTTTTCCATCCTTGCCATCGCGTCCATCTTTACCATTGCGACCATCGATTCCCGGAATACCGTCGAGTCCGGGAGCGCCATCTAGGCCTGGGATCCCATCCAAGCCATTACGACCTGGCTCGCCCGGTTCACCTCTGAGGAAGTTAGCCTGGCGTCTGTCATCAGCGAGCGAGCGTTTAGAAATGGATCTTGCCCGTGGGGTAGCCCAGNTCAAACCTGCGAGCTGTCCGTACTCAGAATCAAGCCCTAGCTGGGTGATTTATCGTCGTTGGGTCGGATAGAGGAGTCAATAAGCGGTCAAATGTATACTAGGCCTAGCTCATGGCTCTATTCCGGTTCGTGGCACTTGTCAGAGGGTTCACTAGACTTTGCCAGCATTTGGCCAGCTTGCACGAGTTGAATAACAAAGAGATAGACGTAATGCTATTTCATACAGATTTAGACTATCGATAAGACTGCGCAAGGCCGACTCGAAATCGATCCTTCGTTAGGCTAGTTGTTGGTCACTTGCTGGCAATGCTGCGGTCGAAGCAGTGCAAACGCTTCCTGACATAGCAATAATTCAACATGCGATAAGAATTAAGGGCGAAGTTTGTTTTAGCAAACAGTGCATCTAGTTGGTGAACAAGAAATAGACCCATCCAAATCGGACGGAGGTGCCAGGGGTAGTTTGGCCCTCATACGCCATGTTGACGCTTTAGATTCGCAAAAGCTCAGACCTTTCGGATTAGACTTGCAATTCTGCTTAGCACCATGTCCAAGACAATCACTTCGAACCCGCAGATCCGATAACGAGCCGGCAAACGAATTCAAGAGATCTGAGCTTTATCTAATACGAGCCTTACTAACCTTNTTACAAGGACCCGAGCTTTTTGAGCGTCGTCCGGTCAGCGATTCTTTTAATCTATCAAAATCTTCCGTGAGGAGACAAATTTTCGACTCCAAAATTGACACTCTCGAGTCTATCAGTGAATCTTGATCGACAAACTGACCAAACGTGTTCGAAGCTCTACCTGTATTTGCGCTCAAAATGACGAGATACGCTGCACACAAATTTGCATAATATTTTATCGTCATGGCTATGACAACTGGAGTTTATTTCGATTTCTTAATTAAGATGGCTTGAGGGGCGATTGATTCGGCATAGATTATAGTCGGACTGAAATTCGAGTAAGAATTTCGATATTCGGGCGAGATCAGGTGCACTTCCGTCCGAGGACAGTCGCATGCGCATGGGTGCAAACCGCGTAATTGTTAGCTCCACTTCTTAGACAGCAACGCCATCTTCACTTAGAATATAAAAGCCTCTGACTTCTTCACAGGCTTCCTCTGGTTGCTAGTGTCCACTAGCGGAGGTCTTGGAACATTACCTCGCTTGATATCATTCTCGCTAAGTCCAATCGTGTCAAAAGTGTCAAGCTCAAGGGCGTATGAGGTTTGATGGAGAGGCTTAGTTTGCATATTGCGTCTAGCTAGCTCATTAGCACGCTCTAAGCGCATTCTCTGCTCGAGCAATGGATCGTTGAATAGTTGTGACTTTTGGATACGATGATTGGCGCAGTGTGTCGAGGTCGCTGAAACTGTTCTCCTGGGTAAGGGATTCTCGCTGTTTAAAGCTGCTCGCTTGTTTTGGATACAGTCATGTTGACCTCGCATGCTAGATTCGCTCAATAGTCTCTTCTCTTTTGATAAAACTGATTTTACTGAGCTCGAGTCCATAATTTCCCCTACCTCGTCAGCCATAGAGAAGTGAATTGCTGAGGTTAGGTCCGATTTGATATCTTGATCCGCGAGCTGCACATTGGTTTTTGGAGGCAAAGGAGGAGTGGGCGATGACAACTTCTGTCTGAGATCAGCCTCCAATTCAGCGCATCTTGACTCAAGATTCGTGCACCGTTTCGCCATACGGTCTAGCTCCTTGGTTAGTTCGTTGACTTTCTTATCTAGTTGGCAATTTTCGCGAGCATAGCGTTCCTTGTGCTGCTTCTCAAGTCTCCACGAGGTTTCAGTCAGATCCAACTCTTGCTTCAGTCTGAGTATTTCCTCGTCAATAGAACGGCGAGATTGACGGTGGCTCAGCGACTTAACCTGAGCTCTCAGATCATAAAGCTCCTGAACCATCTCTTCATTAGTTTGCTCACGATCTGATGTTGAGAAGGATTGTTTTTTGGCAGCCATGTTGGCAAACTCTGATGCAAGACGTTCATTCTGTTTTTGCAAATTGGCTAGACGCTGTTTGAGCTCATCCTGGTAACGTTCAAACTCGCGGTTCTGTTTCTCTCGCCCGTCCAGTTCTTGCTTCTGCTGTCTAGTTTCTGCAACTAAATTAATGTTTTGTTGCTTGAGCACGTTGACCTGTGTTTCGAGATCTCTTATCCTTAGCGTGAAAGCCTCTTCGTCCTCGCAATCTCGCGAGTTTCGCTTTCGTGATTTTGTAGATTCCAGCTCAATATTCAGAAGTTCGTTTTGGTGTTGCAATTGTTCATTGATATTCTGAACTTCGTTGAATTTTTTCTTACTATCGGCTAGGTCTTCAACAAATTTTTGTAACTGACTGGTTCGGGCATCTAGTCTTTTACTGAGTGTTTCGTTGGCAAGCTCAACTTCCTTGAGTGCATGCGATATGGCCTCTAGTTCCTCATTCTTTTGGCCAAGTTCCTTCTCAAGTTTATCGACTTTCTGTTTTAGCAGTTGCTCATTAGTTTCTAGATCGTCGGCATCTTGCTGCAGATCGCTAACTTGTTGCCGCAAAGAGGCGATTATCTTGGCTTTCTCCTCTATAATACCGTTTTTTCGTTTCAATTCCTCGTTGAGTCGATCTAGTTGGCATTCTCCCCGACTATCATCTATTGAGTCAGCCTCGAAGTTAAGCTTGAACTTATCCATATTGAGTATTAATGCTTAACTAAAATAGCCAAAAGTATTGCTTTCAGTGGGTCAAGAGCGCGGATCAACGAGACGGCAGTTTGATGTAAGACGCTGGCTCATCCACAAAACCGTTGCACAGTGTTCCAGTCTCTAGTGTTGGTTCCAAGTGTTGCACGCGCGAGCGTGCTTTGAAAGGCCACCATGTAAATAAAGGCATCTGCTTGAAAAAAAAGAAGTGATGTTCTCGGATTTGTATCACTCACGTTATCGCAATAGCTGCAATTGGATTCATGCTTCTTTAGATCGTGTTAATCACGAGATAGTTTACTCTCGTACCTTTGTATATAGGCATAGATGTATACACCTTCACTATTCCGATTCAGAGAAAATGGATACCGACAGGAGCCGTCGCAAGGTCAAAAGAGCCGAGGTTGTGGCCGAATACAAGGAGAGAACGAAAAAATTGAGGTCCATGGGCCGCAACGAAGACCCAAGCGCTGTACAAGACATCTTGGAAGAGGAGTTGAAGCGATGTAATGAGCTATACCCAGTTGTCAAGAAGAAGCTCGACGGAACTGCTGCAGATTCTAAATACATACGCGAACTGGTTAATCTTGGCCAGGAAGCATCTAAGCGTATCAATGCTAACTCAAGACAATTTGATCTGAGGAGGATTATCAGAGGCCTGATGAACGAGGCTGACAACGAGGAGGGCAAAAAACTTAGCTGGCCACAGTTTGCCAGATATATTACTGAGAAGCATGTCAGCACTTTCTTGTGTTGTCCACCAACATTCGAATTCTTCTACGGAGCCTTAAAAGTTGAAGATCTCGTGATAAAAGAAAAAAGACGAAGAGTGAGGGAGAGGATAGTTGAGACAAAATCTGTGACTGCGAAAGAGAAGAACATTGAAATAGATGTCGAACGAGATTCAACCCCCAAAGAAGTTGAACATATCAATAAGCAACTCAATAGGTTATTAAAAGATAAAAGGGAGGGTATATCTTTCTTCAAGACCCTAGTTGATCCCCGATCCTTCACGCAAACAGTCGAAAATATATTCCATGTCTCTTTTCTGGTCAAGGAAGGCAAAGTTGGTATCAAACCAGACTCAAGAAGTAAGGCTGTTTTAACATCAGCAGATGACGCCGACCAAACCCAAAGTCAAGAGAGGGAACGGGCAATCAGAGAGGGTAACCAATCCATTCTCTCATTCTCAATGGAGGATTACGATAACTGGAAATCTGCCTTCAAAATTGATCAGCGCGCATTCGCACCACGAAGTGATATAGACAACTAAACCTAGGTAAGCCAGTTTGGCTATATTGATAAATACTAGTTTCCCTATATATTGATCTCATGAGTCACATATTAAGGTATGTTCTGATTAAATAGGATTCATGGAGTGACTCGAATTTTACTTCGAGCCACCACGTTGAGCAAAGTTCGTAGATTATAAAACATGACGCTGACGCAACCACTTATGTCCTTAGACGAATTCTGATGAAGGTTGTTATGTACCTGTAAGGTTTCCCCATCGATTTTACCGTTGAGCATATGACGCTTTTTAACGACGACTCGTATCAGTGGTTAAATGAGGTAATAAAGCCTGTCTGAAGTAACAGCAGGATACGAAGTAGGATACTATGCATTCCCTCAAATACTTAAATCTCTCTTATTTGAGCACTTCCTGGTTGGATCGATAGCACGTCCTTGCTGAGAGCAGAAAGTATCGATGAGTGTGCAGTTATCGAAGCAATGAGCTTTGGCTGTTATCTCGATGGAAATATCTCTAGAATCGTCAGTTCTGTCAGAGTCTAGTGTCATTATCTGACCAAAAGATGCGACATCACCAATTGCCTAGCTTAGCGCCGATAATTTCTCCTTGGGGGAATAGAGCTTTCCATAAGACTGATTGAATCGAGCAACAAGCTAAGTCAACATCGACCATTATTATCGCTCTCCCTTGTATGATATAAGTATGAACAAAAAGTAAAGAAGATGAATACAAATTCATTCATTAGGTTCGAGGAAAGAAACTTTCCATCCTAAGTAATTTGTGACGAGGAAATTTTTCTGCCTAGGTCCGATTATGATAAGGATTTGCATCAGGGCCATTCTCAATTGTATGACCCATGAGACTAAACGCGAATCGGACGCAAGCGAGTGTGTGCCTGATTGTTTGTCCGCCAGCCCTCCTCCATTGTACCTCCATTACATTTGTTTAGTTAAGGTATCCTAGTGCTTGCTTGCCATGGCCACACACGAGAAGCATGATGGACTTTTGCTGACCCCCTCGGTTACTCGCCTGCGCCTAGTATCGCTGACACTNCGCTGAGAGCAGAGGTGGGAGCTAACCACTCGGGTGCAAACCAATGGGCTATATAAGAGACCGCTCGCCCACCTGTTCATCCCAACCATCTACTACGAGAGGTTTCTCCCGCCACACCGTTCTAATAACAAGCCTAGTTTTTAACGCCGACGATCAACGATACCCAAACTCAAGTCTCTACAACTTCCTGCTCGTTTCCCCATCGATAATCAACAAGTCCTACACAACTAGCTCACCAGATAGTCCCATTACAGGTCTCTCCCAGTCATANATCTTGGCAAAGATGGAGGAATCAATCGAGAACTTGGACAACAAGGATGTTTTCGAGGATTTCATGGACTCTTTCGACACTATCATCACAGACTGTGACGGAGTTCTGTACATAAACAACGATCCAATCGATGGTGTTGCAAAGGCACTAAATGCGCTCCGACGATTTGGAAAGAAAGTTATCTTTGCCACAAACAACAGCACAAAGAACCGAATCCAGTGCTTACAGAAGCTCAGAAAATTGGGTTACGACGCAAACCTAAACGAGG
>Ga0058699_1000364_pt1 | contig 14104 bp, 12 predicted proteins | sample AgamicAtPe_FD_55078 | JGI IMG/M metagenome (GOLD analysis project Ga0058699, IMG submission 55078) | Agave microbial communities from Guanajuato, Mexico - At.P.e | ecosystem: Host-associated > Plants > Phyllosphere > Phylloplane/Leaf | place: Guanajuato, Mexico | collected 2012-10-15 | reverse complement strand
AAACCTGTGGTTCAGAGTTCGAAGCTCTTTATTTGGTTTTAGGCCTCTTTCTCTAACAATGCAAAGGTTATTTATAGCCTTACTCCACTCAGTCCAAAGCGTTGTCGACTCATTCCTGATAGAGCCCGATTAACAATACGGAGGCTAGCATTATTAGTACCAAAATTTCGATGTAATCTTGTCGATTGATGTTGAGGAAAGGTAGAATTAGGCATAGTTCCAGGTCTAGCAATAGAAAGATAGCAGCAATTTTGAAGTATTGGATAGAAAAAGAGTATCGAGAGAAAAAAAACATGTTGAAACCTCTCTCGAAACTGGACATTTCTTCTTTGGATATAATTTTTTTCTGGCTGGCCATTATTAATAAGCCTAAGATCAAACCAATGAGGGTAAAGCTTGCAGCTAGGATTACCACGAAATTCACTAGTAAACTACGAAGACCGTTTGGAAGACGGTTTTGCCTGAGGCTTTTACTTACATAGGAAGGTAGTATAAAAAATAAAATACGAATAGTCATACTACGTCTACGAAATGCCAGTATCAGCTGGATATTTCGAAACTAAAAGCCTCTTGGCTAGTTTCAGTATTCTTCACTAAAGATACTATAGCGTAGGTTAAGAAGGCGAAGCCCACCACTACATGGGCTCCGTGGAAGCCTGTGATTATGTAAAAAGATGAGCCGTAAACGGTGTCTGAAAAGCCAAAAAATGACCCTGTGTACTCTATATACTGTACAATCGAAAAAAATACCCCTAATACGATAGTTAAAAGAAGCATAAATGTACTTATTTTAGTTTTTTCTTTTGTGAAATTGTGGTGGCTAGCGGTGATTGTAGCCCCAGAAGTCATCAAAATCAAGGTCCCCAGCAAAGGTCCCTTGTCTAATTCTAGGACTTGTAGCAAGGGGGACGGTCATAGGAATCTTAAATTGCAAGATGGAACGGAAGAATGGTGCAAATGGGATCAAAATAGTGAAACAAATAATAAAACTTCCGAGGTAATAAACAAAATTATAGAACTTTTGATTCTAGCCTCTGTTGCTTTAGTGTAGTTTCCCGCAAGATTAATTTCTTCCCCGTAGAATTTTCACCATCTCAAGGAAGTTGGTGCTAGAATTAAAAGGGATACCAAGGTTAAGTTTAATGAGCCCGATTTAAAAAGATAGCACAGTGAGAGAAACAAAGCAAATACCTGTATTGATTGTATTAAAGGTCAAGGACTTGGCGTCAAATTATTAAAGTAATGATTTTTACTTATCATTATTCAGACATATATAAAGTCAACAAAGTAAAGTAAATATATCTCTGCACTAAAGATACAAACAATTCTACACAGCTCAAGAGAGTGTATACTCTAAAAGCAGGGCTAAAAGCATTAACGGCTATTCTAGCTAGGCCTAGAAGAACGTGTCCAGCTGTAATATTAGCCACTAAACGAATTATTAGGGTGATTGGCCGAATCAAAAAACTCACCAATTCGATTAGCACTATAAAGGGGGACATTCTCAAAGGGGAACCCTGGGGGACTAAGTGCGACACGAATGAAGGCAGACATAGTGCAAATTTACAGGAAATCACCGATCCCCACATAATCAAGGTTACTCTGAGGATTCAAGAAATCTGGGTACTCCAGGGGAAGTTATAAGGTATAACACCTAGAAAATTTAGAACAAACACAAATAAGGCTGAAATAACGATCATGTTTTCCGAATTTTTTAGAATAAAAAATTTTCCATTTGAACTCAAATTTAATATTACTGCTGATTTCAGCGTTTTAANGATATGGTTGGAANTTGAGAGNTGCCAGTGNTTTAAGCCAAAANAATAAAGAAACGCCGTGGGTAAGGAAATTCTTCATGCAGTGAAGAAGCTGTCTATTGGTGAAAATAAATTCATCATTTNATTTAAATTGTACAAAAAAATAAATTTATTTTTAGTTTGGTTTCCAATAANTGAATAGAATTAAACAGCGCTTGAAGACAGGTATACAGCATGAAGANGCTAAAAAAAGTCGAATACATTCAGGATATCTCTCTGAGCTGAGGCAATGAAGGATGAAATCTTAGCCTGACAGACTAAAGTTATAAGTTTAACTAAACCTTCAAACTCAGGGTTCAAACCTTTCTAAAGTCAAAAGCTTTATGCCATTTGGCTTCTGAGTCTAGGTTAAGTCGGTGACAGGACGTGATTCTAAGACAATTGGTATAAAACTGTGGTTAGCACCGCAAATTTCCCTGCATTGGCCAAAGAAAATCCCCGATCGTTTAAGGGAGAAGCAGAATTGATTAATACGCCCCGGGATGGCGTCTATTTTGAGACCTGTGGAGGGCACAGTTCAGGAGTGAATGACGTCTACGGAGGTGCAAGATACGCGTACAGGGACACCAGTTGGAACCACTAAGCGGTTATCAGCATCTATTAAACGTAAGCTATTTTCTAAGCCAGTCGGTACCATGTAAGAATCGAAAGATTCCCTTGCATCGGAGGTGAGGTTGTAAGCTCAGTATCATTGATGGCCAATAGCTGTGATAGTTGACCCGCAGAATAAGCAAGTGTCTAACAGGTATAGGGATTTAAGAGAAGGAACCAAAATAAATAAAATTAGAATAAAAGGAACGATAGTTCAGACCCTTTCAAGCTGGTGAGACTCGCTGAGACATCCTCTGTAAAATTTTCTAAAAAAAGAGAAAAAAATGTTTATTATAACTACCAAAATAATTGAAAATAGAAATGTTATAATGTAATCTTGCATAGATACGACTATTTCCATTGGGTAAGACGAAGGATTGGAAAAGAATACACCCCTTCAAGTTATCATTTAAAATTAATTAAAAAAAAAATTAGATCAGCACAGGTTTAACAGGTTCCTCGAAAGTGTGATGAGAGGAGCCCCTTTGATTCCTAATAAAAGAAGCAGAAGAAGAGTTTAAATTTGCGAAAGAAACTAATTTCTTTTCGGAGAATAGCTGTCACGTAATTAAAATGAATAAAACTAAAGAGAAAAACGAGATTATAGACCCTACTGAGGAAACGAAATTTCAAATATAAAAAGAGTCGGCGTAATCTGAGTATCGTCGGGGTATGCCATTGAGACCCAAAAAATGTTGAGGAAAAAACGTCAAGTTTACTCCTAAAAAGGTTAGGAAAAAGTGAACTTTAGAAATCGAATTTTCCAAGCGGAATCCGTAGAAAGACTGAGATCAATGAGTCAATCCCGCAAAAATAGCAAAAACGGCCCCTATAGAAAGAACATAGTGGAAATGAGCAACTACATAGTAGGTATCGTGTAAGACTACGTCTAAAAAGGAGTTAGAAAGAACAATGCCTGTCAATCCCCCTAAAGTGAAAAGAAACAAGAAGCCGGAGGCCCAAAATATCGGCGCCTCTCATTGAATTCTAGAAAAAGCCATTGTAGCTAGTCATCTAAAGATTTTGATTCCCGTAGGTACACCAATGATCATGGTTGCAGCGGTAAAGTAAGCTCGAGTATCAATATCTATCCCTACAGTGAATATGTGGTGAGCCCATACAATAAAGCCGAGCAACCCAATTGACAAAGTAGCATATACTATGCCTTGGTAACCAAAAGGTTCCAATTTTCCACAATAAAATCTAATAACGTGAGAAATAATTCCAAATCCTGGCAAGATTAAAATGTAAACTTCCGGGTGACCGAAAAACCAAAATAAATGTTGGTATAAAACAGGGTCGCCTCCTCCTAAAGGGTCGAAGAAAGAAGTGTTAAAATTACGATCAGTTAAAAGTATTGTAATAGCCCCTGCTAAAACGGGCAGTGATAGCAAGAGCAGAAAAGAAGTCACCAGTATTGATCAGACGAACAAAGGAAATCGGTCTATTTCTAATCGGTTAAAACGCATTTTAAAGCAGGTAACAATAAAATTAATAGAACTTAAAATTGAAGATACACCCCCGATATGCAAAGAAAAGATAGCCAAATCTACAGAAATTCCAGTGTGGAACATGGAGGATGACAAGGGAGGATAGACAGTTCAACCCCTACCAGCCCCCGTTCCTAAATAGGATGACAGAATTAAAAGAGTTATAGCTGGCACCAGGAGTCAGAAACTAAGGTTATTCATGCGAGGAAAGTGTATGTCATGGGCTCCGAGTATAAGAGGAATCAACCAATTGCCGAAGCCCCCTATAAAAATAGGCATAATTACAAAGAAAATTATAACAAATGCATGAGCAGTGACTAAAACGTTGTAAAGATGGTCGTGATACATTAAAGGACCGGTTTGCCTGAGCTCTATTCGTATTAGGACTCTCAAAAGTGTACCGTATAAAGCTGTTCAAAAACCTATAACAAAATAAAGGCTGCCGATATCTTTATGATTCGTAGAGTAGATTCAGTTTTTAATATTGATTAAAGAAGAAAAAGATATTGCAAATATCTTCAATAATTCTTTTTGGAATTAGACACCCAGGAAAAAAAAAGAAGAAGTAACCCTTATATAAGATAAAAGCCGTCCGAAGGGTGTTTTTAAATTCCCAACAAAAACTTTTGCCTTGGGCACAAAGAAAAAAAAATTGTAGAAATACTTGAGATATCCCCTAAAAGAAGCTAGCGTAGCCCCAAAAATCAGGAGAAGTGACAAAATGGTTCAACCACCCATTAAATTTTGGACAATATTAAACTTTATGAAAAAGAAATTAGTTGGTGGAAGTGACATGAGAAAGAGAACACTGAAAAGCAAAACTCCGTCAGTAAGGGGTTTCAAGCCAGCACGAAACACTGCGCAAAACAGCAAAAGGGTAAGAAAATAAAATAAATTAAATAAAAGAAACAAAAATGATCTTAATATAGCTATGAGAGAACTTCAAAACACATTGAAAATCGATGAGGATACCAATAAAAAAGTTGAATTTCTTGAGTAGAAAATGAAGAATCTTCTAATACCTAGGTTCATTAAAATAAGCGGAAAAAAATAAATATCAAAATAAGTAGAAAAGAGAACAAGGACGGGAATTTTCTGGAGCACTATCAATAAGCAAAAAGCATAATTTTCCAGAAAATTCGAGATTTTATAAAATCAGAAGTGAAAAGGAATCAAGGACCCCTTGATTGCCAGGCAAGTCAGCAAAAGATGGTTATTTAACTCTATCTCNATAAAGTAACACATGATAAAAATTAACCTAGGCACAGCTTGGATACAGTAATAAAAAATAAGATTATCTCAATTTATTTTNTTGTCTAACAATAACCANCATCTAAAAAGGTAAAGTCTGTTNAACTCAATCAATACCCAATTGACCAAAATTCTCCCAGAGTTGAAGAATGTTAGAAGGGAAACCGTGTAAAGTAAAAAAAGAATAAACTTACCCTCTATACTCACCTGCAAGATTAAATTTCCATTTAATCTACTTTGTTACGACTTATCTTGAATTTAACCAAGAACGACGGGCGATATGTGCACAACTTATTGGCTTTTAAAAAATGAATACAATTCTAATTTTTTATTTGCAAGTCCTACTTCATAATTTAATTATCAATTCGTTTACCTCGTAAAAAAGTAATACAGGCTAACTTTCCAATAATCCTTATCTTGATTTGTTTTATAAATTTTTAACTTTCGAATATCAGACTTATTTTTAATATTTAAAACAATGATATAAGAGATAACAAAAAAAGCGAATTAAAACGTGGACTATCGATCACTGCCCAAATTCCCCTGCACGCTTTAGCTGCCGCCATTTAGTTTAAGTTTCATTTAATCAATTACTACTTGTCTTAAAATTAAAAGGGTATCTAATCCTTGTCGAAAGAATAAAATAATCGATGAGTGAGAAGAAAAGCAAACAAAATTTCACCTTTAAGGCTCGCAAGATTCCTGCTATCAATATTAAATGAATATAACATATTAATTGTATAACCGCGACAGCTGGCACAACATGGGTCAATATCCACTTTAAATAAACTATTATTAAAAAATTTTAACGCATCAGTTTTGTCCAATTTAAAAGTTTGCGATTTAATTTGTCTTATTAAAAAATTCTCAGTATTAAACTGCAAAAGTTTCCTTTGAAACCAAAATTCAACGTGCTTTACACCAAATTGCAACTCCTAGACTAGCAAAAAGCTGCGCCGAATTTAGAATTCGATTATTCGTTCTAGGAATAAAAATGGCCCTAATCACAATCATGATTTTAATTATTTTAATTTCAGTAGCTTTCATGACTCTAATAGAACGGAAAATCCTAGGAATTTTGGGTAACCGATTGGGGCCAAATAAAACTTCGATTACAGGTTTATTTCAGCCCATGTCAGACGCAATGAAACTAGGAACAAAAAATATAATTTCGTTAAGAAATTTTTCTTATAAAATTTTTTATATAGTTAGAAGGCTTATATTAGCAGTTTCATTGTCAACATGAGCAATCCTTTACTTAGGTGCCAGCTCTTGACCTACTAATTTGAGCTGTCTTATTTTGCTAATTCTAATTTCTTTGAACTCCCTAATCTCGATAATTCTAGGATGAAGAACTTTTAGAAAATATTCTTTAATTGGAAGCTTGCGAACTGTGAGACAGCTAATTTCCTACGAGGCGCCTATATATTTATGCTTAATGTGCCTAATCTACGAGAGCAAGAGCATGGAGCTGTCACAAATTAGAAATTTAGCCCCAAGCAGATTAGTTATTATATCTCATTTATTAATCTTATATGTATGAGCTTCATCTATGCTAGCGGAGGTAAATCGAACTCCTTTTGACTTTACAGAGGGGGAGAGAGAACTTGTTAGAGGCTTCAACACCGAATTTGGATCTGCTTGTTTCACCCTAATTTTCCTTTCAGAATATTCCTCTATGCTAATATTTTCTGCTCTGAGCTGTCTAATCTTTAGAAGAGGGGAATTACTAATATTTTTATTGATTTTCACTTTAATTTTATGAGTACGAGGAGTGCTGCCTCGCTATCGTTTTGATAAATTAATGTCAACCGCGTGAAAAGGATTAATTCCAGGAACAACCATTATTTTTTTATACGAAATTTCTTANCCCTTGTGAATAAAGAGAGAAACCAACCCGNGTTACCTGCCTATAAGTATGAAAGGAACGAGTCTATGTATTGTATTACCTGCCTATAAGTATGAAAGGAACGAGTCTATGTATTGTATTACCTGCCTATAAGTATGAAAGGAACGAGTCTATGTATTGTATTACCTGCCTATAAGTATGAAAGGAACGAGTCTATGTATTGTATTACCTGCCTATAAGTATGAAAGGAACGAGTCTATGTATTGTATTACCTGCCTATAAGTATGAAAGGAACGAGTCTATGTATTGTATTACCTGCCTATAAGTATGAAAGGAACGAGTCTATGTATTGTATTACCTGCCTATAAGTATGAAAGGAACGAGTCTATGTATTGTATTACCTGCCTATAAGTATGAAAGGAACGAGTCTATGTATTGTATTACCTGCCTATAAGTATGAAAGGAACGAGTCTAAGGGAGAAAGAGAGGGGGAGCGTACACAATGCTTTAGAAACTTTCAACTAAGTATAAACGAAGAGTTATCCTTTCGTACCAGCTCCCCTATTTTTTAACCAAAGATAAAAACCGATCTGGCTTGCGCCGATCTGAACTCAGATCAAGTACTCTTTATTAGACGAACAGTCTTATTAATTCTTGCTTCTGCGCTAGAACCATTTGAGTAAACCAACATCGAGGTGGCAAACGTTTCTTTTTATGGGAGCTTTTCAGAAATATAGCCCTGTTATCCCTGAAGTAGTTTATTTTCTTTGTTTTTTTAAAAATTTCCTCATGGAATCATGCAAGATATTTGCCCCAAATAACCTTAAAAGGCAGAACTTTCAGGGTCTTCTCGTCTTTTAGTTAAGGGTTCCTTTTTTAAAAACCTTTAATTTCAAATTTAAAAATAAAAGAGTTAAGTGCCTGTTTCTCCTTTCATACAGGTTCGCAATTGACAAACTTTTGATTACGCTACCTTAGCGCAAAGCGGCTTTTCTCGAGCAATCTAGCAGGAGCTACGCCTTTTCTAAGGCGCATCGTTTTTGATAAACAGTCCGGCACTTTTTTGCAAAGTTCGTTAGTTTTAATCTTTAGAAAAAATTATAATATAAAATTCTTTTTTCTTCCTCTTTTTTACTGTTATCTTCATTATACAGCTGCTCGAAAAAATTTTTTTTTAGGAATTTTTATATAGATGTCTTTACAACTTTAAAGTTTTTTAATTTTTTATGAAGTCAATTTTATTTACAAACCCAACAAGCAGACTTTCCCTGCAAACTTTCTATTTTTCTTTCTAAATATCAAAGTGAGGAATATTTCTTCTACAACTATTTTTTTTAATTTTTCTGTTGCTAGTTGTAGTTTTCTGATTTTATTGATTAGCTTTCTTAACGTTTTGAAGTTTCCTGATACCAAAGGTTTTTCTTTCTGTTCCAATCTATTTTGGGTTCTCTCCTTAGTCTATAAACAGATGCGCTTTTTAACAGGAATTTACAATTCCTTTTTTTACGCATTAAAGCCTTTAACAGCCACGCTTTCAAAACGATCACACCAGGCTTCTCGAGTAAGAAGATATAAATTCATTTTTGAGTTATGGGCCCAATAGCTTTTTTAGCTTATTCTTACCAGGTTTAAAATTTAAAGCTTTGAAGGCTTTTAGTTTTAATTAACTTAGAAACCTTAAAGAAGTTTTCTTCTCCTTGTAAAAGAGGTGCTTTTGAAGCTTTTTCTTTGGAATGGCAGATTTATGCGTGGGATTTAAGCTCTCAATATGTTTATTCTTCCAATATAGTTGTTCTTACAAATTTAACAGCAATACGGAAGAAAAAAATAGTATGGATCCCACTTGTGATATTCTGATAAAAGGGGTTTCCGCTGGCATGGCTCCCATTAGTAACAAAAATGATAATGATGTTACGAATATTCAGTAGGTAAATATTCGTCAGGAAGAGAATTTTGGGGAAAATTTTGTGTTGTAAGCCGGTAGAATTAGGTAAATTGTTACGGATAATAATAAAGCCAATACTCCCGCCCTTTTTCTAGGTAAAGCACGAAGAATGGCGTATGACGGTAAAAAATATCACTCCGGTTGAATGTGGGCCGGCGTCTGTATGGGATTAGCTGGAATATTATTAACGGCGTCTCCTAAAAGAAAAGGATAAAAAGTAGACAATGAAAACGCCGATATAAATACTAAAAAAATGAATAGTACGTCTTTAATCGTAAAGTAAGGATGGAATTCAATTTTATCTATGTTCCTCTTTAACCCTAAAGGATTTCTAGAACCCTGGCTATGCAAATTAGCTAGATGAGTAACCACTAAAGCGGTTAGAATGAAAGGTGCTAAGAAATGAAGTGCGTAGAATCGGTTTAATGTGGGGGCCTCTACTGAGAAACCCCCTCATACTCAATTAACGATCTGGTCTCCTACAAAAGGGATTACTGATAAAAGATTTGTAATAACCGCCACTGCTCAGTATGATATTTGTCCTCATGGTAAGACATAACCCAGAAACGAAATTCCCATTAATAAAATTATGATTGAAACTCCGGTCGATCAAACTCCTTTGTACCTTCTTCTTTGGTAGAATAAGCCCCGAAACAAGTGTAAGTAGGTAAATATAAAAAATACAGAAGCCCCGTTTATGTGTACAAGTCGAATTAGCCATCCAGATCAGGTTTCTCGTATGATAGAAATTACAGAAGCAAAGCTTTCTCTAGAGTAAGAAGAGTAGTGAAAGGCGAGGAATAGCCCAGTCATAATTTGTGTTAATAAGCATAGGCCTAAGATAGACCCAAAGTTTCAAAAGTATCTCAGAGAAGAGCAAGAAGGTAAGTCTCACAATGAATTAGATAATATTTTGACGAATATTCTCTCTTTTCGAATGCTGTTCATTTTCATAGCTGTTTCCTAAAAATTTTACAAAAATTTTTTTCCTCCTACAGCTTAGATAACTCGTATTGAAATTTTTTCTTTTGAAATAATTCACAAAATTAAAATAAAATAACTTAATATAAGCAGGGCTATAGTTTCTATGTTGCAGAACTTGTATACGTATCAGGATATAAAGTTTAGGCTGCCTTTGGGGGCTTGGGGGTTTAGCGTTCTTAGTAGCATAGAAGAAAAAACTAGTGAAATTAGGAGATATCTTGTCTTCTCTTTGTAACACTTAGTGTTGGGTATTACAGAGGCTACTACAGCAAATATAACTATCACGCCTCCGGCTAAGAGAAGAATAAAAATACAGTTGAATCAGACAGTCCCAGTAATTATTTTACCTCCTCATAGAAGTGCAATCGATGCTAATAAAATTTTGAGTTTGGCCAGAACGGGCGAGTTTTCACTTGAGATTGTTACTACCACGTATATTGAAGTTCTTGCTGTGAGGAGTACTAGCATAGTTATCATTTCTTTAGCTTATTTTTAAAGCTCTGACTTTGGGTGCCAGCGAAAATAGAAATATTGGCTTTATTTGTTGAACTTATCTTTTTTTTTGTAGCCCAACTTACATATTTATTGTTTTCTAAAAAATTGCTCTTCCTCCTTTTTTTAGAGATGTTAGTTGTTCTTCTTTTATTGAGGTGCACTTTTAATTTTTCTTCGGCTTTCAATTCAAATATTAATTTTACCTTTCTTATTTTAATTTTTGTTATGGAAAGGGTTTTGGGCTTAAGTCTCATGATTGTGGGCAGACGTTCTTCATCTTCTTTTATATTCTGCGGTTCTATTTTTTAATGATGATTCCTTTGTTTATGGGCTATTCCTCAATTCTGTTCGTCTCTTTGGTTAAAGGCTTTTATTGCTCTAGGTGGGCTTTTTTGATTGGTGAGGAATCTTTAATTATGTGTTTGGTAGTGCCTTTGGTTTTGTTAACTTGTCGCTTCGCTGTAAGAGAAATTTTTACCGAGGCTTTCTGAACTTCATTCTTGTTCCTTTTTTTTCTTAGTTCTATAGTCTTCTTATCTCATTGGTTGCTTTTTTTTTTAGTTTCAGCCGAAATTTGCTCTATTATCATATCTGTCTACATTTTGTGTTTTTCTAAGGGTCCGGATAAAGTTCATTCACTCTTTTTGATGTTGATTTGCAATTTTGGCGGATCTCTTCCTTTTTTGGCTATAGCTTGCTTAGCCATGTTTGACGTTTGTTCTTTTAATTCTTTGGACTTTCTTCAGAGTTCGTTTCTGTTTTTATGTTTTTTTGGTATGTTGGCCTCTAAAGTTCCTCTAGTTGTCTTTCACTTTTGGTTGCTAAAAGCTCATGTCAGGGCTTCTGGAGTTTGCTCTATGATTTTGGCAAGTTTAATAATTAAAATTGGAGGAATAGGAATTTTGAATTATTCTTGGATTTTTGATTCAAGCTGTAAAGCTATTTCTTTTTGGTTGGTTTTAGGGAGATTAAGGCTCTTTATTTTTTCATTGTTCATATTTCGTTGCACAGACCTAAAAAATTTAGTAGCTGCTTCTTCGATTCTTCACATGAGATTGGTGGCTCCCTTGTTTTTGTTAAATAGTTCGATCTCTGTGCTAGGGTCTTTGCTGATGATATCGGGTCATGGTTTGATCTCCTGCTATCTTTTTTACTTGGTTAGGGTGCTGTATGAATCTAGGCATAGCCGTAGACTGGATAATTTGAAAATGATAGAGTGCTTCAACGCGCTCGTTATTTTTTATTTCTGTGCTTTTCTACTGATTAATTTAGGGTTCCCCCCTTTCGTGCTTTTCTTTTCTGAACTTTTCTCTTATTTATCGATTTATTTATTTTCCAGGTTCTGTTTGGTTATCTCTTTGACAAGCTTTTTCGTATCTTTTTTTTACTTTGTTTTCACGGTGGGAAAATTAATTTTCGGCACGTCAGGGAATAAGTTTTATAATTTTGGGGTCTTCGGGGTTTTATGTTTCAGCGCTCCTTATTTATTTTTTTGCCTTTCTCTAAGAATTTTAATTTAGATTGCTTTCAGAGTTGCTCTTGTGACGTAATCTTGTGGAGATTAAGGTTTTTCAGAAAGCAATTTTCTTTCCAAAACTTTTGCCCCTCTTTTTCTTATTTTCTCTATTTCTTTTTGGTCTCGAATTTGTGAGCTCCCCTGGTTTTATTTTTCGCCCTCATTTTTTTATAGAGTCTGTTCTTTTTCTGGATTTTTTCGGTTCTTTCTGCTTGGGACGTTCTTTCTTCGTCTTTTCTTTAATGCTTTGTGTTGTAATGTTACTAATTCTCGTTTACAGAGAGGTTTATGTAGAAGGTTATAATTTAATAAAGTATTCATCTTTTTTACTTTGCTTTTTTTTATCGATGGCTATACTAACCATTAGTAGTTCTTTTCCTAGGGTAATTTTTTCTTGAGAGGCGCTAGGTGTTTCTTCCTTGGTTTTGATCATATTCTACCCCAATGAAGTTTCTTACTTTAATTCTTTTATAACTATTTTTTTTAACCGTATTGGAGACTTTTTTCTGTTTTTGTCTCTGTGCCTATCTATTAGAATGGGGTCAATTCACTTTATTGATTCTCATTTTGACTCTACAATTTTTTATTTTTTTCTTTTTTGTTGTGCTTTTACAAAAGGAGCTCAATTTCCCTTTTCTAGCTGGTTACCTGCGGCTATGTCAGCGCCCACCCCTGTATCTGCCTTAGTCCACTCTTCGACTTTAGTTACCGCCGGCCTGTTTCTGGTATCTAAAATAATGTTTCATTGTGGGCTAAACCTTCCTTTTCTCAGCCTTTTTTTATTTTTAAGCTTCTTCGGGTATGCTGTTGGGAGCTTATTGTCTAATAACGAAGCTGACTTTAAGAAAATTGTTGCTTATTCTACGCTTAGGCAGATTAGTATGATTACGTTTTTCATGTTGTCGAGGTTTCTGTATTGTAGACTTTTTCACATGCTAGGCCATGCTTTGTTCAAAAGCCTTCTTTTCTGTTGTGCGGGCCTACTTTTTATACAAAATTTCTCTAACCAGGTTTCTGGAAAGTTGTCATCTAATAAAGTTAGTTTTTTGGCCTTGGCTTCTCACATTTCTTGCTTTTCTATGAGTGGGCTTCTTTTCTCTTTCTCTTTCTTTAGTAAAGACCCTGTCTTGGAAGAGTTTTTGGACTTTTCTAATTTTGCTAATTTCGGGTTTATATTTGGTTTTAGAGTTATGACCCTTTTTTATTGCTGCTCTTTGAGGCTTTCTTTTTCAGTATTTTCTTGGGTAACTTCTTTTAGACTGGTGAAGTGTTTAAATGTCTCGGTCTTCTTTTTATATTCGTTGTTTATTTTGTTTATGGGTTTATTTATACATACTTTTCTTTGAGGTGAGTTGTTAAGATTTCTTTCTCTTTCTGAGTTATTTCTAATTTTAGTGTTACTTGTTTGAGTGGTAGTCTCTAAGTTAACTCTCAGGTCTAAAATTTTGATGTATCTGTCCACTAACACTTTTTTAATAAAAAATTTCTTATTTCCCTCTCCTCAGTCAAAATTTTCTTGGCTTTTTACGGATCATTTTGGTAAACTAATTTTTTTTGACGTGTCCAAGTTTATTTGTGTGTCTTTCAATTACGAACAGTTTTGTTTTTTCGTTTTTTTAGCTACATTAGTATTATTGCTTATTTTCCTTTTCAGTTTTAGAAACGCAGTATTGAAGATGCTGATTTTTTTAAGGAATTATAATTCTGGTTTTCGAAAACGAAAATTTCGCGTGAAAGCATACACTAAAGAATTTTAGCAGAAGCCGTTAGCTTAGATTCCTTATCAAGGTCTCCTATTCCTGCTTAGAAACCTTTTGTTTTGAAAATTAGAAATTTTCTCTTGGATTTCCTTAAAGTCAAACTTTCCATCAACAGTGGAACGCTTACACAAAGCTTTCTTTAAAACCTGTGGTTCAGAGTTCGAAGCTCTTTATTTGGTTTTAGGCCTTTTTCTCTAACCATGCAAAGGCTATTTATAGCCTTATTCCACCCAGTCTAAAGCGTTGTCGACTCATTCCTGATAGAGCCCGATTAACAATACGGAGGCTAGCATTATTAGCACCAGAATTTCGATGTAATCTTGTCGATTGATGTTGAGGAAAGGTAGAATTAGGCATAGTTCCAGGTCTAGCAATAGAAAGATAGCAGCAATTTTGAAGTATTGGA
>Ga0058699_1000359_pt1 | contig 14148 bp, 10 predicted proteins | sample AgamicAtPe_FD_55078 | JGI IMG/M metagenome (GOLD analysis project Ga0058699, IMG submission 55078) | Agave microbial communities from Guanajuato, Mexico - At.P.e | ecosystem: Host-associated > Plants > Phyllosphere > Phylloplane/Leaf | place: Guanajuato, Mexico | collected 2012-10-15 | reverse complement strand
CGGCCCGGCCCGACCCTTTGGGCGCGCCCACAAGCGGGCCGCCCACTGGCCATCAATCGTGTTGCTGGCGAGAGTGGCCGGCTGCCTGCGCACAAATTGAGCGTCAAAGGGGAGCCAGGCTGCCGCTCGCCGGCCGCCCAAGTTTCAAGTTCATCTGGCGCATATTCATGGCGACAGGCCTCCCAGTCCAGTTGTCGCCGCCGCCGCCGCCGCCGCCGCCGCCAGCCTCCCCCCGGGCGAGTCCGCAATAAAAAGCGCCTGCGTGCCACCGACACCTGCGCCTAATGGCTGCCCCCCTCGCCGCAATAAAATCACGCCGGCCTAGGCGGCCCCAAAGGCTTGCACTTGTTCCACTCGCTCCACTCGGCGGGGTCAAGCGTCTCGGAGGGCGAGCGGCACTTCCCGTCAGACCTCCGTGCCGAGCAAAGTACGCACTCGGAATCACAATCACGGGCCGCCGGGCTGCTCGCGCGCGCGCTAAACTTAAAACAAAGCTCGCGCGCGCGGGCGGCCGCTCTCGAGGCCTCCAGTTGGTCGCATGAGTGCGCCCGGCCGCCTCCGCCGCCCCTCCGCCAGCGTGCGACCTTTGCGGCGAGAATCCATTTGGCTGCGCAACCAGCGTCGGTGTCGCCATTTGCTCGGCGCCTTGCCGCCGGAGAGAATCAATAAACAATCTCGATAATGATCTGATTGGCTGGCTGGCTGGCCGAGCGGGCGAGTGGGCGAGATTTTGGCCAGCCCGGCCGCTCGTCGCTCTCGCCTCTGTTGCCGTGGCTGCTGTCGTAGTTGTTGTTGTTGTTGTTGTTGTTGTTGTTGTTGTTGTTGTCGGCCGGCGTAGTCAAGTCACGGCTTCGTTTTCATTCAATTTCCATGCCAGCGGCGCCAGTGTCGCAGAAATTTGATTACCGCCAGACTCGAGCCGCCTCCGCGGCCATTTGGGCCCTCGAATGGGGCCGCCGCTCAATATGTGGGGCCATCGAGCGAGTTTTGGCCAGACGAGCCCAAAGGGTGAATTAAGCCGCCGGCTTGCGCGGACCAAACTCGGCCGAGGCGGCGCCAAGGATGCGCCCAAATATCTCATTATGAATCCGCTAACGACGCCACCGCAGCGGCAAACTTGGACGAGCAATATGGGCGCAAAGTCGGCGGCGCGAAACAATGGAGACGCGCGAAAAAGAGCCACTGGCTTGCTGGCCGGCCGGCGGCTCCAGCCGGCCAACGCGAACGCCGCTTGGCCGAGCGGACGCCCATCCACTTGAATGGTTGATTGGCGATGAGAGGCGGCGGCGGCGGCGGCGGCGGCCGCCAATAACAAGTCAATAAGTTTCGCCCCCCAGCCAACAGGCTTGACGGATTTCCGGCCCCAAAGTGGCGCCGCTGGAATGGGCGGCCGAGCGAGCGCAGGTCGGCGGGCGGAGTCTCTGCCCGCGATTTGCCGGCCATCGATCTTGCGCGCCGAGTGCGGACATAAACTTTATAGCGGCCCATTCGGAGATGGAAGTGGCGGCGGCGGCGGCGGCGGCGGCTGATGCGCCGTCCATGCTAATACAGGCGCCCATTAGAGGGGCCAACCCGAATCGACATGAGCCAGATATTGGATATGGGCGGCCAGTTTGGTGGGCGCCAGGAGCGGCCGCTCCAGATTGGGTCTCGTTTCGTTTCGCGCGGCCGGCGCGGCCCAGTTTCATTAGCGAGCGCCGTAGCCGCCAACAAGGATACACGCGCTTGTCTCTCGTTAACTGGCGCTGTGTTGTCCCCCCGGCCAGATCAACAATGATTCCTATCAGTGCGAGCGGCCGCTCTCGGCGACATTAGGGCCGCCGAGAGGCCTCCGTCCATTAGCCTGTCCAAACACATGGCCGGCCCATTGTTGGCCGCGCACTGCAGCGGCCAGCGGGCGGGCGAGCTCGACGGCTGCAGTGGGTGGGCGCGACCGGCCACCGGCGGCGTCAAGTGAGCCACCATTAGGCGCGCGCTCGGGGCTTTAATTGAAAGGCGAGGGCGCAAGGACAAGTGTCAGGTGGACGGTGCGAATGACAGGCGCCCATTTGCGCCACTTGGCCACTTAATTGGCCCGCCAACCGCCTCCAAGGCGCCCGCTCTGGGTTTTGCGGCGTTATGCTCGGCGCCTGGAGGCCATTAATTTGTGCCGCCCTCGGCCGCTAAAATCCGCGCAAACCGCCGAGCAAGAGCCCCTTTGTTTGTGGGGCCGAGCGTGGCGCCTAGCCGCTTTGCATGGGCGAGCTCCTGGCGCCCACAGAGCGCGCGACAATTAATGCGCCGCCGGCCGAGCCCACTTCCGCCGCCTCCGAGCGGCCTGGTGGCCGCGGGCGACCTGGCCGGCGCATGTTTGGCGCCCACCAATCAATGGCGGCCCGCTCGAGACAAGATTGCGCGCCGAGGGCGAGTTGCGCCGCAAGCAACTCGCGCCTCATCCCGCAAACTCATCCCTCGGCTGGAACTGGCCGAGCTAGCAGAGCCAGCCGGCGAGCCAGAGAGCGCCGCGAGTCGACCAGCCCGCCGGAGCCAGTAAAGCGGCCGCAATCTCGCCGCGCGCGGCCCACTTCTCTCGGCCGCGCTTCCGGCGCTCGCGTGCATCCTAGCGGCGCGGCCCACCTTTCCAGCAGCCGGCCGGCCGCCTGCGGGCGAGTGCGTGCGCGGCGGCGGCCGCCGCCGCCACCTAGCCAGCCAGTCAGCTGAGCGGCCGGCCGGCTGGCTCGCGGCGCCGCTCGGCCGCCGCCACTGGGGCTCAGTTGACAGGGCAGCAAATGGGAGCTGGCGCCTGGTGTTGCTTGGCCGAGTGATTGATAAACTGGCAATCAAGAGGCATGTTTCCAGACTAACTCCCCCCGAATGGCCAGCTTTGGGCCGCCAGCCAGCCAGCGGGCGCACTCTTGTCGCGGAGCCAAAGCCAGCGCCAGAGGGGCGCCCAAATCGACACGCCGGCAACGCTCAATTTAGCTCCCCCTTTCCTCTCTCTCTCTCTCTCTCTCTCTGTCTGTTTGCCCGTTCAGCTGGCCAAAGAGTTGGTTTCAATTCTCTGCCCGCAACCAGCCGCACTCGGCGCCACCATGCGCGGCCGCGCTGGACGCTCGCACCTGCGCCAGCTACGTGCCCACTATTCATCAACTTGAAGGTTGCTCGTTCGCGATCAATGGCCTCTTGTCCAGCCCCTCGGCCGCCAGCCAGCCTCAACGCTAGGTTTTTGAATCATCTCCCGCGCAATTTGGCTCCAAATCTCGCGCGCCCAAATCCAATGGGCCCGCTCCACTCGGGGGCCAAACCCGCTGATGGCCCACGAGGAGCCGGCTTTGGCTCCTCCAAGTTGTTAGCTTAATTGGAAACAATCTAACGCCGCCAGCAAGCAAGCAAGCAAGCAGCTTTGGCCTGTCTAGCCGGCTTCTCGACACTCGAATTAACTTGGCCTCAAGCGCCAGTGTTGCGAGATGACGGCCAAATTCCATTAGAGGCCTGCTAGCAACAATGGGCAGGAGTCAACTCGCTTAGCTGCGCCCGCCTCCTCCAGCGAGCGAGTCCATTTTGGGCCCACTGTTTCTCATCCGGCAGACAATTCAATTTACCCGCAAGCCAACCAGCCGCCGCTTGGCCCCCCCAACAGCAACCAAATCGCACGAGCTAATTTCCAACCCCACGATCCAATCTCAGCGCCCTGAGAAAGCGGCGCCCCAAAGTCGGGCCCAAAGTAAGCGCAAGCCAATTGCGATTTTGTTATTAGAGGAGTCTCGCTTTGCGCCCTTCCGCGGCCGCCAATGCATAGGCGCTCCTCGCGGCTCGTCTCGGCGGCCTCCAGGTCGCCCTGACCAGCCGGCCAAGTTTTTTAAATCACAACCCTAACCCCCCCCCACTCTCAACCTGCCTCGGAACCTCGAAAATCCTCAGCGAGAACAAGCAACCAACAGGGGCGGCCTGAACTAAGCCGAACCAAAATCTCCCCGCGAGCTCGATGGAGCCCAGAGGCGCGCTCACTCCTCGAGGGCGGGCGAACAGTTTGCTCCAATTGGCCGTGACTAATTCCACTCCAATCCCATGTTACCTGGCCGACTCGCTCGCACTCAGGCAAGTTTGCCCGCCTCCAAACACAGTGCAGCCCACTGCTGTGCGCCGCCGCCGCCGCTCCCGTCCGCCTTGGCTGTCAATATTCACCAGTCTTGTTTCGCGTCTCTCTCCCGACGATCTAATTATGCTGACATCGATGCCAGCCGGGGTGCAGGCAACCGGCGGCCAAGTTGCGCGCTTGCTCGCCTCCGTTGAGACACCCTCGAGCTTGGCGGGCAGCAAGGGGGGGGGGCCAGCAGCGGCGGTTGCAATCTGTTGAATGGACGGAGCCTCCGCGCGCTGATCCCAGGATAACGGGGTGCATGTTTGCGCGCGGACAGCACACGATTGGAGGCATTGTTCGCGCGTCCAAGCGGACGGCCAGATTAGGATCGCGCTCCTGGCGGCTCATTGTTAGCCTTTGCACCTTTTGCTCGCCCGTCTCGAGCGCGCTTGTCTCTCTTTGTTGTCAATCTGTTTGCTTGCNAGCTTACGCTTACGNGGCCAAGTTTGCGGGCCGAAACGACATCTCGCAAAGCTCGATCAGGTGTTTTATTGGCCTCTGTTGCGAGCTTGCGCGCATGTTGTTGTTGAGCCCTGGTGNCGCCGCTCGAGGCTAGAGGCCGCAACTGGAAGCCTGCCGTTGGCCTGCCTTGCGCCCGCTGCTAACGGTTGCGGCTTTGGTGCGAAAGTGGCCCATTCAGCGGGGCGAGCGCGCAATCGTGTGCTCGCTCGGCCGCTATTTTGAGCTGCGGCTCTCGACGAATGCGCTCGCTGTGCGCAGAGCACCTTGCTCCTGGGCGGCGCCACAAACTCGGCCGCGCCTAGGCCCGTTCGCGCTCTCTGCGCAATGCAACCCTCGCGCCAGTCAGGTTAGTCCTCGCCAGCTCAAACTCTGGAAGCCAACGGGACAAACACACTGTTGTCGCTCTGCAACAAGGAATACATCATAACTTGACGAGGAGCGCCAGGTGAGCTGGATCCATTTAAAGCGCGATCTATCATCAGGCGAGCTTGAAGTGCAAAAGTTGCCAGCTGAATGGGGCGAGAGTTGAAAGTTGCGGGCAAAGATTTGGAGCGCCAACAGGAGCAGCTTGGTGGCGAGCTTGTGGATGCGAGCGCGACGTTAGAGGAAGTGGGGCGAGTCCATTGTTGGCAGTCGTAAGTAGCGCAATCAAGGATTCAAGCGCCACAGCAAGCGGCGCAAGTGTGCGAATGTTATTCCGCGCAAACACAATGAGAAACTAACCATTGTGGACCAACAATAAGCTGCCGAGAGAATTAACAGGCGCAACTAAACTTGGCTCGACTTGGCCCAAACTGGCGGCCAAACTTCCTGGCCGGATTTGGCAACTTGAAGTGGAGCTTGGCGGGCGTGACAGGCGGGCGGCAAGGGGAGCCAAGTCAAGTGGCCTCCCCACTCGTCCATCGTCCGCCTTTGCGGCTCTCAGGCGGCCGAGCAGCGCAGGTTAAGTGGCCAGTGTCCTGTTGGCTCCCATTGGATTTAGATCCGGCCGCGCGCAACACTCACACTCACACAGATGGAACAGTTGGCGCCCAGCCGACGACACGAGTTTGGAGGCGGAAGTTGGCGGCGGGCGATGCGCGAATAAGATGGCCGCCGGTCGAGAGGGGGAGCAATTAATGGGATGCGAGAGGCGAATGTGCGGCTTTGCGAGTTTGAGCGCAAGTTCAGAGGCGAGCCAAAGTTCATGGCTTGCTGAACGGCTGGTGGGATTTCCTTTCAATCAGGGGCAGCTGGCGCGCTGGCCTCCACTTGCCAATATCAACATCAAACAGAATCTGAAAAACAAGGAGCCTTCCACTGGAAGCGAGCGGAGTTGAGCCTTGGCCACATAGACAGTGGTGGCTTCGGCCGGCAACCTTTGGGCCAAGTTTACTCAAGCGCGGCTACAGCTTGCCCAGTGACGGCGCCAACGCAGACTGCGGCGATAGCGACCGCAGCAAAGTTGTGCGAGCAAAACTTTGGCCTCCAATGAGAGGAGTGAATTGTTGGGGGTGGCCGATGGAGTGAGAGGCCGAGAGGGGGCGCGCGCTGAACGCGGACGAGCCTTGGCGCTCTGAGCGAGNCTCTTGGCCTTCCGAGATGGCAGGCGCCCAAAACTCGGTGTCGTCAGACACTCGAGAGGGAAGCGCGAGCTGCCACAACGCTGTGGGCGGACGCGACTCTGGCTTTAGGGCTCAGTCTGCCGCTTGTAGCAACAATGACAACAACGACAACGCCTCAGCCAGCAGTATTAATGGCGGAAACTCGGCCGCAAGGGCAACAAACGCGCGACCTCTCATCCTGATCACCGACTCAAGCTCGTCATCGCGCCAGTTTTCCGCCTCAGGAAGGGAAGGGCTGCAGTCTGGCCGGGAGGCGAGTGGGTTTGATTTCAATGGAGGGCGCCAATGGGAGGATGGAGAGGAGGAGAGGGAGGAGGAGGAGGAGGAGGAACAAGTGGAGGAGGTTGATGGCATCAGCTACCGGATAGTGGCGGCCGTCACGAAACCTGCAGAGCGAGCGAGCGGAAGTGGCGCAAGCAGACAGGCGAGCGAGCAGCGAGATCTGGCCAGCATGGAGGCCGCAAACAAAGCAAATCGGCCGCCCTCAGCCAACAACAACAACAACAGCGACGACGACGACGACGTTTACAAGCAGAATGAGCAGCGGCCGGTAGTGCGCGCAAACAATGACACAGCCGCGGGTTTCAGGGGCGGCATTCAGGCGAAACTCAGCTCTGTGCGTCGCCGCTCCTCTACCTTCGTTTCAAATCTGCTCCACTCAAACACCCTCCACCAAGACCCAAAAACGGACCACACTCAGGCGAGAACCCGCCGCCTATCTATCTATGAGATGACCAAGAGTCCGCCGCCAGAGACAAGTCTTGAAATCTATCTTAGCGAGCGGAGAAGGTCATCAACGATCTCCTCTAAACATGTCCAACAGCAATTGGAACAACAATCGACCTTTCAAACAAATTATTGTCAGCGGCAACAGTACTTCAAGGATTTAAACCAGAAGCTCATCAATCATGACCGAAAACTGTTAAACGTTGTTGCTAACCGGGGCCAAATCCATAGGCACAGTGTAGATATTGCGCAATTGCCGCTCAATTTAGCCCAAGCCAAAGCCTCCAAAGCTTCCGCAGATAGAAAGGCAACCGCAGAAACGGCCGGAATTGGACTCAAGTCCGGAGTTATTGATGAGCGAGATAAATCAAATCAGTTGGCCACAGCAATCAATCAATTTGAACAAAAGCAAGCTGCAATCTCGCAACANGAAGCGGGCGAAGACCCGTTGGGCCAAACTGAAAGGCTCAGGCGATTGCATCAGCCTGCCTCTAGTGGCCGTCAAGTTCTAGCGCCAAGTGGTTTGCAGGAGCAGCGTGTTAGAACACTCATGGGTAAGTGAGGTCAAGTCTTGATCGAATCGATCATCTCGAGTGGATTCTATATTTGGATAAAGCTTGCGGTTCCGGTCAAGTTGGTCAGAAGTTTGTCTACCTTCATGCATCGCTGAGCCTGCGGGCCAATTGAGTTCATCGCTCGCAAATGATGAAACTGGCCATCAAGTTTGATGGCGANCGATTGTCTTTGGCCTTTATGTCGCTAGATTGCATCATAAGAATTAGGATGGCTCAATTNATCTCTCGCCTCTCGCTCGCTCACTTCNTAAGCTAAGTTCTTCATCTAAATCAAATTAGCGGCAATTGTAAACAATATGCGCGCGATGTNGGAACCATTNNCAACACGAGGTTTAGTCTAGACAACTATCGTGGCGACATCTCGTGTTGGCCCCAACGAGTTGTTTGAACCCGGGCAACGCTAGATGGCGCCAACTCTGCAGAGTGCACCCATCGTAGATTTGTGCGTAATCCACGAGTAGGCTGAACATCCTCTGCCCGATCCAGATCAGTCTTATCAACTGGGTCCGTCTCAGGTAGATCTCTGAGACTTTTTGCCCATCTCATTACGTCGGTTCAAGCTGTTCCTCTTGGAACAATCGATCACTTTGCAGCGATCACCCTAGCCAAAGCTAAAAACTGCGCTACGTGGACGCGCTCAAGTCAATTCAGCTGAGTGGGCACCAAAGGAGTTCTTATAGTGCGACTGGATTGATAACTGTGACGCGGAGAGCCGTTAGCCCACCGCTGGTGCAAATGACCAAGGCTAACAGATAAGCATGATGGACCCGCAAAAAAATACACAATCTCGTCTCTCTCCCTTCAGCTCCCCAGTCTGTCCCTACTGAGTATCTCTAGGGGTCGTGAGAGAAGATCATACTCTCGATTTATCAATGATCGGCTGGCGTTTATTCGTGCCCGTTATGCGAGTGTCTATCATCATTGTACGGGGTTGTGCTGCTGGTTCGTCGGCTAGCAAGCGTGCTAGAGCTCATTTAAGCGGCGCCAGGAATTGGTTATCGAGCTCAGAGGTGCGGCTACATTGCTAGGGTTAACTAAATGAAACAAGCTAAGAGCCCGGAGTTCTTGGCAAGTTCAACGTAGAGTTAAATCGACAACGCCCAATGTAAATGAAAATTTTGCGTCAAGGTAGATTGTGGGCGCTTGCTGATAGGCTTCAAGTTCATTAGGGTGAGCTCTTGTTCTGATTTACCGATTGAGGAGTGTCAGTCTGAGTGGGGGGTCTGTTAGCCGTGCGCAACGAGCATTACACGGCCTCCCAACTATCACCAGACCACCTGGCTATGTCGGCCATCGTTCCTACCACCATCGCCTAGATGAATGTATCAGGCAATTCGGTCCAATAGACTCGGTTTTGAAAGAGCAACTGATGAATAATCGCTCTCCGAATTTGGGCGATCCTCTACACTGCGATGCCAACTCCATCCTTCAGCTGAACTACAATAGTTCACGGGACGTAATAAGCGTCTTGGTAGCGGCAGAGCGTCATAGAGAAGCTAGTATAAAAGCTTAGGCTCGTCCGTTGATTGCTAACGAGGTTAGGGGTTCGGTTGTAGGCTATCCGGCTCTAATACTATCAGTGCAGAAATTCCGTATTAACGCTCTGGGTCAGCAAAGCTGTGGACCAGCAATGTTGGCGCCAAGACAGCCGAGTTGAGCTTGTCATTGTTAACTTGTGCGCTAGTTTGATTGACGACGAAACTAGGAGGCCAAACTAATTTGATGATCGTGGGGCCGAGTTTGCGCGATCTTCGTGCCAGATAACATTGGTTTGGCTAGAAACGGCTCCTAATTTGGGGTCGAAATGGCAGACGATGAAAGGGTGGGATTGTTTGGATCTGCGCGTTGGCCATAAGTTCTTATCGCAGATCCTGGACATTCTCGATCTTTTGGCTCGCTGTCTTTTGTGCATTTAACTTTGGGCTCAAAACTCGCCGAGAATCGAGCCCAATTCCACCAGCTGTTCTAGCTCCTCTGTGTTCCTATAAACTAAGGCCAAGACAACAATTTAGGGGACGAGTTTATGTTTACACGCTTATAAACTGGCCACTGGAAGGATGCAACCCATCAGATGTCCATCTGTTCGCGACCAGATTGCAAGGATCGATCCCTTATCCATTAGCCTGGCCATCATTAGTACGAGCGAGCGAGCTTGCTTTCGGCAGGAATCCTCCCTCCAATGAGCTCAGATGGCCGATTAGTCTTGAACGCCAGCTCACTGTGCGGGTCCCGCAAAATCCTGGCCGTTTATCCGGTTGCTTGACCGGCCTGACGCTGTCGCCCAGAGGCCTTCCTAGATCTGTAGCCAGCTAGCCAAGCACTCCTGCCGCTAGAAGGGCGGATGCGCTTTTTGAGGCCAGAAGACGTGGCCATTGTTCACCCTAGACATTGTGTGCCGCACTCACTCTTGCACTAGTTTTGTCTATTCGGCGCCAAATTCATTACAATCAGTAGTCAAAGTATGCGCACGGATGGGTTCTAGTGTTGGCGAGCGGAAGTGATGGAAGCATTAGTGGCAAAACCACAATCATGCAGCATGAATTTTAATCTGCTCGAATGGCCCTCAGGCCGAATGCTGGTCGCGTCCCTATGAGCCAGATGTCAAGTATCGTCCGCATCTCCACTCGCTACACCAATTAATCTCCCAAAATAAGCACCTCAGTTTGGCGTCCCTTGTTGTCACAACGAATCCAATGATGTAGCTCGAGTTTGGAGAGGGAGAGAGAGACAACTTTCGCAAGAAGAAACTAGAGTTTCAACTCTAACGGCCATCCAATCTTCCACGGGGGTCCAAATTTTTGCCATCCCTGAATGCGGAACGAATTGTCCCACTCGCAATCTATCTTAATCAAATACGAACACTTGAGGGCCGATTTTATCGCATGTGCAGTCGTAATGGTGAGCTTCGGTTGTGACTGTTTGTTGTTCCAAGGGCCAACTTGTCTCATCGTGCTTAGGCTTTAAAACGCTTTTGTTCCGTTTACTTGCAATCCAACAGAGCGCGTAGAGCTGGTTGAATTGTTCAAGAGGCAGTGCGTTCAGTTTCTATCCACTTAGATCGATTCTGCCAAGGAGAGTAGGGAAAACAATAGCAATCAGGAGAAACCTCGAGACATCCGAGCGAGACTCGAGAGATTGATTGGCGGCTAAGATCACGAGTTGGCCTTTGCGAGTCAGCAAATAGTCTGCAAACTCTTCCAAGATAGACTGTCACCATGGTATCCCTTCAAAACTTATTTGCCGCCTCCAGTGACGCCATCTCGTGCACATGCGGATGGTTCCTAAACTTGAAAGCCACTGGAGATTCTCTCGGCCAGAACGAAACGGATCCGGGTTGACTGGGCCGGGGCAACTGCTCGCCAGTTTGTCTCACCATTGAGTCTTGGAGCCTCACGAGTCATTACGAATGCCAGCTGGTTATCTCAGGGAGGCTCTTGCTTTAGTTTCCTCTGTCAATTGGATGCAACTAAAGGCGCTCAACACACCCTCCCCTTTCGGCCCTCTGTTCTGGTCTATCGCATGGAAGTCGCTATTTCGCCCTACGCTCACCATTCTGGTGCGGCCAAACATCTTGACCCTGAGGTTGGAAAGGGGCAAGATAAGCTTGCTGTACTCATGCGTGAAGATTGTCATTGAAAGTTTCACAGACAGAAGAGGGGCAAAACAACTTCCCTCATCTGGGCTCCTTCTAGACTAAACCTAAACGCTGGGACTCCATCTGCACTTAGTGGTCGTCTTGTTGTTAGCATCTGAAACTCGCGACTTCCGCGCTCTTCGACGTCGATTCTAGATTAAATTCGTTGGTAGACTCAGAGAAAAGTTATCTATCGTATCCTTGGCCTGGTGTCTGGGCTAAAATGTTCCCACAGATCCCCTAGTGGGCAACTATTTTATATGGACTATACGCTGCTTGATGGTGCTTTCTCGTTAGAGTTTCAGCTTCACGAGTGTCCATCTAGTGACTCAAGGTTCTCTTCTGGCCATTACATTAAGTCTTCCTGGTGGAGCCAAGTTTATGGGTCGCAAGCAACCTCGAACAGCTTGAGCGCGCTACCTCTATTGTGCGGTCAGCGCTCGCTAGATAAGACACAACATGCTGAACGCTCAAACCATACAAAATGTCTCGGAGAGAGTCGGAATCTTTGGCGGTGATATCGTGTCTTGAGAATGGTAAAGCCTCACTCTGGTCATTGTTCTCCAGCTTATGATAGTTAGAGTTTGCTTGAACCTATCCTCAGGTTGTGGAGTGGCATTCTGATTTGCTCCACATTCCATGGAATGAGTTTGTCCCAGTTCTCTCTTGGCGTTCCATTGGAATTTGCATGAGCGAGGTCCGAGCAAGTGGAGATCTAACAAATAGGCTGAAGCAATCGGTGATCGATGGCTGCGAGTCAGTCTGCGGCCACCTTCAAAGGGCGCAAGTCTTGTGGATGGTGGCAACATTGGACCAGCCCATCTCAGTAGAAAATCCTAGGGTCGCGGGCATCGCGGTAAGAAGTCGACTTGCCTAACAATTCTCGTGTATCAAGTCTGGTCCAACCAAAGGCATCTCGCTCGTGGAACCCGGATTGTTCTGGTTTTCGGCTGTCAGGCACAATTTGCATGTCGGCCGACTTAGTGCCTCTACCAGCTCCTTGTTATCTTGGTGGCTAAGGCAAAAGATAGATTAGAGTGCTCGGACGCTGTAGAGCAAAATAGCAGCGAGGCCTCTGTCCTGTCTCCACCCTTTAAGGCCTAGTTTGTGATGCACCGAAGTTGTGTACATGTAGCAGCTGACAAACTTCATTGGAGGGATGGAGAGTGAGGCTTTTATTTGCACGCTTGATTTGTCCTCCCCTGTGTATCCATTTGAAAGCTCTTGCTGGCGAGAGCCGAATAGGAGACAAGGTTAAGATGGATGACGCTGGCCCCCTCGGCCGGACCAAAAGTGCAATGTCGACGTCGCCGTTGCCGCTGCTGTCTCCTCTCATCAATGGGAGCTTTGCAAGCGAGTTCAGCCGAGCAAATTACGATACCAGAAGCGTGGAAAGGAATTTTCCAATCGATCCAACACCCACGAGACCCTCTCGAGGATGCACCAAAAGCGAGCCCATACGGCTTATTACCTATTCGTCTCTCAGATCCACCATAACCAGACGAAACGANCAAGTTTGCGAATATTTTCAACTGCTCCCATCCTCATCAACCTTGAGCTCCGCTCTTGTCGCTTGTTTGCAAGGGTCCTGCAAGAGTTGGCTCCCTCTCACGGGAATCGGCAAGGATATTTAGACTGTTGGATCCTCTTCCATTTCGTCCCTCAGAGGGTCCAATTCTAAAGCAGCGAAATTTATTCTTATATTTGGCCGTACGGTTGGCTGCCATCCCAATTCTTTGACAAACTTTTCCTTGCCAAGCCAGCAGAATGGCTCCTCTCCAGTTTCCTCAATTCTCGCTCGCCTCTGAGGGCGCAGTTTTGAGCTATTTGAAAATTGCTTGCCTCCAAACAATCTTGTCGCGCCGACAGCCGGACCCGCCCTCCTTGTGGGCGCCAAATCTCTTCCAGTGGCTGGATTTGAAGATGCAAAATTCGTCCATGTTGCTCGCGGCAGACCAATTGAGTGNNGGATTTTGACCANAGGTCTTGCGGTTGGATGGATTGAGACTGGACCAAGCCGCTTCGGCGCCATCTCTTGGGGTGCTCGNGNCTGAAGAGCTCGGTTTATGCGCTGCTTTGGCCGCATTTAGTTGGCAGTCTGTCCACCGATTGCGAGCTTGAGGCGCCAAACATCGATCCCCTCCAGTCGCCATCCGCACTGATTCGCGTCCGCGCGCCCAGTCGCAGCCACGGGGCGAGCTGGCTCCAGACGCCAAGCCGGCAACGAGCAAATGCCCGCCCGGTCCGGCTCGAATGCTCGCACGTACCTGCTCGGCACCACGCAAACAAAGCCCAATCAGCCCGAATGGAGACTCCGAGGCCAAATTGCAGGGTTAATTCTCGCTGCCCTTGGCCAAGCAGGTGGCGCGGCGAGCTCGCCGCTGCCGCCCAACGGGAAGGCTCGCGGCTAACAATGGACGCTGCTGATGCATGCGAGCGCCAAGTCGGTTAGACTTTACGCAAAACTCAGAGCTAACCTTGACGACAAAGCCGTCCAACTTTGCGAGCCCGCAGACGCGCGCCTACTCACACAATCTGGCCCACCGACCATCCGCTAACCTCCCATTAGTTGGCCAGCGCAGCCAGAAATCTTGCCGCGAGCCCGCGATCAGCCTGGCCACATAATGACCCTGTCTCGCCTCCTGCCTGCACTTAATGCTATCACAATTTCGCCTGATTAAAGCCCATGCGCGAGAGTTGGGGGCCCTTGGCGAATTTAATAATGAACCACCTCGCTGGTGCGGCCCCGCAAACGGGAGCCCATTGTGCAACAACCGACCCCCGTTTGCNCCCACGGGCGCCAAANTCCNTGAGAGAGGGAGCGAGCGAGTCGCGGCGCTCGTGGGCCAAGACCGGCTCGCTCTGCGACCAAACTCTGAAAGCCGCCATGCTAATGGTGGAAATCTCGGCCAACTCTTGGCCCATTGTTTTTCCAGCCAGCCTTGCGGCAGAACTGGCGAGCGAGCGAAAAACGGATGGATGGACAGATGGGCCGGCGAGGGAGGCGCGAGCGCGTCTCAATCATGT